>JABUBO010000337.1_pt1 | contig 14848 bp, 16 predicted proteins | sample 7240361 | NCBI WGS metagenome assembly JABUBO01 (sample SAMN07256346, study PRJNA390944) | subsurface metagenome | isolation source: Methane hydrate marine sediment | place: Pacific Ocean: Eastern North Pacific, ODP site
GCTTAGAACAAATAAAGAACTTGGAACAGGTCGCCCACTCATTAGTTCTGCTGCAACCGTGTGAATCTTTCCATTTACATCAAGGATTCGCCAATTTGAATCGTAAAAATATGAAACCGTTCTATCGATAATTCTACCCGTTCTTTCTTTTAAGTCCTGATCATCCACTAAATTATAAATCATACTCATTGCGAAGAGTTGGCCACATGTAACATCACGACTTTTATGCATTATCAAAGACCAATTATAACCTTTATATTCACGGATATACCTATCCTTAGAAGCTTCAAAACCATAACCTGGAAACTTCTCTCTTGCAAGGGGTGTATCTGGAACTGCATAACGAGGCCATGTAAAATTTCCAGCTACCTCACTTAATATCTCATATGCCAATACCAAATCACGTAACCTTTCCAAAGTTGCTTCCATTTCAGCGCCATTATTTTCCCGCTTCGCTACTGCATATCGAAAAGCTTCTCCGGCAACATATAATCCTGAATAGAGAGAAACATGAGCCGTATCACTTCCGTAAGTCATGATGTTAAAATCGTTATAAGGGCTACTCGTGTTTAATGGATCAAAAGTTGCTAAAATCTGAGAATTATTATAAAATGACCTATTAAAAAATGATAAATTCTCATTTATAAGCGCATAGTTAAATGTAGCGCCCAATGGCGGCAGAGTCCAATTATTTCCTGTCAGATTCTTTGGAATATGATAAAGACCTACTAATTCTTCAGATTTGTTAATAATATCATATATGTAGTCATAATCGATAACAGATTCAGGGGCTAATTGAACATCAAATCCATTTACAAAATATTCAACATTTAAATTATTATTCAGTAAAAAAACAGACATAAAGCCATAAAAACTTGTTCCACCAATTGCTATGGCTAATACAACGAATTTAGCAATGTTTTCACCTTTTAATTTAGATCTTTTTTTCACGAGCATATTTATCAAAAAATGGTCTTATGAAAATATATTAATAATAATTTATTTTTGAGCTTAATAAAAATTTAATACATTAAATTAAATTTAAAATAAAAAATAATTAAAAACATAAAGATTTAATAAATTATGTAAAAATATTATAAAATAAAGTGATTTTATTATGGCGCTATTTGATCTAAATTCAATAATAATTATGATAACATTAAGTATTATATTTGTAGTCTTTTTAATATTTGATATTTTTAAGCGTGGAGAGCGCTACTCACTGCTTGCATATGTTATGGCTTTACCATTAATCAATTATCTCTGGTTCAAAATCACTGAAGGTGGTAGTTCAGCCTATGCAGAATACCAATCCTTTGGAGTATTAGGTATGTATCTTACCTTGGTCTTGCTTTGGATTGTTGCTATGATAAGAGATGCAATTTTAGTAATAAGAAAGAGAAAGGAAATTGACGATGTTCTTTTATTTTTGCTGGTTGCTTTAATAGTTCAGTTTGTTCTCACTGCGATTCTACCATCAAATAATTTAATACCTGATATGCAAACTGGGTGTTCCTCATATTTAGCTTTCTTTTGGTTGCCTGAATTATTTACCGCAACAGGAGACTTAAACCCAGTTATTGATCCAACCGTTGTTTTATCTTTTCGAATATGTATAACTTTTTTGGTTGTGCTAATTTGTATACCATTGTTAAATGATATTCGCGGTGAAGAGGCAAATTTAGTTGCAGTTGTAGTTATTACTGCGATATTCATTATACCATTTTGGATAATAAGCTACATATGGGCTCCAAAATCTACGGCGGTGCTAACTTTTCTATTCTGTGTAATTCTATTTGTAAGTTTGCTTTTAGTTACTAAAAGCGGACAAAAAAGTTCTTCAAAATAATTTTATTTTTTTTTAAAAAATCAATTATCTTATAAACTCCTATATTTTTATTAAAATCTAAATATATAATTTATTTAAAGAATCAAGATTTATTTTATTTTGAATAAAAAAAGGAAGGCTTCTTTTATTATGAGTAATAATAATAATTCAGATTTAACCCAAATTCCCGGAATTGGAAACGCCACTGCAAAAAAGTTGATGGCTGAAGGAATAAATAGTTATGAAGATTTTATTAACGCAGATCCAAAAAAAATATCAAAAATTGTTAAAAGTTCCGAGAAAAAAGTTTTGGATTGGATTTCAAATGCAAAAGAATTAATTTCAAGTCAAGATATGGTGATTTCAAGTGAGCCTAATGAAGAAATAGAAGAAACTATGGAACTTGTTATTGAAGATTCTGAAAAACCAGAAATTCAAAAAGAAAAGTCTATAGGAAAAATTGATTACGGTATTTCTGATTTACCTGGTGTTGGACCTGCAACTTTAAAGAAATTAAAAGAAGCCGGTTTATTATCCGTAAGAGCAATTGCGATTACTCCAAAACAGATAATAATGGATGATTCCGGATTGGGAGATAAAACTATTGAAAAAATTATTAAATCAGCTCAGGAGTTATTGAATATTAATTTTAAATCAGCAAGTGAGGTATGGGAAGAGCGAAGATTATTAAAACGGATCTCTACAGGTAGTTCTAATTTAGATGAAGTTTTAGCGGGTGGAATCGAAACGAGAGCTTTAACCGAATTTTTTGGGGAGTATAGAACAGGGAAGACTCAAATTATGCATCAATTATGTGTTAATGTGCAATTACCTGAAGAAAAAGGAGGTCTTAATGGAAAAGCTTTATATATTGATACTGAGGGGACATTTAGACCTGAAAGGATAATTCAAATGGCAGATGCTTTGGATTTAGATTATAATAAGGTTTTAAAGAATATAATTTTCGCACGGGCATATAATTCAGACCATCAAATTATGCTTGCTAAGGACGCATCTAATATAATTAAAAAGGAAAATATAAAATTGATTATTGTGGATTCGTTAATTGGTCATTTTCGAAGTGAATACATTGGAAGAGGAACTCTTGCAGGCCGTCAGCAAACGTTGAATTCTCATTTGCATGATCTTCTTCGATTAACCGAGATTCATGATGATCTAGCCATAGTCGTTTCGAACCAAGTTCAATCAAAACCCGATGTATTCTATGGAAATCCTCTTAGAGCAACTGGAGGCAATATTGTTGCTCATGGTTCAACAATAAGGATTTATCTAAGAAAGGGTAAAGGCAATCAACGAGTTGCTAAAATTGTTGATGCCCCTCATTTACCAGAAGCCGAAGCAGTTTTCACCCTCTCCGAAGATGGAATTAGGGATGATATATAAATAAAAACTAATCTTTCCTTCTTAATCAATTTAATATAATCCTATTAAATACCAAAATAAATTAAAAAAAAGATAAGGTTCGATAACAATCGTAAAAAGAGATTTTTACTTATTATTATTTACTACTTAATTATTTATTACTACTACTTTTTACAGATTTATATTAATTCATTAAATTAATAGCGATAATTTCGTCTGCCGCCTTTATTATATGAATTGAATTGTTTAGGAGCCTTCTCTGTAACAACAACATTTGAAGCCTGCGGTCCTTTTTCACCTTGAACAACATCGAACTCAACTTTGTCATTTTCGTTTAGTGTTTTATATTCATCCCCTTCCCCAGATAATGCAGAGAAATGAACAAATACATCGTTACCGTCTTCTGAGCTTATAAATCCATAGCCTTTTCGGCTATTAAACCATTTTACTGTTCCATTTGCCAATTTTAAAACCAAATTTTTAATTATAAAAATTCTTTAATTCTAAAAGAATTAATTAAAAAAATAGTTCAAAGATAATAAATTTTAACTTTTTTGAGATTTTTTATAAATTTTTTTTAATATTTTGATTTATACAAGAGGAATCTCCAATTTAAATTAGAAGAGAATATAAAGGGATAAGAATTAAAAATAATAAGGCTATGTTTGTTAATATTACTATATTAATTGATGATTTTAATGGAGTAGAACATGGTTTCATAAAATCCTATGGCTTTTCTGCTTTAATTGAAATCAATAATAAAAAAATATTATTTGACACAGGCACAAAGATCGAACCACTTTTACTTAATTTCAAAACTTTTGGGGTCTCTCCCTCCTCCTTAGATGCTGTAATCTTAAGTCATAATCATTATGATCACACAGATGGCTTGCCAGGAATCTTAAAAGAAAATGAAAATATTGTTGTTTATCTTCACAGAGATTGGGACGCTCAAGAAAGCTATAAAGGTATTACTGTTCCAAAAAAAAATCAAATAATTCTTGAAAAGGGAAGAGAAATAAGCGAAATATCTCCGGGTCTCTTTTTAACGAATTCTTTATGGTCTTCAGATTATGGAGGAATACACGAACAGGCATTATTTATAAAAACTAATGAGAGTTATATTCTACTGTGTGGGTGCTGTCATCCCGGGTTGAGTGCAATTTTAAAAGAAAGAACCAATTTAAGCATACACCTCAACGCACCTTTACATATAATTGGTGGTATGCATGGGTTCAAATTTAGTAATGAGGAAGCTAAACAGTTAAATCTTATGTTAAAATCAGTTATTTTGTGCCATTGCACAATGAATGCTGCAATATTTAAAAAACAGTTTGGAGATAAATGCTTTGTGGGTATTGTTGGAAAAAAATATAAGTTTTCTTGAAACGAGTTTATACTTTAACATACATTTGACAATGGCAATGACCAAGTTCTTCCGCTTCATCTAAACATTCTTCACATGGGCAAATGTTTTCGTCAATATGCTGGAGTTTACACGGGCAATAAGGAGCTCCTTCTTCTCCAATGAAATGATTCTGTCCCTTCAATAATGCATAAACTTTTTTCTCTTCGTTCAATTTTATTTTAAAATTTCTCACTTTAAATATTCTCTCAATAATTCGACCATTCTCTAACTGAATGTTAAATTTAAATTCCTTTTTTTCCTCATTAAAAGCAGTATTATAAACGTCAACATACTTTTGACAGTCTTCAATTGTTTTAACCATATTTTCTCACTTATTATTGTTCTTAATTAATAAACAATGCGATTTCTTCATTTTATATTTTTTCCTTATTAATTAAAACCGCTTCTTTTATTTTAAAACACTTTATGAATTTTCAATTTGTTTCAATTTCTTATATTCATACATATGCACGCTTAAAAAGAAGAAATAAATAATAAAGAAATACCAAAATTCACTTGCAAGAAAAAAATTTAATAAAATCATTAAAATAAAAACAAGAATTTCTAAAATTTTACAGAATTTATTATTATAATATCTAAAAACAAAAAAGGAATGCGCTACTTTATATTTTGAAAGAATTTCCTCCATATTTTTCATTTCTTCTGATGAAATTAATAATTTTAATCCAATTGTTTTTCCGGTATAGAATAAATTTGTACCCCAATCAAATGTATCAAAGAAAACATGAATTAAGAGAGTAATTCCGCACAATATTAATAAAAGATTGAAAAAGATTATTCCCAATATCAGAATTATACAACCTGGCCAGATTGAGTGGGTAAGGAGATTCCTATGGTTATGATCTTTTGCATATTTGGAAAAAAAAACATCGAAATCTATAATAAATGCACAAAAAATAATCATAAAAAATTCAAATAAATTAATCTGAAGAAAGAAGTGGCTAATCGAGGCAATTATTACTCCAATGGCATAATGTATATTTATATGCATAACTGTTCATTAAAAAATAATCGTTTTATGATTTTTTTTGGATTAATTTTAGTTTTCAATTAGATATATTTTTTATTTTTTATTCGCTTTAAAACCATTTTCTTGGATTGGAACCCCTTCGGTCCTTTCATTTCAACTAAATAAGAAGATGCAGCAGAAGCAATATAACCAGCATTTTTTATTGATTCCCAATCTTTCGAAGATTTTAAAAATTCATACATAAAAACAGACATATAGGCATCTCCGGCACCTGTTTCATCTACAACAAGATTAGGTCTAAATGCAGGGATTTTAATTATTTTCTCTCCTTTCCTTGCAATTAATGAGCCTTTTTCACCAAGAGTAGTAATTATTAACGAATCATTCATTGTTAATTTATCAATTGATTTAATAGGGTCTTTTATTCCTGAAAGTGTCTTCATCTCTTCCTCGGAACCTTTTAAAATCAGATTGTCATTAATTAAATCACTTATATATGAAATCTTTTTGTTGAAACTTTTATCATATTTTAATGATATTTGCCCAGAATTATCAATTTTTCTGATAAATCCTTGGAGATCAATGGCAATATAACTATTCTTCAAATTTTTTACTAAATTTTCTATGTATTCAATATCTATTTCATTACATAATGTGCATAAAAGAATAGCATCTGGATTTTTTGAAATATAATTTAATGGAAATTTCTTAAAATTGAGATTAGGACTTTTAGAAATTAAGGTCAAATTTCTGGTATGATTAAAATAATTTAAAACAAAATTTGTATTTTTTGAATGGCTCCATGATATGCCATCTAGATTAATATTTCTTTCGAGAAATTCTCTCAGAAATTCCTTTTTGAAATTTATACTTCCTAAATTTGAAACTATTCCAATCCAAACATCACTAGTATATGTATCTAAAGCGAGTGATCCATATGTAACTCCACCTCCAACGGTTTGCATGCTATCCTGATTGAATCTAATAATTTTATCTAATGCAAAATGCCCGCAAAAAATAAATGTGAATTTTTCCTTTAAAGCAAATTTTTTTGAATTATTCATTAACTCATCAAAACAATTAGAAAATTTTTTAAAAATAATTAATATCTTTTATGATCTTAATTTGGAAATCATTTCATCTTTTTTTTTAACTTCTAATTTTAATTTATTAATCTTTTTTTGTAAATCCTCGATCAATCCAGCAGGAGCTCCAACTCCTGAACTAATAGTAGTGGAAGCCTCAGTTTGTTTTGACTCAAGTTCCAGAATAATTGTTTCCTTTTCTTTTAATTGTTCATCAAGTTCTAAAATTTTATTTGGATCTACTGAAGTTAATTGAACACTCTCTAATTCCTTTAATTTCTGTAATAATCTCTCATTTTTATTTTCAAGTTCTGTAATTCGCTCCAAGGCTGCTTCTTGTCCTTGAATTGACTTTAAATTTCTAAAATCTGCTTCGAGTCTCTCTGTATATTTTTTGCTTATATTTAATTTGTCTTGTAAATCTTTGCATAATACATTTAAAGAAGCAGATGTTTCAACAACAGGGGTTGGTGCTTCCGTAATAACCTTGGCAGCTTCTAATTTTTTAATTTGATTCCTTAATTCATTATTAAGATTTGTAAGTTCTGCTATTTGGCTATTTTTTTGCAGAAATTCTTGTCTAAAATTATTTAATTGTGATTGATCACTTAAGACTGAAGTACTGACCTTTAGTTTCATAATAGAAATTTCATTTTCTCTTTCCTTTATAATATTGTATGCATTTTTTAATGCATTTTCTTTTTCTTCTAATTCTCTTCTTAATACATTTACTTGCGGTGGCAATTGAGGGATATCACTTTTCTTTTGAGTTTCTAAAAAAGATACATGATCTTTTAAATTTTTAATCACATTCTCTGCCTCACTTAATAATTCTACATTCTTCATTATTTTCTGTTTTAATTCTTCGTTTTCTTTAGTAAGTTGGTTAAATTCAGTCGTTATTTCAGTTAATTTGTCAATAATCCCGGCAACACGATTATCTTTTTCTGCCATAATAATTATAAAATAGTCTTTTATTTTAAAAAAAGTTTAATTTTTAGTATATGTTTTCAATATTTTTGTTCTTATTGATTAAATATCCGAATAATAATCCAAAAAGTCCACCAAACAAATGTGCCCAAATATTAATCTCAGGTCCTATTGATTGAAATAAGAAAAACATTAAATAGATTGCTCCAAATAGTACTGCACTTTTATCATATCTTATATAACTCATTATAGCAGCACCAATTAGTCCAAAAACACAACCAGATGCACCTAAACTAATGACATTTAAAGGTAAGAGAAATAGACTAAATAGGTTTCCAATAAAACCGGACATTAAGTAAATCACAATATATTCAATTCTACGATAATTTGATTCTATTCCAATACCAAAAAGAAAGAGGAAAATCATATTATTAAAAAGATGCAATAAATCAGCATGCAAAAACATTGCTGTAAAAAGCCGATAAATTTCTCCCTCATAAACGTTTACATTGATTTGAGAGAGTAATATCACATAATCTTGTCCAAGTCCAACATTTATTATAAAATAAGCCATTACATTAATAGTTATTAAAACTAGAGTAATTCTAGCTTTTTTTATTGATTCTTCGTCTATAACTAGCATTCTAATTGGTTTTAAATTCAATTATATCTTCATAATCCCTGAAAAATACCCTACACTATACTCACACGATCCAGTTCCCCCTCCCTTGGCATAACTTGTGTAATATTTTAATACTTCAGGAGTTTTTACATCTAAATTATTACAGATAAGCATTAAAGTAGTTATCGTTTGAGGTCCGCACACTGTTGTTGCTCTAGCGTGATTAAAAACCTTTTCAGGATTATTCTCCTTAAAACTATCCATAACTTTTTGATCTTTAACCCTCATATCTTCTAAATCTTTTCCTGGGTTCATAATATCTCTTGGTTGCTTATGTGTCATATCAGAAGAGGCTATTACAACGATATCTTTATTTTCTGACTTAATAACGGTTGCAATATCAACTGCGATATTATTTAATACTTCAAAATTCATAGAACCTATTGTGATGGGAACTAATTTAGATTTATTATCCGAACAGTAAACAATAAATGGCAATTGGACTTCAATATTATGCTCACGACTATGAGGGAACCCAAAATATGCCGATTGGTCGATTTTTATCGTATTGCTATTCTCTGCAATCTTTTTCCCTAATTCCGAATCGATCTCAATATCACCCAAGGGAGTTTCCCAAAAACCTTCTTCCAATAAAGCAATCTCACTATAGCCTGTATGGGTTGTGCCTAAAACAATAACAGTATCAGGAATTCTCTCCCTAAACAAATTAAAAAATGTAAAAGATGCACAAGCAGCTGAATATACATATCCAGCATGCGGAGATATTCCTCCATAAATTGTTCTACTTTCTAGATTCTCACATTTAAAAGGCTTTCCTACACCAAAGTTTTTATCTAAAAAAGACTCTTCAATAATTCCTAATAGATCTGGCTTATAACGAGGATAAAATGAGCCTGCAACACAAGTTTTTCGTTTTAATACCATATTTTTCACTATAAAATATAGAATTTTGTTTTTTATAATGATTATAAAAACATTAATTTACATTTTAAACATTATTTATTTTATTTAAATAGGATATCATTTATATTCTATCTAATTTTACTTCTTCAGAAAAAAATTTGCTAACTTTACTCAATAAGATCGAAAAATATTAGTATAAATAAACTCTTAAAATAAATCAAATAATCAGATTTATGATTGTATATGGTAAAGGAAAACGCAATATCACTTGATGAAATCAAAGAAGAAGATATTCCAGAGGTTATCCCTGCGAAATTAATCAACTCAAGGGTAATTATCTTTAATTCACTATACGGTTCTTATTTATATGTGAATAATTTTTATGGAAGTCCATTGGGTATAAATAAACCTAGATTGGAATATTATTCTAAACCTACGGAACTTTCATTAATTGAAGCACAATATTTGTTGGAATCAGGAAGAATCAGCATATTTGATGTAGAATTAAATAAAAACCTTACATCAGAAGAATTTTTTGAATTTGCTAAAAATAAACATAATATGTTCGAGGACAAATACAAAATCTATAAAGATTTAAGAGATAAAGGATATGTTGTAAGACCAGCTCTGAAGTTTGGTGCGGATTTCGCGGTCTATAAGAAAGGACCCGGGTTAGAACATTCCCCATTTATTATTCAAGTATTACGGAGTGATTCTAATATTTCAGCAATTGAAATGGTAAGAGCAGGAAGGTTAGCAACTTCTGTAAGGAAACGCTTCATTATTGCAAATCCGCAGACTAAAACATATTATGTTTTAAAATGGTTTAAACCTTAGAAATTTTGCATTCCTTTAATTTAATATCTTGTTTAAATTATTATTAGCTATATGCTATAATTCGAATCAAATCTGCAATATTTTCAATTAAATCAGCCATTTCTTCAATTTTCTGGACGGCTCCTTTTACTTTCAAAATAGTAATTACATCTAAATCAGTTGAATCGTATAAATAGTTCTCAAAATCTCTATATTCTGAATCCATTTCATGTTCCAGCAAATGCAGTTTTTTTGATGTCTCAAATGCTTTCTCCCTTGGCCCCAATAAGCTTTTAACTGCCCATGTTAATGCTTCTCCCATCTCTATAGATTTTTTTATGATGGAATTGATTCTTTTATTAATATTCTTAGAAAGTTTATTATCAATATACAATATTCTGTCTGTAAATTCATTTATATAATTTAAAATCCCATCAGTTTTTAGAACTAAATCCAATAATGTGCTTAATCCTTGTGATTCTGCTTCAGCAAATTTTTTTATAATTCTTACTTTTAATTCATCCGCCTGTTCTTCTAAATTGTTTATTTCTTCTTTTTTTTCATTAATTTCTTTTTTATCTCTTGCTTCAGTCCATAATTTGTAAAATAAATGCATCTCTTTCATACTATTCATAGTAATTCTTACATGTTCTATTAGAATCTCAATTACTTGGTGTTTTAATTGATTCAAGTGTTCCATCCCATCAAAAATTTAGTGATTTGCCTAATAAATTCAAATCTATATAAAACATGAAATTTACTCTTAAAAAAGTTTTTAAATTTTGAAAGAATCATAATTTTATGTCTTTAGAAGAGAATGAAACGGCAGAAACTAGATGGAATGTTAAAACTTTCGCTTTTGCTGGATTGTTTATCACATTAATAATAATTTCTCTCTACTTATTATATCATATGTTTTTTGTAGATGAGACTTTTCTTTATACAATTGTAATCGAATGGTTTGTTAATCCAATTGCTGTGTTAGGATTTCTTGGAATCTTAATTTTTATCTTAATTATGGGAATTCAAGGTTTATTAGTACCTATACCTTCTGAAATAGTATTAGTAGCTACTGGAATGATCTGGGGGCTAATAGGAGGAGGTATTATGGGTATTATTGGATCAATGGTAGCAGCACTCTTATGTTTTTATATAAGCCGTAAAGGTGGAAGACCGTTAGCTGAAAAATTTGTTGGGGGAAAAGCTTTATTCCTAGCTGATAGATTTATTGAAAAATATGGGATGGGAACAATCATAGTGGCAAGATTTCTACCTTTTATAGCATTTGATCCAATCAGTTATGCATCCGGGTTGGTCGATTTGGATGTGAAAAAATATTCAATCGGAACATTTATTGGTTCTATTCCAAGAGCTTTCTTCTACTCATGGCTTGGAAGTAGTTTATTTCCTCCTGGAATGAGTTTTCCAATTAATTTAGGTGATATCCCTCTTGCAGAGTTAGAAGCTTATTCAGCTAATTTCAATTTTCTTTTAGTAATAATATTGGGGGTCTTAGTAATACTTTTTGGCATTTATTACGTATTCTCAATATATCTAGAGAGAAAAGCTAAGATAAAATGTGAGAATTCAAACGCAAAAGAGTGAAGATAAATTTAAATTAATGAAATTATATATTTTAATAAATCTCAAGAATATTATTAAAAAAAATTAAAATTCCTCCCAAAAATAGATTTTAAATTTCCTCAAGGAAAATACAGTTAGAAATATAGGATGGATGTAAGAAAAAAAAGTAATAAAAGTATTATTGGGCGCTGGAAACTATACTGGGAAATTTCAGAGGTCGGTACGATTGCTCGTCGATATTTTATTATGAACTTTACAGATGGTCTTTTAACAACGCTGGGAATTATAGTTGGAATCTATGTTTTATATATGAGTGATCAATCTCTATTTTCAACAACTAATATCCTTATTTTACCTGGTATTGCTACAGCAATTGCTATGGGTGTTTCTGGCGTCTCTGGATCTCTCCTTTCTGAAGAAGCTGAAAGAGCAAAAATCAATTACGACTTGAGAAAAGCGATGGCAATATATGAAGAAAAAGATGATTCCAAGTATGAAGCAAGTGATCTGAATAAAAATAATCAATTAAAAGAAGAAGTATTGAAGCATATGATTGGTTTAAGCCGAAAAGCGAAAGAAACCTATATTAAAAAACAAATTGAAGTTGAATTAGACAAGAAATCCAATAAGAAAGAAAAGGATATTAATGAGAAAGCAGAAGATTTTGCTTCACGTATTTTGGCTATTATTAATGGACTTTCTTCATTCTTAGGAGCATTACTAATGTTGACACCATTTTTTGTTAATCCCAATCTAATATATATACAATTCATAATTTCTTTTATCATAATAATTATCACTGCATTCCTTTTAGCTCAATATTTAGCCAGACTGTCTAAGGGATCAGTAATTAAATATTTTATTCATTTCTTATTAGCCATAATATTAACAATTATTCTTACATTAACGATCGGTCAATTTACTTAAATAAGAAAGTTTTTATTCTCTTTTCAATTAATTCTAATATATTTTTACGATTAATGAATAAATAACTCATAATATTGATTGTATGAAAACTGTAGGAATAGATATTGGGAGTTTATCCACAAAAATTCTATTATTGGAAAATAATGAGATTAAAAATTATAAAATCGCAAGATCCACTCATAATTTTCAAAAAATTGGTCATCAATTGTTTAATCAAATAATGTCTGAAGAAAATTTGCAGAGGAAAGATGTTTTTATAATGAGCACTGGTTATGGACGGCATACTATTGATATTGCTGATCAAAAAGTTACTGAAATCACTGCTCATGCGAAGGGTGTATTATACTTTTTTCCAGATGCAACCTCTGTTATTGATATTGGGGGCCAAGATTCCAAAGCAATCTTAATATCTTCAAAAACTAAGAGCCCTATTGACTTTCAAATGAATGATAAGTGTGCAGCTGGCACAGGACGTTTCTTAGAGGTTATGGCAAATGCTTTAGAGGTACCTATAGAAAAATTAGGTGATTTAGCATTAAGATCAAAAAAACCTGAATCTATTTCATCTACATGCACAGTTTTTGCGGAGTCAGAAGTAATATCATTATTTGCACAAGGTGCCAAAAAAGAAGATATTGCAGCTGGTATCCACAAATCAATAGGTAGACGAGTGGCTTCAATGGCAAAAAGAATTGGAGTAAAGCCACAATTAATTTTTTGCGGAGGAGTTGCTAAAAACCCTGCGATGAAGGTCTTTTTAGAAAATGAGCTTGAATTTAAGATTGAAATACCACAATTTGGCAATAATATGGATGCACCTCAAATAACAGGTGCATTAGGAGCAGCATTAATTGCTCGGGAAAAAGTGTAAAGCAGTAAAAATTTTTTATTTCTTGCCAAATAAATCGCTTGGCTTCATTAAATGTGGTTCTTCTTCTTCCTCTTTCTTCTTCTTTTTCTTTTTCATACTATCTGGGACATACCCATAAATCTCACCCTCTTCTGCCTGTTCTGCCCCAGGAGGAGGTTTTAATTTTTGTCCACTCTGTGTATAACTCATTCCAGCTGAGATTTGTTCTGCAACTGGTTGGGAAAAATCAATTGATACTTTTGGACTATCTGTTGTAATCGTTTTTAATTCTCTCATAACATTCTCTAGATTCATTGATTGAACACTTTTATTCATAGTGTCCATTATTTCTTTTAATCTATGTGAGGTTTCACGTAATCCTTTTGGATTAATACCTGTTAATAAAGCATCTAGGCTTGTTTCAATAGTCTTATTTAAATCCATTAAAGAGTTTTGAACTTGTTTCCAATGTTCATTCATTTGATTTGCAATTGCCTTTATCATTTTAACCGTTTCATTCATAAAAGCAACATGACTTTCATATCGCTCAGAATCTTTTGCTCTAAGATCAGAAATAATCATTATGAGTTTTCTTAGTTGTTCTTTATTTTCACTCATGATATAATAATTAAGTTTCTAATTTTTATATTTATAGCTAATTAATCAAATATTCTCATAATCAATTTTTGATATTTATGTTTTTCCTACGTATTAGCATTTAAATTCTTGTAAATTTAAAATTCCTATTTTATTCTTCTTATTAATACAATTTCAGATTTTAATAATAAGATAAGATTTTATTCAGTTAAAACTTAATAAAAATCATGAAAAATCAATTTACTTTACCAAATAAGTTTAGAAAAAAGTGAGATAATTATGACTCTTGAAAAATTTGATTTAATTTTTAAAGATAATAGGTGTAAGATTAGAGATAAAGAAAAGATTCTTTCTAAATTAAAGGCTATTTTGGGAGAAGAAAATGTTTCAACCAAAGAAATAGATTTAATTGCTTATTCTAAAGATTCTACGCTAATAACCTTAAATTGGAGAATCCAGGGACAATTAGCAGCATTACCCGATTTTATAACATGGCCTGAAAATAATGATCAAATAGTTCAGACTCTAAAATTAGCAAATGAGGAAAAAATTCCTGTAATCCCTTATGGTGAAGGTTCAGGTGTTGTTGGTGGTGCGATACCAGTATATGGTGGTATTATTATTGACATGAAAAAATTCAATAAAGTATTGGAGATTAATGATAAAGATTTAACTGTTACGGTTCAAACAGGTATAAATGGGATGAATTTAGAGAGATATCTCAATGCTAAGGGCTATACTTGTGGACATATTCCCCAATCTATCTATATGTCTTCTGTTGGTGGGTGGATTGCCCACAGAGCAGCAGGTCAATTTTCTACAAAATATGGAAAAATAGAAGATATCGTCTTGGGGTTAGAAGTTATTTTACCACAAGGTGAAATCATTGAACTAAAAAACAAT
>JABUBO010000338.1_pt1 | contig 14790 bp, 5 predicted proteins | sample 7240361 | NCBI WGS metagenome assembly JABUBO01 (sample SAMN07256346, study PRJNA390944) | subsurface metagenome | isolation source: Methane hydrate marine sediment | place: Pacific Ocean: Eastern North Pacific, ODP site
GAAGCGAACCAAATGGTTTGATATTGATGATAGAACGATGTCAAGTTATATTCCTTCCGTAAGTACCTTTCTAGGATTTCTTACACCTCCTACCGCATTACTCACGATTGCCACCATGTTTATTCCTGATGTCGATTTCTGGGCTCAAAAATCAATAAAACAGGAAACAACGGTTACTATGCACGAAAAGACCAGATTTTATAGCGTTAGAATTGACGAGGATAGAGATGGAAGCGCCGATATTCAGGTTTCATATGAATTGGATGATAAAGTTTATACTTTTGAGTCGACTACATATGAAAAGACGATAATTGCCGGAAAACCTCAAGATATACTTTCATACTTATCCGAATATATTGCAAGAAGTTTTGAAGCATTGCTCAAGGGAACTTGTGATGATATTGTCTTCAATGATGCACTAACCGAACAAAAACTTGATGAGGGTGATTTATCATACATTACGGATGATAACATTGCTTCAGAATTGACCGTTTCCACGTTAAATGCGACTTATAGAAAATTCACTAAAAACACTACAATAGCATATAAAAATGAATATATTTCCGAACGACTTACTTTTACCTCTTGGGAAGATGGAGTTATAACCGAAACGAGGGTTTATTACGATAATTTCGATAATGATGAAATAATAAGCGGTCTTGAACTCGGAACCCTTTCTGTTTCAGACGTTGAGACGGAACAAGAGTATAAGGTACCCATTATGCCATTAATTCCCATCGGTGATCCTTCAGAACAAGATTGGGACGTTGAGACTTGGGGTGCAGATGGAATCCCCGTTAAGTATGATTCAAAGATAACATTTACAGATAATCAGGAAACATCCAAAAATTTCTTTGAGAAAGATATTAAATTACGCATCCCAAACAGATACAGTTTATATGATGATATCTATAAAAATGGAGATCCTGCTAATAACGGGGATGTAGAATTTCTTGCAACCGGTATATTTATCACTCCGCCCGATGGGATGGTATATTATACTTCGGATAAAGAGCTATTTAAATCCGGGGAAGCAAAGACAGAGGGTCATTATTTCTACTACGATAATGATGGTAATTCTTTCTACGAGACTGTATATGTGTTGGCACCAAGAGAAGATGAGATAGATTTACTCGAAACCGATATCCTTACATATGACGTCATAGCCGTGGGGTATAATTACGACGGTATTCATGATTTTGTTCCGTATGAAAAGGCAAATCTTCTTTACGAACCAGTTATCGATGAAGATTTTAGTCAAAAGATTAAGAAAGAAGAAAATATATTCGGAAATGATTGGTTGTATCATTTTACAGACCTTGAGCTTATTGAATTGCTGTTTCCTAAGGAAGATGACAATAGCGATGGTTATGAGCCAAAGGACCACATTTTCGAGATTTCGAAGTTGGTTTCACCATACGGTGGTGGGCTTGTGTATGAAAGTAAATATTCTCAACTATTTTACGAGGCAAAAATGCGCACTTTCAACAAAGCTTGGCAGATATATAAGAGTCAATTAGATCGTGACATTGTTGATCAGGTTATTATGACCACAGCATCCGCAACTGTTTCTGCGGTTGTTGCATCTTATGTTACTGCCACCATTATTGCTTCGACCTTAGGTTGGGGCACACCTGCTGCAATTGCGGCTGGACATTTAGCGGGTACCGCTGCTTACGTTGCCGTTTATTCTTTACTGACCAAATTTAATATTGATTTTAAGCAGCATGCGGCAAAGTCCATAGAAAGAGCATTTGTTTTTTATCCCGAAGGTGGGAGGGAAGAACCTACATCCTTAAATGATCGATCTTCTGCGGACGCATTTTTCCATGATAGTATGCCAGCTGCAATTGCCGGACACCCAGGCGCTTATTACACGACGGTCAGAGGCGGCGAGGTCGGAAATATATATACAGCCGTTGCGATTGCATCTCCACCGAATTATGCCAGACTCATTAATCCGGATAATCTTGTGGGAATGCTTTCTTTCCTAACGAGTATGGATCTAGATGCACTTACTGTTAATCCAAATGCCATGATCGGTCTTGACTTTGATAATATGAACCTTGATTATGAACTACTTACGACCAACCTATATTCCTTTAACGACCGCGAGCATTACGCTTACAGTTCATTTTCGGCACAAGATTTTATATTAAACGAGTATAGAAAAAATACACTCGGATATATTCAGAAAGAAATTGGCATTAAGACACGCGGTGAATTAAATGCGATTAAACCAATCGTTGTCGACGGAGTGCCCGAGTATATTTTCATTGATAAGAATACCGATAATTACCAATTAACCTCGCCGAAATACAGCTATTACCAACCGCTTATTATAAGCAGTTCAAGATACAGCAAATTGACAGATCTGTCGCACACCAAGGGGCATTTAACGGTAATCGCAAAGTGTAATTATGCTTCCAACACGGAAGGCATTGATGTTTCGGAGTTATCGGATATAGAGAGGGGTCTTGGATACGTTGCGAAAATACCATTAACGGACGATGAATTTTATTATCCGATCAATAGCATTGAGGTTGAAGTTGTTGCGAAAATAGATTATTACGGATACGGAAGTTTTACTGCGGAAAAGGTTCTTACATCTGCCGTTGTTCGATCGCAATTTTACGCGGTCGATTCCGGAAACCTTTATCTCACCCGGAACCTTGAATGCCTCCTATTCAGCAGTGAAGAGATATACAATATAATAACGGAAGATTGCTCCGACTCTCCTATATATTACAGAATTCGAATCAATTTTGCGAGACTCATCCCGGACTCGGGTTCCGAAGAGCATACAAGACTTGCTCTCGCACAAGCAACCATCTATACCATCATGGAATATTTCAATCAATACACCTTTGCCAGCACGACTGCAAACATGATCGCCGAAATCGGTTATACCGAGCTCATGACCATTAAATCCACGATGATTTCTGCCCCGCTGGCTGCGTTGGGCTCTTATGCTGCGACCGGGATCACCCAATATGCAATGGGTGCGTCCACAAATCTTGTTAAAACATCACTTCAGAACTTTATTAAAGCTCCCATCACTTCAGTTTTGAAAGGTGCGTATAAGTTGGGAGTCGGAGCCGCACTGGGAGCCGTCAAAGAAGCATATGAAGAGATATTCCTGGACGGGTTAATTGAGACTTTCTGCGAGAGTTTCGCTTCTTCTATGGGCTGGAATCAGGAGGTAGGTTTCTGGCTATCTACGCTTGCGACATCAGCCCGTGAAGGGATTGGAGGAGGCGGGCAGGTTGTAAATCTCGATCGATTAACCTCTCTTGGTCTAACAGCAGGCGGTAATCTTGACCTCCGTACGATGTACGGCCAGCAGATCGCGCAGTCGAGTCTGCATGAATCGTATGTAATGTTTAACACCGAGGTCTATGAAAAAGTTCAATCAATAAAGGGCGCCTTAAGCCAGTTATCTTCCAGCAAATTGGCGGACAAGGCGGTATGGAAGAATCTCTTAAAATCGAAAATCTTCAAGGGTATTGCCATGGTTGCCGTCGGAGCCGGCACATTTTTGTCCGGAAATATGAACCTCCTGTCCGCATATACTACCCTGAAAAGCTTTTACGAGTTCGGCTCGGATATAAAGGAAGCCGCCCAGACCATGAGTAGATTTTTCACCATCCGAAACATCCTGCGAAAGCAGAACATCAAAATATCAACGCAAAACTTACTTAAGAACTTGGGCTCCAAGATGAATAAACCGCCCATTTCTGGTGAGGAGTTGCGAGCAATGTTCGGAGAGATTTCGGGAGAAGGACTTCCAATTATTACCACTATTCCCTATAGTGCTGATGCTTTAAATATTTACTTTAAAAATACACCCGATGTATTGGTATATAAAAAGATGGCTTCCGGAGGGTTCAAGGTCGGAATTGCAGATAGTATTGCCGCACTTCAAGATGATATTGTGGATGTTCCAAGATCGGCACTTGAGATTAAGGGAGCAATTATTCAAGATAATTCTAAGAATCTTGAGGAGGTTGCCGCTACATCTGATTTCTGGGCTCTAGTAGATGAAGGATTGGAAGGCGAGAGAATTGATTTAGAATTCATTTCTGAAGGGACCGATTTTGGCACACTTCCAGAAGATAAGAGAGTATTATATAAATTTAGACTAATTGGAGTTCCTCATGGAGAGGCTATAAAGACAATTTGGGCTCCAAAAGATATGCCGATTAGAGATTTAGAGATTCTTGTAATGAAAAGATACGGACTGGATCCAAAATTATTTTCTGTAAACTTTCTTATTAATGGAAAATCGTTAAAGTTTGGTCAAGAAATTGAGGGATATACAATAACACCAGATTCCACAGTGAATGATATAACGACGAGGGTGGGTGCTATTACTGTTATGTGTGAGCAAGCTGGGTCGAGACCTCTCACATCTGAAGAAAGAGAAAAAATTGAAATATTCCGGAAAAAGGTCGGACTACTTTTTGATGAACATGGCCCTGTTGTATTTGAGAACATTTTTTCCAAGAACATTCCTGAAGAAGAATTATATATTTTTGTTGAAAAGTTTAATGATCTAGTTAATATTCACTTCGAAGAATATTGTAGAATTGATAAGATAGAGAGGGTTTGGAGAGAGATATTTATGGATGCATATAGTATAGATGGAGATAAAAATTGGAATGATGCATTAATTAAATATTGGAATAGAAATTTTAAAAGCAGAATAAGAGGAACCAAGAATGATGATTTTAATGGTTTTTTGAAGAGAGCCTATAAAACCACTGTTATTAACTATCTTTTTAAGATTTCAGAGACATGGCAATACACTAATGACAATTTGGAAAATCTATTTTATGTTCTAAGAAACGCAGTAGATTTGGATTTTGATCTTGGAGACTTGAGAGAAATTTATTATAATTTTATTCACGAGTCATTTGCACTATTTTTCTCTCTAAATAATGAGAAGGGTAAGATTCGATCATTCTTTAGCAATACGATGGGCACAAGAAGGGGTTCGATTGTTGAGGAGAATGTCTTCTTAAAATTACTTCCTAATGTGCTTAAACAGATATATACAGAACATAAAGATATTAACTTAAATGAACTATTCAATACAATAACTGTTCATCAATATAATTTCCAAGATATTCTCGGTGACCCGAGTATTAGTGAAAGTGAGAAGCGAAGATATCCTGATTTGGGCATATGGACATTTAAATATAAAGATAAAGGAGAAGAAATTACATTTATAAAAGTTTTCCCTACAAAATATGAATCTCATAAAGAGATTGGTAGAAATACAATCATTGACGGTGTTAGTAGTCTCGTTGCTCTTTTTGAAGTACTCTATGGTAGTAATGGATTATCTAAAAATCAAAAAGCTCAGATTTATGCTTTAAACTTACGATACTTAAAGGGGACTATGCCAAAACTTGAGGATTTTATGGGAGAAGTTATGGCTGTGTTGTTTGGAGGTAAACATGGCAAACAGAAGAAACCTTATCCTAAATTAGATATTTCTTCTCTTATCTTCTATGATCAAGGCGTTATTAAAGGACCTACGAATACTATAAGAGAACAAACTATTATTAATTGCATTAATAATTACATTTGGGCTAAGAAAGACTTTACCTCTTTGACTCATATAGAATTTAAGGCAGAAATTGAAGAATTAATTGATAATTTTGAAAATATTAGAAATCATATAATCACACCAAATCCCGATATTTTCAAGACCAAGGGTAGAGGAAGCCGACCGTTAACTGAATATCAAGATCTGGTGAATAAATACTTGAAAATGTTGTATAAAAGCACCGAATTAACAAGCCACACAGTAATTGATCATGATGGTCAAGTAAAAGTTGTGAATGGTATTGATAGGTCTCTCAGTTTAGGTTTTAGTTTTATCTCTGTTAAAAAACTTGAAGATATTTCTACAATTGATATAACTAATAAAATTCTAACTTTAGGGAATCTGAGAATTAAAAAAGTTTTTACAATTGGGGCTGATGGTGAATACACTGATGGAACTATTAATAGTAAAACTCCATTGGACATGGCATATAAAATAATTCATCAAATTGAAAAGAATGGAGAAATTAGCTACGCACTGGCAGAAATTTCATATGATGAGTTACTCGAAAATCCCGAAGAGTGGTTAGAAGGAGTGATTGTTTCAGTCAATGGATTAGTTGAAAATATCAAGACTGGTATTACTGATGTTACAGATATCTCGGTTTTTAAGAATGCAATTATCACTGACCATTCTGGTAACTTATTATCAAGCGAATTCTATAATCCGAAAATAACAGCAATCCAATTTAAATTAAGAGAACTTGATATATTTAAAAAAGAATTTAAAGATTATCTATTAAGAAATATTGGTGGTGTTAAGCTCATGTTTGTGATTTCGGCATCTAGAGATAATTCTCATCTTAACTCACTATTTGAATTGGATATTATAAACCCACATTATGCATCTGATACTGAAAATAAATTTGATCTAATTGTATTAGAAGACTTACTTCCAAACGTAGTCAGAGGTCATCTTACAAGACCTCAATCGCAACTAACTCAGATAAAAGCAGATAAAGAGTATGAGATACCAACTATTACTGCGGAAAATTTACAAGCTGTGCATGATAAGGGAAGTTCCATTATAAAAATAGAAGATTTGTGTCTTGCATATTTTGATTCGTTTGATTTCAGACAAAGAAGAAGATTGACCCCATCCATAATACCCTTATTAGGCTCGTTAAACTTGAAATTAGATCCTGGCAACGGATATATCGATGAAACTTCAGGAAGAACCGCGGAAGAAATAGAGGAGATTATGAACATACTGTTTTCCAACAAAGATGAGATGAGATTATTTATATATACGGATGAAGATGGCAAACGCATAAAAGACCCTGATAATCCAAGCCAATTTCTTACGCTAAAACGATGGATGACGTTTATTTACGATAAATTAACACTCTATAATCATGAGCTATACCATAATGACTTTTTAAAAACAGCTCAAGATAGGATTAAAACGATTGCAAGACCTTCCGAATCAGATGCTAAATATTTTCTCGGAGATGCAGATATTGAAGCTGGAAAACAACTCTTTAAGACAATTACTTGGTTATTCGGTCACGAGACAGTTCGTCGTATTTTAAATCAAATGATTGATTTTCATGAAACAAGTAGTGGTTTTAAGCTAGCAGCATATAGTTTAAGTTCCCGGAGCGATGCTGCAAAAACCTTAAAATTTTTTGAGATCTTTCCTGCTACACAGACAAATGATCCCAATATTCCATTATCTCAAAAAAGTATAGATGCGCACTTCTATTCATTGTTTTTCGGACGCTCATATTTATATTTACTCGCAAAAGATGATTCTGGAAAAATTATCATAGGACGAGATCCAAAGAGACAAATTGATTTAGATTTCACTCCTTGGAATTTTATCATTCAAGGTGTTGAACATGGAGTATCGAAGAAAGCTGAAATTCCAGCAGAAATCCGTGCCTACCAAATGATTCAAAAAGAATTTTTAAGCTTTTATAGGAAATTCAAACCTGACTTAAATTTGAAACAATTTTATATGGAACAGTACTATAAATCAGGAATAGTCTTATATAACATTATTGAGAAGAATATTGAATTATTAAAGGGTAAAATTGATAATGATTTAATCGATGCATTAAAAGAGAGAACAATGGTCGAAATTTTCACACTTAAAGAAACATATAAAGTTGGAACCGCCGGAGTGGATCAGAAGTCATTTAGAAATATAAGGGTTCAAATTGAAGACCTTATTAGTGAAAGAAAAGATGGGTGGATAACATTTAATTCGAAAATTTTATACACCAGTGGTATATCAATAAATATAGATATTGAAAATGTGTATTCCGACCCTGATTTTTTCAAAGTTAAGATATGGGGAACACTTCCAAGAATGACTCTTGCAAAACTCTTTAGACAAAAGGAATTTAATAATTACCTTGAAGAAAATTATGGAATTAAATTATCAAAGAGATAGAATGAACATAAAATTATAGAGAAATTCATGCAATCTATTCAAAAGTAAAAAAATAATTGATAATTATATGAAAGGGATAGAATTGATATCAGAGTTAAATTTATATAGAGGAAATTAATATGAATATCATAATGGAGAAATATGTCTTGGTAAATGGTAAAAAGTTCGAAATAATTCCCAAAATTTCTATTGATTGTGATGAAGGGTTAGCTATTATTGGAAAAAGAATAGAGAGAATCTCAGATATTAAAGGGCTCGCGCATCTAAAAAATCTTGAACATTTAGATCTATCTTTAAATAATATTAAAGAAATAGAGGGACTTGAAAATCTAAATAATTTGAATTTTTTACACATAACACATAATGAAATTTCTGAGATTAGAGGATTAGAAAGCCTTACAGAATTGGAACACTTAAACCTTTCTGGAAACCAAATTTCGGAAATCAAGGGACTCGAAAACCTTAAAAACCTGAAAACCTTGCGGCTCGATAACAACCAAATTTCTGAAATAAAAAACCTCGAATCTATACCCCAACTAAAAGTACTCTTCTTAGGCGGAAATAAAATTAAAGAAATTAAAGAACTCGAATCACTCACCGAGTTAAAAGCACTTTCTTTATCGGGCAACCAAATAACTGAAATAAAAGGACTTGAAACCTTAAAAAAATTAGATGAATTGGACCTTAGCGGCAATTATATCCGTGAAATGAAAGGTCTAAGCACCCTTAAAAATCTGGAAGAGTTATTTTTGTCCGATAATGAAATCTCCGAAATTAAAGGAATTAAAGGCCTCTACAAATTGCAGTATCTGTGGCTTGATGATAATCGCTTGCCAAGCGGCGAAAATATACATCACACTCAGAAATATAGAGACCTAGATAAGTACATATATTAAACATAATTAATTACCTAATTCTCTTTATAATTAAGAAATTTTATCGAAGCTCGAGTTTAAATTTTTTTAATTTTAATCATTTTTTTAATTTTGGAAGATTTAATTCAGGGAAGAGTTCTCTATCTCTTAGGAAACTCACTTTAACGGTACGTATTTACTGCTCCTGGTCGCTCCTATGCCCGGACTTCCATGTGATACGTGAATTGTAGGAATTGAGAATTCTCCTAAAAAGCACCCAATCATTTCTGGATAAATTTTATATGTAACAAACTCATGTCCATTATAAACCCCCACAGTAAGTCCCACCATCTCAGGGAAGATTATCATATCTCTGCAGTGGGTTCTTATTATTAATTCTTTTCCTTTCTTTTTTGCTCTATATGATCTTCTCAATCGTTCGAGAAGTTTCTTGTGTCTATTTGGAAGACCTCTTTTAAGACTTCGACGCTGTCGGGCGGGTAGTAATTGAATAAATTCATCCATATTCATCCTTTTTAGCTCGTCAACTGTTTTACCTCTATAAAGAAATTGTCTGCGTGCAAGTTCTTCTTCTTCATCAAATTCCTCACCTTCTTCTATTTCTATTGGCTCTTTTTCTTCGATTTCGCTTTTTTTTTCTGAAGCTTCTTCCTTTAATTCAGGTTTTTCTTCATCTTCATTAGGGTTATTCTCTAAATTTTCTGGTGGAGTCATAATTTCATAAATCCTTTAATTTTTTATAATTAATCCAATATTTTTCCTTTTTTCAGATATTAAATTCAAGCAAGCATAATTAAAAAATTTTTTTCGATTTGGTTACAAATCAAGATTTAAGAAAATCATATAGATTTTAGTTATTATCTATGATAGAAAGAAATTTGTTTGTTTTTTTTCTTAGAAAAGATCTTAATCCTTGAATCTTCTTTCTCGAAAAACTAATATTATAAAAGCATTAATTATGTCTTTTTCTTTCAATTTTTATTTCCATTCTGTTTTTTAACATAAATTGGTGTTGTAAGGATTATATAATTATTTATTAATTATATCTTTAAAATCCTTAGAATTTCTAATAATGTCAAAATCTGAGTCACATTTAGCTAAATCTTTAAAATTTTTGTCAATTTCAATTGATTTCTTCAAAAATTTAATTGCACTAGATTTATTATTATCTAAACTTAACGCACAAGCCTTATTGTAATATGGATCTCCAAAATTATTATCTAAATCAATTGCTTTATTTAAACATCGAATAGATTCATTATATTTTTTTAATTTAAGTAGATTCAATCCGTAATCATTCCAAATTATTTTATCATTTGGATCAATTTTTATAGCTTTACCTATGTATTTTATTGATTGTTCAAATTCTTCTTTGTTAAAGGCATCAGCAAAAAGTTTAATCCACATTTCTTTATTAAATTTCTTTAGATCAAATTCATTTTTGCATTTTGGACATTTGTTATTGTTATAAATTATATGGCGATGTACTGGAATTATAAAATCGCAATTTTGGCAACATCTATAGTTATATATTTGCCCTTTACGATCTACAATAAAATTGAAGGTTTTATTTTCAAATAATCTCTTAAATTTTTCATAAGAAAAATCCACATTCCACGTTATCCATTTTGCTTCAAATTCATCATTATCACCCATGATTTGATCGACTAATTCATATCTACCTCTCTGATAGTCAACATTTAAATTTATGAGTTTATTATCTGTGGTTTTGAGTCCGATTGGAAACTTTTCAGGTGGAACTGTGAATTCAGGTAAGATATAATTATAAGAATGAATTTCTCTCCAATCATAATTTGGAATCATTAAAATCATATTATCCCTTGATTCAGTTGTAGATGATGCGATGTGAGACTTTGAATAGTGACTTTCTAAATTCCAGTTTATTTTAGGATAATATAAATTTGAAATATGCATGTTAAATGAGTAATAAGCATTTAATATAGAAGCCCATAGATTATGAAATTTTATCTTTTTTATCACTCCAAATGGTTTAAATTTGAACCTTATTGTATCATTAAATTTATTATATCGAATTTTTCCCTGATGAATTATTTCATTTCTAATTAATCTTCCAAAATTCAAAATTGATATTATTTTTCTGGAATTTTTATAGGTTTTAATTACAGGATTATTGATTTTAATTAATTTGCAGATTTTAAATTGTGTTTTTCGAATTACTTTCAATGGTCTATCATAATTGTTAAATTTTCGATATTGATTTAAATAAAAATTTAATATAGCTATTTTTCTTTTTTCACCTCTTTTTCTTTTAATCTTTAGATTTTGAAATTCTAAATCTTTTTCCTCAAGGATATTTAAAATCGATTCTATTGCTGTTACCGCATTAATGACGATCGCAGTAATCATATTTTCTTTATTCGTTCTATATAAAAATCTTGCTAAATTAAACATTTCTTGGTATGAAAATATTTTACATGATTTCCTATTTTGAATAATTTTCTCAAATTCTTGTATTTTAGCTTTATTTACGAAAGTAAATTCTGGAATCCCCGTATAATTATTATAATCATCAATAATTGGAGGTAACGCAATACCGATATTTTTATATACAAATATTATTCCAGTTTCACATTTACTAAATTCATAAACTGAAAGCGGACGTACTTCATGTTGTATTAAATGTTGGATGTTATTTATCGGGAAAAAGTTTATATAATAAATTAAGAACTCATTTACTTGGTTCATAAATCTCTTATGAAAATTGCTTAAAACTTTTTTAGGTATTTGGATATCTTTAAAAGAAATTTCTCCCTTTTCTAACTTTCTTAAGAATTCTGATTCATCAATGAATAATTTCATAATCTGTTTATATTTTCCATACAATAGGGTTTTTAATTTCCTTTTAAAAGTAAATTCAACAAATTTTTTATTAACGAGCCCATGTTCATCAAAAAGCCGATCTTGAGGTTCTAATATCCTTTGTGTCGTCGAAATATTTTCTAATTCATTTCCTCTCTGAAGTAGATACATATCACGACGTATTCGTATTTGATTTGGAATGTTTAAAGCATAATGTCCTGTAGGTAGTGCTAAATTAAATGGCAATTCAATATAATATTCCAGATTAACTTCAATTTTTTGATTTTTTCCTTTCATAGATTAATTTATTTCATTAGAAGTTTAAAAATATCTAGACTATGTGAAAAAAATAAATAATATAGAAGAAATCCGCTAATAAATATTCTAATAAATAGGTGCGCAAATGACAAATAACGCCAAAAAAAAGTTTGAATTAAAAATTTTCTTATAAATAAATATTCTCGAATAAATTTAGTAAAATTTCTTAAATTTGAGAGTTCAAACCAATACTAATCAAATCTATTTAAAATTCTTCAAGATATTTTATTAAATATCTTTGGTATATAATTCGTATCTTTAATTATATTTTGCGAAAATCAAAAGGTAAACCCTCAATTCTCCCAACATTAGTTTAAATATTGAATAATACAAAAATGAAAGATAGATACACTAGAGATTCTTTTAAAATTCTCTACTAAATCAATATCTAATGAATTTTTTACTAAACAAAGGAACAATTATTATTTACAAAATTTTTTAATTTTATTCACGAACTTATAATTATCTCGATATATGATACTTTTATTTTCTTGTATTATAGTGTAATCTTCATAATTTTTTCCAGTCCCTACCCTTATAGGAAATGAGTAATAATTTTTATCTTTTTGTCTTACTCCAACAACATTTTTTGTTTGAGCAATAGCTAAAATTAAACATCTTCGTTCTGAATTTTGTTTATTTTTTATTATTATTTCATTGAGGATATAAAATTCCTTTCTGTAGTCGATAAATTTTCTAATTGTAGTTTTTAATGTATGCATTTTATCTTCTATATCATTTAATCCGATAACTTTTCTTGGAATTTTATCAGTAATCCCGATGATTAAAATACCTCCTTCTGCATTAGCAAAACAAGCTATTGATTGGCAAAATTCAATTTGTCTTTCTTTTATTAATTTTTTTTCAACTTTCCACATCGATAAAGTCTGCTTGAAGTCCCATAATTGAGACTCAGTTTTTTTCATTGCTTTCTTAATGAATTCTATCATAAAAGGTTCATTATAGAAAATTTTTCGTTTATTTCCATAAATATCTTTTAAAATATCAAAGGTAATATAAGAACAATTAAAAAAATTCAACATGATTGAATTAAAAGCAAAATTTATTCCTTCTTTGTATTCATATGAAACGTCTAAAGCTTGTTGAGGATTTTTTTTAAACAATTCTGATATAAAAATATTAAATTCTGTATCAAATATCATATTACGAACCCAAAATCCAATTATATTTAGAATTAATCCAATTATCATCAAAATTAGAGGTATAAATTCTATTCTTTTTAAACCCCTCATTTGATAAATAAACAAAATACAAATTAATGAGATTATGAAACCAATACAATATATCCATCCAAGAAAATTTGGTAAACCATTGCTATTAGGGTAAAACCCCTCTATTCCTTCCCCTATAAAATTACCAAATACATCATAATAAGTGGTTGCAAAATGATAACCATCACTATTGGAAGAAACCTTATGCACAGTTACAAACCAAGCAGAATTAATACTCAGTAAGAAAAATATATAACTTAAAGCAAAGATTACTATAATTGAGGAAAATTTAGCAATTTTTCTAATTTCAAACATAATTTATTAATCCAAGTAATATGAAAACATATATTAAAAATTGATTTTTATTTATTTCGTTTTTTATTTCTTTTAGATCATCCCAGTTTATGTTTTAATTATCTTCAAATTTATCATCTACTCCTTCTTCCTCATCGAAATACTAATAAATAGTTTTATTTCATAAATTTATTGAAACTTTCTGCTAAGCAGTGTCAAACCCATTTTCATTGACTTGACATCTCCCAATAAATTGGATCATCTCATTCATTTGATTTAGATAAATCTATTATAAAAAATATCTTCATCATTTGCTCCAATTCTAACACAATCTTGTGGGAGGTCCATGATCAAGTCTCTAAAAAATAAAAGAAGGGTTATAATAGTTATATTCTGCCGCCAATAGTGATATTTTAGATTTAATAAATTCAATAATTTTTCTTAGAATATCTAAAGCCCCATTTACATCTAATTCATTAACTTCATTATCTTTCAGACTGCCATGAATTATTTTATGCCTTTTTATTAAAATATCTTCAAATTTTTTACATTCATTTTTAATATCATCTAATTCTATATCATAGAATCGTTTGTATGCAAATTTCACACTATTACTTCCACTAAGTGCCTGAAAATTTATTCCTCGAAAGGTTTTTTTATTGTCAATTAATATACTTTTTAAAATATCAAAATGTCTTATTTCATGGAATTTATTCGCTCTTAATTTCTTAATATAATTTTCTAACACTTTAAGATCATAACATGTTTTATATACATGTTCTCTTACTGTGAGATCCATCAAGTTTTGGGCAATTCCTTGATTAATAAACAAAATACCCCAATCTTCACCATTTATTTCCTTCATAGCGAAATATTCCATTGGTTCTGAATAATTGTATCTTTCACCATATTCTAAAAAAAGTTCATCATCAATATCTATAACTGATGTATTCAAAACTTCATCATAAAACCATAAAAATTGATATGTAAAAAATAAATCACTAACAGCCGATTCAAAAGCAGATACAATAAAAACAATTGCAATGGCATAATTTCCATCTCTTATTAATCCATTAACACGCTTAAGATTTTCCTTATATGCAGTATCTCCCCGAATCTCATCCTCTATATATTATTTGATGTCCAATTAATTCATTTATGTTTATGTGATTTTCAAGTAGATTATTTTTATTTAAGAAAATATATTTTTTCCTGGGCT
>JABUBO010000339.1_pt1 | contig 14774 bp, 13 predicted proteins | sample 7240361 | NCBI WGS metagenome assembly JABUBO01 (sample SAMN07256346, study PRJNA390944) | subsurface metagenome | isolation source: Methane hydrate marine sediment | place: Pacific Ocean: Eastern North Pacific, ODP site
TATAGAGGAATAAGACATAGGAGGGGTCTTCCAGTTAGAGGTCAAAGAACTCATACAAATGCTCGAACAAGGAAGGGTCCTAGGAAGACTGTAGGTATAAGACATAAGAAGAAATAATTGGAGGGAACTTATATGGCTAAAAAAGGAGTAAAGAAAAAAAGAGTTAGAAAAAAAGTAAAAAAGAATATACCTCATGGTGCTGTACATATTCATTCATCATTTAATAATATAATCATTACTTTTACTGATTTAAAAGGAAACACGATAGCTTGGGCATCTTCTGGAACAGTGGGATTTAAAGGTTCACGAAAAGGAACACCCTTCGCAGCACAATTAGCGGCAGAATCAGCTGCAAAAAAGGCTCAGGAAAATGGAGTGCAGCAGGTTAATGTATATATTAAGGGAATAGGATCTGGAAGAGAAACTGCTATAAGATCACTCCAAGCTGTAGGTCTTGAAGTTTTAAGTATAAAGGATATAACTCCAATTCCTCATAATGGATGTAGAGAAAAAAAGAAAAGGAGAGTTTAGGAGGGTTTTATGGCAAGATACACAAATGCAGTTTGTAGACTGTGTAGAAGAGAGGGAGAAAAACTATTTTTAAAAGGTTCAAAATGTCATTCAGATAAGTGTCCTTTTGAGAAAAAATCCTATCCCCCTGGAGAGAGGGGAAGAACAACAAGACCTAGAGAAACTAACTATCTAATTCAACTCAGGGAAAAGCAGAAGGTGAAGAGAATATACGGATTAATGGAAAGACAATTTAAAAATTATTTCAAGAAGGCCTTAAAGATGGAGGGCATAACGGGTAATAATTTATTAGTGCTTTTGGAGACTAGGTTAGATAATGTAGTTTACCTGCTGGGATTTACCACATCAAGACCACAGGCTAGACAACTCGTAAATCATGGACATATTCTAGTTGATGAAAACAAAGTTGCAATACCATCTTATAAGGTTAGGGTTGGTCAAGAAGTTGAGATTTCCGAAAAAGCTAAAAAGATGGAACCAATAATTCAATCGATAGCGCAGTCATCTGAAAAAGAGATTCCAGGATGGCTTCAAGTTAATCATAAAGAATTCAAGGGTAGAGTTATTTCCATGCCCGAAAGGGAGGAAATGGATCAGAAAATCAAAGAAGAATTGATTGTCGAACTCTATTCAAGATAAGGCTATATTTTTAAATAATGTTCATAATTTTATGTAAATTATTTTATTGGAGGTAGTATCAATTGTTAGAAATGCAAAAACCAAAAATAAAAATTAAAAAAAATGAACCCACTGAGGGTGTATTTGTAATTTCACCTTTAGAGAGGGGATATGGCCATACTTTGGGAAATTTATTGAGAAGAGTTTTAATTTCATCTATACAAGGTGCTGCAGCAACATCCATAAAAATAGAGGGTGTATATCATGAGTTTTCAACAATTCCTGGTGTGAGAGAGGATACTACAGAAATAATTTTAAATCTCAAAAAACTGGTGCTTAAATCCTCATCTGAAGAACCTGTCATATTAAAAATTAAAAAAAAGTGTAAAAAGAAAGAATGCGATATTTATGCAAAAGACATAATTGCTCCAAGTGAGGTTGAAATAGTAAATAAGGATTTATATATAGCAAGCTTAAATGAGAATGGAAAGCTGAATATGGAAATAACTGTTAAAAGAGGCAGGGGTTATGTATCAGCTGAAGAAAATAAAGAAAATACTGAGGTAATTGGTTTAATTCCCATAGATTCGATATTTACTCCAGTACTAAATGTAAGTTATAATGTCGGTTCAACTAGAGTTGGTCACAGGACAAATTATGATAAATTGACTTTAAGAATTAAGACAAATGACGCTGTTACACCGGATTTTGCTTTAAGTCAGACTGCTAAACTACTCTCAGATCATATGCAAGTTCTCATGGGTATTACAGAAGTTATTATGTTTGAAAGCTTTAAGGAAGAAGTTGAAGAAGTTGAAGTTGAAGAGAAACATCCAATAGAAGAGCTGAATTTATCTGTAAGACCCTATAATTGTTTAAAAAGGGAAGGTATTGATAATCTTTCACAACTTTGTGATTATACAGAGCAACAGTTATTAAGTATTCGAAATTTAGGTGTGAAATCAGTTAATGAGATAAAAAGTAAGTTAAAGGAGAGAGAACTAGTACTTAAGAGGGTGTAATAAGATGGTTAAACCAAAAAAGGGAAGAAGAATAGGTGGAAGTCCTAGTCATCAAAAAGCTATACTTTCAAATCTAGCAATTGCATTATTAGAACATAATAGAATTAAAACCACTCATACAAAAGCAAAAGCATTAAAACCTTTTGTTGATAAGCTAATAGGTTTAGGCAAAAAAAATGACTTAAATTCTAAACGCAGAGCACTAGCAATACTCAGGCATAATAGAAAAGCAGTAATAAAATTATTTGATGAGGTAGCTCCCCGGTATCACCAGAGAGATTCAGGATATACTAGGATAATTAAAATTGGTAATAGGTATGGCGATGCAGCACCAATGGTTTTTATAGAATTAATATAAATAATAGGGGTCAGGTCTTGACATAAGAAATATTTAAGAAAAATATATTTATGGTGAATAGTTATTGCAGAATGTAAAGATTATTGTTGAGTATAATGGAACTGAATATAGTGGATTTCAAATTCAAAAAGATTTAGATACTATACAGGGTAGATTGGAAAATTGTTTAAAAATTATATTAAGAAATGATGTAAAAATAAAATATGCAAGTAGAACTGATGCAGGTGTTCATGCTAAAGGACAAGTTATTAATTTTTTAACTCTAAATGGTGTAAATTCTGTTAAGTTGCAAAAGTCAATGAATGCACTTTTACCTGGTGATATAGTTGTAAAAAATTGTGAAGTAGTTGAAAAGACCTTTGACTCGAGAAGGGATGCAAAAAGCAGAGAGTATGAATATTATATTTTAAACAGGAAGTATCTATCTGCATTTGATAAGAATTATTTTTTAATTGATAAAGAATTAGACATTGAGTCTATAGTAATAGCTTCTAAACATCTTATTGGTAGAAAAGATTTTAGAGCATTTTGTAAAGATGCATCGGAAACTGAAAATACAGCGCGAGAAGTAGAAAATATTGAAATTGAAAGAAGAAATGATTTTATAATAATAAGAATAATAGCAAATTCATTTCTTCATCAGATGGTAAGAATAATTGTGGGAACCTTAGTAGAGGTAGGTTTAGGTAAAAGAAAGCCTAATGATATTTTACAAATTTTAGAAAGTAAGCAGCGAAAATTTGCAGGAAAAACAGCACCTGCCAAAGGTCTTTATTTAACTAAAGTTAATTATTAAAAAACTATGTAAATGTTGATTTTTAATAATATAAAAAATAGCAAAAATATGAGCTTTGGGTATAATTTCTTGACTGAAAATGTCTGTGAAAGTATACTGCAAAGCTAAAAATATGAATCAAATTTAAAAGTTATTAAATTGTTATTAAAAGGGGATAGGATTAGTTGAAGACGACTATTGTAAGGGAAAAAGATATAAAAAGAGATTGGTGTATTGTCGATGCAACTGGAAAAACTTTAGGAAGATTTGCAAGTAAAATAGCTCATATTCTTATGGGGAAACATAAACCCAATTTTGTAAAACATTTAGATTTGGGAGATTATGTAATAGTCATAAATGTTGATAAAATGGTTCTAACCGGTAAAAAACTATCTACTAAAAAATATTATCACCACTCGGGTTATCCAGGTGGATTGAAGGAAATAGTTTATGAGGAATTAATGAAAGAGAAACCTGGGTTTGTATTAAAAAAGGCTGTAAAGGGAATGCTTCCGAAAAACAAGCTCGCTAGAAAAATGCTTAAAAAATTGAAGGTTTATTCAGGTTCTAAACATCCTCATCAAGCTCAGAAACCAAAGATTATTGAAATTTAAAATTTAATAAAAAACAAGATATCATTGATATTTAAAAATAAAGAGGAAAATTCAAAGGTAACTATATTTAAGAGTAATTTAGATATTTAAAGACAATTGATACTTTTAAGCAAATAGGAGGAATATAATTTTGAACAAATTAGCATATATAGGTACAGGTAGAAGAAAAACATCTGTTGCTAGAGTAAGATTAGTACCTGGTGAGGGAAAATTTAATATTAATGGAAAAAATTTGAATGAATATTTTTCAAGAGAAGTATGTATAGAAAATATTAAAAAACCTCTAATTCTTACACAAACGGAATTGCAGTTTGATGTGATAGTGAATGTAAATGGAGGAGGAATATCAGGTCAATCAGGTGCAATTGCTCACGGGATATCAAGAGCACTCCTTCAGGCTAATGATGAATATAAACCCATACTCAAAAAAGCAGGACTTCTAACAAGGGATCCAAGAATGAAGGAGAGGAAAAAATACGGTCTAAAAAAAGCAAGAAAAGCACCTCAATATTCTAAGAGATAAGTATGATATTATAATATTAATAAATTAGAAATAAGCGTCTTTAAAAACATGACGCTTATTTAACTTTAATAATAAAAAAGATTAATAATAAAATATTTTTAGATATTTGAATATATTTTTGTCATTCCTTCACTATGTTCGAGGACGGAGTCTGAAGGAGCGACAGCGACTGAAGAATCTCATTAATTAAGTACACTAATTTAAATAATTTGAATTAATAACAAGGAGATTTTCTTGTCAAAACTCTTTGGAACAGATGGAGTAAGAGGTATAGCAAATATAAACTTGACTTGTGAACTTGCATTTAAAATGGGATTTGCATGCTCAAGAGAGTTAGCTAATTTGGGAGAATATATAATAATAGGTAAGGATAATCGTCCTTCTTCAGATATGCTTGAAGCAGCTGTAACTGCTGGAATGTGTTCCGCAGGTATTAATGTTGTAAAACTTTCAATAATTCCTACTTCTGCAATACCTTTCTTTATTAAAAAAGTCTCTGCCAGCGGTGGTGTTATGATATCAGCCTCTCACAACCCCCCTGAATATAATGGAATTAAATTTTTTAATAGTGAGGGTTTTAAACTAGATGAGAAAACTGAAGTTAAAATTGAAGAAGAAATTGATAAAATTGGCAAGGTTTCTTCAAGACCCTCTGGGAAAGATATTGGAAGGGTAACTGATAGAAGTGATTTAATAAATAGTTATATAAATTTTCTAATTCAATTATATCCTCTAAATCTGGAAGGTTTAAAAATTGCCATAGATTGTGCAAATGGTGTTACTGGCTTTATAGCTCCTGAGATATACAAAAGGTTGGGAGCTAACTTATATGTTTATAATGATGATAAGTCAGGTGAGAATATAAACTACATGTGTGGTTCAACATTTCCTGAAAACATCAGCAATGTAGTTAGGAAAATTAAAGCAGGTGTTGGCTTTGCCTTTGATGGAGATGGCGACAGATTGATAGTTTCTGATGAAAAAGGAAATATGTTAGATGGTGAATTTATAATGGCAATTATTGCAGATTTCCTAAAGAGTGAGAAAAGACTTGTAAGAGATATCCTTGTCACAACAAAAATGGCAAATTTAGGTTTTATTAAAGCCATGAATAGTAAAGGAATAGAGGTTTTAACCACAGATGTTGGAGATAGATTTGTACTGCAAGAAATGTTGAAAACTGGTGCAACAATTGGGGGTGAACAATCAGGACATATAATATTACTTGATAAATATACAACTGGAGATGGAATATTAACCTCACTTGCCCTATTAGATGTCTTAATGAATGTAGATAAACCACTTTCTGAACTTTCAAAAATAATGGAAAAAAATCCACAAGTCTTAATAAATGTTGAAGTGAAAGATAAATCAAAATTATCTAATGCAAAGCATTTTTGGAAAAAGGTTAAAGAGTTTGAAAGAAAACTTAACAGTAATGGAAGAATTTATATAAGACCTTCAGGAACAGAATCTGTTATAAGGATAATGGTTGAAAGCACATCAGAAAAATTAGCAAACTCTATAGCAAAGGAACTCGCCTTCCTTATTGATTTTTAAGATCTTTAATTTTAGATTCTCTTTTAAATCATTAACTTAATTAAAATATTTATTATTTCTACAAATTTATATTATTTTGAAGGAGATTTTTATAATTAGGTGAATAAAAATTATATTTGACATAACTGTAATTGATTGATATATTTTGATATATGTAAAATTAGTTAATATCATAAACAGTAATTATTAATGTTTAATATCCAGTGAAATTATAGGAGGTGATGTTTTAAAATTTATTAGAAAGATAAAGGGAAGATAGCGCATGGGCTGAAATTTTAATTAGTATTAATAATTTCAGTTTACGAGGAGGAGGTTTACTGTTGCAAAACAGTATTAACTGATAAAAACAGTTTATCAGGAAAATCGAAAGATAGGCGGATGCCTCTTAGGAATAATAACATTCCTAATCTTTCCCCAAAAAGCGATCTCACAAAACATATAGGCAACTATTAGGACAAAAGAGATTTGCAGTTATTAAAAAATAACATAATGCCAGAATTTGGGTAGAATACCTCTCGTGAAGTTACTCAAAAATAATTCTTTGTTTGCACAATTCTTTAACTGAACAACTCTTATTCAAATGAATTTTTAACAAAATAGATTTATGTTATTTTAATTTATCAAATCTAGAAAATTTACATTATTTTAATAAATCAACTTTTGGGAATTTTAATTACTAAATTTATATAGGAGGTTAAAAATCAGTGATTAAGGATAAGGAATATGTACTTAAGAAAGTAAAAGAAGAGGATGTAAGATTTATCAGGTTGTGGTTTACAGATATTCTTGGTTTTTTAAAAAGTGTAACCATAACTGCTAGTGAATTAGAAATTTCATTAGGGGAAGGCACTGGATTTGATGGATCATCAATTCATGGATTTTCCAGAATAGATGAAAGCGATATGATAGCTATGCCTGATCCTAAAACTTTTCAGATACTTCCATGGAAAACAAAAGATAAACCTGAGGCAAGGATGTTTTGTGATATTTTAGAACCAGATAAGTCTTTTCATAAAGGTGACCCGAGATGGGTTTTAAAGAAGAACCTAAAATGTATAAAAGATATGGGATATACATTCTTTGTTGGACCAGAACTTGAATATTTTTATTTTAAAAATTCTGAAGGTAAACCAGAAGGACTTGATGAAGGGGGATATTTTGATTTAACACCACCTGATATTGCGACTGATTTAAGAAAAGAAACAATACTTGCTCTTCAAGCATTGGGAATTGATGTAGAGAGTAGCCATCATGAAGGAGCTCCCAGTCAACACGAAATAGATCTCAAGTTTACTGAAGCTTTAACTATGGCAGATATTACTATGACATCAAGATTAGTAGTAAAGGAGATAGCAGTCCGAAATGGTGTATATGCAACATTCATGCCTAAACCTGTATTTGAAATAAATGGAAGTGGTATGCATACTCATATGTCTCTTTATAAGAATAGTAAGAATATCTTTTTTGATCCAGATGATGAATACAAGCTTTCAATTGAAGCTAAAAGATTTATTGCAGGACTTCTAAGACATGCTCCTGAAATAACGTTAGTAACTAACCAATGGGTTAATTCCTATAAGAGATTAGTTCCTGGATATGAAGCTCCGGTTTATCTATCTTGGGCTCTTCGAAACAGGTCAGATCTAATAAGGATTCCTGTTTATAGGTATGGTCAGGAACAAGCAACTCGTATAGAATATCGAGCACCTGACCCTGCATGTAATCCATATTTAGCTTTTTCTGTTATGTTAGCAGCAGGACTTGAGGGAATTAAAAAGGAATATGATCCAATCCCACCTGTTGAAAGAAATGTTTATGAGATGACTGATGAAGAAAGGGAGAAAGAGGGGATAGGTTCTCTTCCAGGAAATCTTTCTGAAGCCATTGAATTAACAGAAAAGAGTGAAGTTGTTAGGAAAGCTATTGGAGATCATGTGTTTGATAAATTTATTGAGAATAAAAAGATAGAATGGGATAATTATAGAAATCAAGTAACGCATTATGAGATAAAGCGTTATCTTCCGATACTTTAAACAATTAGTAAAATTTTATAGCATTAGTTTTTGCTGATAATTTTTAAAAATTTAGAACTTAATAATGATTTATCTAAAATATTTAAAAAGATAAAACCAAAAACTATCTATAGTAGAATTTGAATATTTTACATATTAAGGAGAAAAGGTATGTGTGGAATAATTGGATATGTTGGAGAAAAAGATTGTGTCTCAATTTTATTAAATGGGTTAAAGAGATTGGAATATAGAGGATATGATTCATCAGGAATTGCTGTATTAAACAAAGAAGATAACAGAAATGAAATTTCGATGGTAAAGCGAGTTGGTAATTTAAAAAAGTTGGAAAAAGCTTTATCAAAGAAAGAAATGAAAGGTAGTTTAGGGATTGGTCATACGAGATGGGCTACACATGGAAAACCTCATAGACTTAATGCACATCCTCATTTAGATTGCAAAAATGAGATACTATTAGTTCATAATGGGATTATTGAGAATTGGGAACCACTTAAAAATGAACTAATTTCGAGAGGGCATAAATTTATCTCAGAAACAGACACAGAAGTTCTTGTTCATCTTGTAGAAGATTATTATAATGGAGATTTAGTAAAAGCTGTTAGAAAAGCATTAAACAAAGTTGAAGGTTCATATGCAATAGTAGTTATGAGCAAAAAATCTCCTAATCAGTTAGTAGGAGCAAGGCAGGACAGTCCGTTAGTTGTTGGATTGGGTAACGGTGAAAACTATTTAGCATCAGATATACCAGCAGTTTTGGAACATACAAACAAATTTTTAATTATTGAACAGGGGGAGATTGCTAATATTACTAAGGATAAAGTGGAAATATATGATAGGAATGAGAAGTTAGTTAATAAATCACCATTTGAAACTAATTGGGATATATCCTCAGCAGAAAAGGAAGGATATGAAGATTTTATGCTGAAGGAGATTATGGAACAATCTATAGCAGTGAGAGAAACATATAGAAGTCATGTTTATAAATATAAAATAAGTTTAGATGAGAGTAATCTTCCAATTGATATTATAAAAAACATAAAGAAGATTTTTATAGTCGCTTGTGGGACATCCTTTCACGCTGGTTATGTAGCAAAAGGTGTTGTTGAAAGATTTGCTAGAATTCCTGTTGATGTTGAAATTGCATCAGAATTTAGATATAAAGACCCCATAATACCTAATCCAAGTCTGGTTATAGCCATATCACAATCAGGAGAAACAATAGATACCATAGCTGCAATAAGAGAGGCAAAAAGAAAAAATGCATGGATATTAACCATTTCAAATGTGATGGAAAGCTCAGCAGTTAGAGAGTCTGATGGAGCAGTGTATACTTTTGCTGGACCTGAAATAGGTGTTGCTGCGAGTAAGACACATACAGCTCAAATTATGATTTGCTATTTATTATCACTTTATTTAGCTAAAGTTAGAGGAGAAATTACTTCTGCCGAGACTGCTTATTACCTGAATATTTTAAAAGAAGTTCCAAGTAAGATAAAATCTGTTTTAGATAACCATAGTAAAATAAAGGAACTTGCTAATATATATTATAAATTTCCAGATTTCATATTCATCGGTAGAAAATATGGTTTTCCTGCTGTTATGGAAGGTGCACTTAAGTTGAAAGAGATATCATATGTACATGCGGAAGCATATCCCGCTGGCGAGATGAAACATGGACCAATTGCTCTTGTAGGTGAGAACTGCCCAGTAGTGGCTATTGCTGATGATTCAAGTGTATATAATAAAATACTCGGAAATATTTCTGAAGTAAAAGCAAGAAATGCTCCTGTTGTTGCATTAACAACAATTGGAAATGAGAAAATAAAAAATTTAGTAGATCATGTTATAGAAGTTCCTAAGATACCTGAGGAATTCTCTGCGATTATAAATGTAGTTCCATTGCAACTTTTTGCTTATGAGATAGCCAAGAAACTTGGATGTAATGTTGATCAACCAAGGAACTTAGCAAAAACAGTGACAGTAGAATAAGTGTCCATAATAGAGGTCAGGTCTTGACATGAGACATATTATAGTGAAATATAAGTTTTACACTTATTTTCTTTAATCATTTTAGAAGTGTCATCCTGACTCTGACTTTGACCCTGACACTGACCCTGAACATAGTGAAGGGGAAGTGGAAGGGGAAAAGGCGGGGGAAGGATCTCAAGGTATAGCAGTTTAATGGAAGATAATTTAAATATTTTAGGGATAGGAATTGATTTAGTAGAAGTTGATAGAATAAGAAGGTTAGTAAATAAATATCCAAAATTTATAGAGAGATTCTTTGCCAAAGAAGAGATTGATTATTGTAACTCTAAAAAGAATAGGTTGATTCATTTTGCTGGAAAATTCGCTGCCAAGGAAGCAGTTATTAAATCCATGGGAGTAGGAAATAAATCTTTAAAATTAAGAGAGATTCAAATTAGTGCGAATAAGAATTCAATACCAAAAATTATTCTACACGGAACTGCTTTTAGTTTTGCAAAGGATAAAAATATAGAGGAAATATTGATTAGTATTACTCATACAAAAGAATATGCTATTGCCATAGCTTATGCAAGAGGTACAGGATGAGTAAAGATAATTATTTTATTATTGCTGCAATAATTCTAAATGTTTTAAACTTATTAAAGAAATAATATCCCACACTTCTAATCAATTTAAGATTTTACTAAATAAATCATTTAAATTTATATGAAAGGTATTAAATGAGTATAAACAAGGTTCTAACTGGTTATGAGATGGCTGAAATTGATAAGATTGCAGTTAAAAGAGGTATAAAAACATTGGATTTAATGGAAAAAGCTGGGCAGAAGGTCGCAAATATTGCAAAAAAGGAATTAGAAGATTTAGGGAAAAAGAATGTTCTTGTTATCTGTGGTAAAGGAAATAATGGGGGAGATGGTTTTGTAGCATCTTCTATCCTTTATAAAAGTGGATTTGATGTTTTGAATTACTATATTAATGATCCAGAAAAGCTAAGGGAACCATCTAAAACAAGTTTTGATAAAGCAAAATTAAATGGAGTTACACTTAAAAAAATTGAAGAGGATTTAATCCAATTTAAAGAAGACTTAAAAAATTGTGATTTTGTTATTGATGCAATTTTTGGAACTGGCTTAAATAGGCCTGTTAAAGGGATATATTTAGATATAATAAACCTTATAAATAATGCTAATAAATATGTTTTGTCTATAGATATTCCATCGGGAGTAAATGGAGATTCTGGAGAGGTATTAAATGCAGCAGTAAAAGCAAATATTACAGTTACATTGCAAACTCATAAATTTGGACTTTTAAACTATCCAGGAGTAAGTTATGTAGGAGATATAAAATGTGTAGATATAGGAATACCCAAAGATATAATAGAAAAATGCTGCAAAATCTATTTTATTGATGATGAGTGGGTTTTAAAAAGACTTCCAAAAAGAAAAGCATATGCTCACAAAGGTGATGCAGGAAAGCTTTTTGTTATTGCAGGCTCACCTGGTTTTACAGGAGCAGCTTATATGTGTTCTATGTCAGCTCTTATAGGTGGAGCTGGTGTTGTGACACTAGCAATTCCTGAAGGATTAAATACAGTAATGGAAACCAAATTAACTGAGGTAATGACATTACCACTTCCTCAAACAAAAGATGGAACATTAGCTATCTCAGCTCTTCCAAAAATATTAGATGAGGTTAAAAAATTTGACTGCCTGGCAATTGGCTCTGGGATTTCATTAAATGAGGAAACTTCAGATTTAGTTATTTCTTTGGTTGAAAATTTGAAAATACCATTGGTAATAGATGCAGATGCCATTACAATATTGTCAAAAAATTTGGAAGTTTTAAGAGATTCAAAAGTTCCAATTGTAATTACTCCTCATCCAGGCGAATTATCAAGGTTACTACATATTAATAAAGTAAAGTTAAAAGACAGGTTAGAATTAAATAGGGAGATTTCTAAAAAAATTGGAAAAATCTCTGTTTTAAAAGGAGCTAGAACATTAGTTTCTAATCCTGAAGGTGAAACATTTATTAACTTAACTGGTGGTCCTGCTATGGCAACTGCAGGTTCTGGGGATATCTTGGTGGGATTAATTGGTTCACTTATAGTTCAAGGTGTCGATCCATATGATGCTGCTATAATGGGAACATATTTACATGGTCTTGCGGGGGATATGGCTGCGGAAGAGATTGGTCAGCGCTCTCTTATTGCAACAGATATAATGAACAAAATTCCAGACACATTTTTAAGAATTGAAGGAACCTTTCCATTTACTGAATAATTAAGTCTTTGACTTTTAAATGATTTAAAATTTAATTTATAATAGGAAACATCCATATTTACTGAATAGTTTTATTTTTTATTAGGAAAAAGGGAATTTGGATTTTTACAGACCTGTTTGGGCTGAAGTAAATTTAAATAATATTAAAGATAACTTAAGGTTTATTAGAACATTAATACCTAAAAGCACAAAGATAATGGCTATTGTTAAAGCCAATGGATATGGTCATGGTAAGATAAGAGTAGCTCAAGCATCAATTAAAGCTGGGATAGAAAGATTAGGTGTTGCATCAGTAGAAGAAGCATTGGAGCTTATAAATAATAATATCAAAGTTCCAATACATTTATTAAGCGAACCACCTATATCATCTGTTAAAGTGTTAGTCAAAAATTCAACTAGTAATAATTTAATAATAAGTGTTGCATATACAAAAGATTTTGTGAGAGCTTTATCAAAAGAAGCATCTAAGAAAAATAGAAGATGTTTAGTTCATGTAAAGGTTGATACTGGAATGCACAGAGTTGGTATAAGTATTGAAAAAGCAGTAGATTTAGTTAAATATATATCCTCCCTACAAAATATTGAAATTGAAGGATTGTTTACACATTTTGCTTGTGCTGATGACCCTGAAAATCCGTATACACTATTACAGTTTGAGAGATTTTTAAAATTGAGAGAAATTTTAGAGAAAAACAATTTCAAATTCAAAAATTATCATTGTGCAAACTCAGCAGCTATGCTTAATTTTCCAGAAACTCATTTGGATATGGTTAGAATAGGTATAGCTATGTACGGACTAAGACCTTCTGAAAAAACTTTCTCACCAAAACTAAAACCAGCACTCTCCTTAAAAGCGAAGATATCCTATTTAAAAGAGGTAGAAAAAGGAGAAGGAATTTCCTATGGGTTAACATTTAAAGCAAATAAAAAAAGTTTAATAGCCACTATACCAATTGGTTATGGAGATGGATATCCCAGACAATTATTGAATAGTGGAGTAGTTTTAGTTAGGGGGAAAAGAGTTCCAGTTGTTGGAAATGTTACTATGGATCAGATAATGATAGACGTAACTGATTTAAATGAAATTGAAATTGGAGATGAAGTAGTTATTATAGGAAATCAAGGTAAAGTAAAAATAGAAGTAAATGAGTTATCAAGAGCTTTAGATACAATTGATTATGAAATTGTATGTGGAATAACAAATAGAGTTCCCCGAATATATGTAGATTGAAAAAATTTAACCCATGAATTGTTTTAATTAATCTTCTTATATTTTAATAAATATTGGAAATTAGTAGTAATTGAAATTAAAATCTCAATTTTATACACCTCTAAAGGATCCTTTCAAAACTAAATCATTTATTATTCATATAGTTTTTAACTAATATTTATTGTATATTTAGTAAGATTAATTATATCTATATTGTAATTATTGAAATAGTTCATACTTAATTGATTTCATCTATATCTAATAAATGAAATTCGTTTATTAAATAAAAAGGAGAAAAGTTATGAAATGCGCGATGTTATATGGTCCTGGTAAATTAAAAATTGAGGAGGTTGAGATTCCCTCAATAAAAAAGGGAGAGGTTTTAGTTGAAGTAAGAGCAGCTCTTACATGCGGAACAGATATAAAGACATATATAAGGGGACATCCAGTGTTGATAAGAAGCTATCCCTCACCTTTTGGTCATGAATTTTCTGGTGTAATTTCACAAGTTGGAACAGGTGTCAAAAGATTTACCAAGGGAATGAAGGTTGTTGCTGCAAATTCTGCTCCATGTGGTCAATGTTATTTTTGTAAAAAAGGATATGTTAATTTATGCGAAGATTTGAGGTTATTAAATGGAGCATATGCACAATATATAGTTATACCTGAAAGGATTGTTAATAAAAATCTTTTAGAAATTTCAGACTATGTTTCCTTTGAAGATGCAGCATTATCTGAGCCAATAGCATGTTGTTTAAATGCTGTTTGTCAGAGTGATATATCACTTGGCGATACAGTTGCAATAATTGGGCTGGGTCCTATAGGATTAATTCTAACTCATCTATATCATCTAAATGGAGCAAAGGTTATAGCATGCGGGAAAGGTGAAAAGAGACTTGAACTCTCTAAGATTTTAGGAGCAAGCCTTACAGTTGATGCAGAGGAAATTCATGATGAGACAGAGGAGATAAAAGCTGTTAAAAAATTATCTAATAATGGTAGAGGAGCAGATATAGTTGTGGAGGCGGTTGGAAAACCTGATACCTGGGAAATGACTGTAAAGATGGCGAGAAGGGGAGGACTTGTGATTTTATTTGGAGGTTGTCCATCTGGAACCTCATTTACTATGGATACTTCTCTTATCCATTATGAACAAATAACTATAAAGGGAATATTTCATCATACTCCAAAACTATTTAAAAGAGCTTTGGATTTAATATCAAGTGGGAAAATAAACACTAAAGCCATTATTAGCGGAAGAC
>JABUBO010000340.1_pt1 | contig 14767 bp, 10 predicted proteins | sample 7240361 | NCBI WGS metagenome assembly JABUBO01 (sample SAMN07256346, study PRJNA390944) | subsurface metagenome | isolation source: Methane hydrate marine sediment | place: Pacific Ocean: Eastern North Pacific, ODP site
AGAAGAGGGTTTTTACCATAAAGAGTAAATTATCTGTAGATATTTTTTCATTATGACCATGAACCATTGCAAGATGTTCCCCGTAGGGACCATCGATTAGAAGTGGTCCAAATCCATAGGCAGGTATTCCCTTTTCTCTAAAAAATCTTGAATCAGTTCCACCAACTTGCATGAAGGGAATTAATTCTGCTTTTGAGTTCCAGTCCTTTATAGTTTTTTCAAGTAGTTTGTATAATGGACTTTCCAGAGGTGACTGACTTGGAATTGATTTCTGAATAATTTCAACCTCAAATTCAACAATATCTTTTAACAACTTTCTCAGCTCCTCTAAAGCATACTCTGGCTCATATCCAGGAAGTACTCTTGAATCAATTTCTAAATAGCATTCGCTTGGAATAACATTTGTTTTTTTACCGCCCTTTACTATATTTGGAGAGAATGTGTTTCTCATCATTGCATTAATCCAATAAGCCATTTTTTTATCTTCAATTGACTTTAAAATTTGATTACTCAAATTTTGGTCAAGTATTTTCTTATCTATACCAAATCCCTCAACAAATTTTTCCACAACATCATTTACTTTTATTGGAGATGAATATGATGAGATTATATTTATAGCTTTAGCCATTTTGGCTATACAATTATCTTCATGAGGCATTGAACCATGACCTGGTCTTCCTTTGAATTTTAATCTCATCCAGTAGATTCCCTTCTCAGCAGTTTGACAAAGAAAAACATATCCTTTATCAGTTAGAATTCCATCTCCCCCACCTTCGTTTATTACATAATCTGTCTTTATTAAAGGAAACTTCTCCTTTACTACCCATTCTGCACCATATTTACCACCAGCTTCTTCATCTGCAGTTGCAGCTAAAACAACATCACCTTTTAACCTTATTCTTTCTCTTTTTAAGAGCAACATCACCATAAGTTCAGCTATTCCAAGAGATTTACAATCAAGTGCCCCTCTACCCCATATCTTATTATCAACAAGTTCTCCTGAAAATGGATGATATTCCCATTTATCTTCATCTGCAGGAACTACATCAATATGAGAAATTAGAAGTAAAGAGGGGTTTTCTCCTGTTCCTTTAAGTCTTGTGATTATATTTCCTCTATCTTTTTCGCTTTCAAAAATATTACAGTCAAATCCTTCTTTTTCTAAAACCTGCTTTAAAAATTTAGCTCCTTCTATTTCATTTCCAGGTGGGTTTGTGGTATCTATTCTTATATACTCTCTTAGAAGCTCTGTAGCTTCCTCTTTTACCTCTTCCCATTTTCTTTCTGGTATTTGCATTTTAATCCTTTCCATTATTAATATTTTTATTGTTAAAATTCTTAAATTATTATACATGTAGGGCAACCCTTTATGGTTGCATTATTATGCAAGGCTAAAGCCTTGCCCTACTTTAGCAAAGAGATAAGCTAACCCAGAATCACATACATAGATATTAATACTATTTATTAAGTATGTTTTACAAAAAGTATTACTGTCTATACCTATTTTAACTCCAGGAGAATTTTGGGAATTTATTCAAAAAAAAGAATATAATTTAGAAGTTTTCGCCTTGTTCTTTATATGATGTTGTAAATACCTTTTCAGCTGCTTTATAAATGTCAGGAATATGTTTTTCCTCCTTGGTGAATACCCTCATACTCATGAATTTTATTGGAATCTCTTTAGTTAGTTTCTCAAAATCAAATACGGAGTATTTATCTGTTTTATCGTCATATATGTTTACTTTTTGCCTACTTATTCTGGGATTTTCAGGTCTAACATCAATATCCGGTGTATCAACCTTTAACTCTAAATTCCTTAAATTTTCAGGTAGTTCTTTTCTAATATCATCTTCCATCTCTTCAGCATTTTTTATTCTTGTTCCTGGAAGAAGAGTTTTTGTGAATCTAATTGAATAAAAAAATGCTTCATGCCAATATAGATTTTGATTAATTAAATCCTCCCATATTGTTCCAATTTTTCTTTTTTTCTCATCCTTACTTTCAATCCACTCAAGCATTGTTGTAAATAGATACCAATCATTCAATTTGAAGTAATTATCTAAATCTTTTTCAGGATTCTTAAATCCCATAAGTTCATAAGTGTCAGCTAAAATATCTATAATTTGCAGATCACAGGCTCTTCCTCTCTTATGCCAATAAACTCTATCATACATCTGAATTCTTGCTGTAATAAATTGTTTTAATGAAGATGCTGAATCAATATGTAAATTTAAACCATTTTCATTAATAAAGGAGTCAGCAATTAGTCTTTTTACATCTATTAATCCCAATTCTGGAGTTCCGCAATAGTATGAGTCCCTCTGAAGATAATCCATAATATCAGCACTGTATAATCCAGAGAATAAGCATCTAAGTTCCTTTACCCATCTCTTTTCAGGTTCAGCTTCTCCTGGCTCAGGTCTTTTTAATAAAGTAGCTATATTTTCAACATCTACCTTTTCATTATTTTCAAAATATCCTTTCGGTGATCGAATTATTTTTTCTATTTTTTTTCTATATTTTTCTTTTAATATTTTCTGAGAGATTTTTTCATGATTAGTATTAAAAAGTGGTTTAAAAACCATAAAATCAAGTAGATGACCAAAAGGACCATGACCTATATCATGAAATAACCCTGCTAATCTTGCAGTTTCTACGATAAGTTCTTCTGAAGGGATATCCTCACCATATTTTTTACATACTTTACTTAAAGAGAGGTATAGTTGCCTTGCAAATTCACCAGCTATATTCATAACTCCTAATGAATGTTGAAATCTACTATGCTCTCCACCTGGATATACCCACCATGTACTCTGCAATTGATGAATTCTTGTGAGTCTCTGAAGCCAGGGTGAATTTATTAAATCTCTCTCTGTAACTTCTCCTTTTTTGGTAGGTTTTGATGTTATCTCAATATATTTATATATTGGGTCTGCTATTTTACTATTGTATGGACGAAAATAGGTTATCATTTAAATTCCTCCTAAATGAACCATTGTTTCATATATAAAATATTAATTATTTTAAATTTAGAATACTATTAATTTGGATAGATTATTATATAACATTATTTAATTATTTTTTATCTTATTTCCTTTTCAAGATAATATTATCCTATCTCTCTTTAAAATAAAATAAAAAGAACTAATAATAAATTTGAAATTTTTTAATATTTTCTATAAAAATATGTTAATATAAATTGCAAAAATTTTTGAATTGAATTATTATTTTCTTAAATTTGAATATAAAATATAGAAAAAATGCTACTGATTTTTCATTTATCCTGCTATCTTGTGTTTTAAGTATTCATTAGTAAAGCTTTTTTTCTTTATTAAGGAAACTTTGAGAGGGGGTGGTAATCAAATCACATATTATCTAAATACAAGAGCTATTTAGAGAGATTGTAATTTTAAACACTGATAAGGAGGTTAAAAAGTGATTAAAAAATGTATATTGGTAATGGGATTAGTTGTTAGCCTTTTAACTATAGGTATGCTGACATCCTGCGCTCCAAAAGAAGCAGAACTCGGAACAGAAGATAATCCTATCATCTTTTCTTTTGTACCCTCCGGTGATACTCCAGAAATCATCGAAAGTGCTGATATAATGGCTGATCTTCTGGCTGAGAAGACGGGTTATGTAATAAATGGTGAAGTAGCCACAAGCTATACAGCAGTTATAGAAGCTATGGGAACAGGTAAAGCACACATGGGTACTTTGGCTACCTTCGCTTACATCCTGGCTCACGAAAAATACGGTGTTGACTGTGCATTAGTCTCAGTAAGATATGGAACCCCCTACTATAAAGGTCAAATAATTGCTGGAGTAGATACAGGTATAAAAACACTGGAAGATATTGAAGGCAAGACTGTGTGCTGGGTAGATGCTACTTCTGCATCTGGTTACATCATTCCCAGAATAATGCTTAAAGCAGTAGGAGTAGACCCGGATACGGACTTAGCACAGCAGATAGAGGCTGGCTCCCATGATGCAGTTGCATTATCAGTTTACAAGGGAGATTGTGATTGTGGAGCTACCTATATTGATGCTAGAGATAAAATTGAGGAAGATTATCCTGATGTTAAGGAAAAGACAGTACTCGTCACTGAATCACCAGAGATTCCAAATGATGGGCTTCAATTTATAAAGGATTTCCCAGCTGATATGAGAGCAAAAATTGTCAATGCTTTCTTAGAGATTATGGAGACGGAGGAAGGCGTAGAAGCAATGGGTAAGGCTTACGGATGGGAGGCAGTAATAGAAAAAGATGACTCCTTCTATGACGATTTTAGAAAAATCCTTGACGCATCTGGTATTGATGTAGAAGAGTTGGCTGAATAAACCAGGAATGCTCCATCTCAAATTTTATATTAAAATTAATATAGAGAAGTGGAAATATATTTCCACTTCTCTATCTTCTCAAAGGGGGACAAGAGTTTGCTAAAAATCAAAAACTTAACCAAAATCTATGAAGATGGTACTGTTGCTCTGAAAGATGTTAGTTTTGAGGTACCTGATGGTGAGTTTATGATAATACTTGGCCTTAGTGGAGCTGGTAAATCTACTCTACTTAGATGCATCAATCGTCTTATTGAGCCTACAAAAGGCAATATCATCTGGGATGAGAAAGACATTACTAAAGCTTCAGATGAAGAATTACGTAAGATTCGTCGCAATATCGGTATGATATTTCAGGAATTTAACTTAGTAGAGCGCTCTTCAGTTATAACGAATGTCCTATCCGGGAGGTTAGGTTATGTTAAAACTTTGTCAAGTGTTTTTCATCGTTTCCCTAAAAAAGAAAGGGAAAGAGCTTTTCAAAATCTTGATCGTGTTGGAATAGCAGATCTTGCTCATAAACGAGCAGATGAGTTGAGTGGTGGACAACGACAAAGGGTTGGTATAGCTCGCGCTTTAATGCAAGAACCACATTTGATGTTGGCTGATGAACCAGTTGCTAGTTTGGATCCAGTTTTAGCTCATACTATCTTAAGATATTTAGAACAACTTAATCAAGAGGATGGAATAACAGTTATCTGTAGTTTACACTTCTTGGACCTTGTCCGACGTTATGGTACACAAGTTGTAGGACTGAAGGATGGGCGTGTTGTATTTCAAGGTCTTCCTGAGGAAATTACTGACCAGCGATTTAAAGAAATTTATGGTGAAGAAGCTGAGCGTATAACAGTTACTTAAGGAGTGTCTATATGGAAAGTAAAAGATCACCAGATATTAAAAAATCACCTATTATTAGTTCTATCCTATCTATGATAATCCCTGGTTTGGGACAGTTCTACTCTGGGAGTCTAATGAGAGGTGTGGTATTCTTTATCACTGTGCTAATTACTGTGCTTATGGTGAGGTGGTGGGGTAATGACCTTCTCTATACAGGCATCGCAATAACCTGGTTGTGGAATATATGGGATGCTTATAACTTTGCTAAAGATAGACGCCTTTCTTATACAGTTCCCTTCCTCATTATTGCTCTCATTTTATACATTATAGGATGGGGGGTTACAGAAATAAATATTCCACGCCTTCTTACAGATGTAAAAGATATTAAACCCTTAGTAACGAATCTGGTAAAACCCGCAGTTCTCGAGCGTGATAAAGAAATACTTAAAGCTGAAGTTCTATTTGAATTACCATGTTCTGAGTCACCACCAGGAAAAGGGGAACCTATTGAGGATAAACCTTATCTTATATTAATTGACAAAACATGTGGTGAGCCAGGTGATATGTTCACAATAGAAGGAGGTAACTTCTGGCCTAATTCAAAGGGTTATATATGGTGGTCAAATTATGCTGGTGAGATGAGTTACAGAATACGGTATAAGGGTGATTATTTATCATTTGAAACTGATGGAGAGGGAAGAATTGCACCCATAACTGCCCCAGCTCAGGAGCCCTTTGCTGAAGCCAAAGGGAAAGGTCCTCAATTATGGCGAGTACAAGCACGCATGACACGCGAAGTGGGATCTCCGCACCTAAGTCATACCTTCTTCTTAGTGGTTGAGAAGATGATAGAAACTGTTTTTTTAGCTTTGATGGCAACAACATTAGCCATTTTCTTGGCAATCCCTGTTAGTTTTTTAGCAGCCCGTAATCTGATGGGTGGAAACCCAATCACAATATCAATTTATTACATTATTAGAACTGTACTTAATGGTCTACGATCCATAGAGCCTTTGATCATGGCTATTATTTTTGTTGTATGGGTTGGATTGGGTCCCTTCGCAGGAGTATTAGCTTTAGCTGTACATTCCATCGCTGCATTAGGCAAACTCTATTCAGAAGCTGTTGAGTCTATTGATCCAGGTCCTATTGAAGCTGTTACAGCTACTGGCGCTAATCACCTACAAACCATTGTCTACGCAGTCATACCACAGATCATTCCACCTTATCTTGCTTTTACTATATATAGATGGGACATAAATGTGCGAATGAGCACCATAATCGGTTTTGTAGGTGGGGGTGGTATAGGTTATCTACTACAACAGTGGATTCGATTGTTAATGTATAAGGAAGCGGGTGTTGCTGTGTGGGCTATTGCTATCGTTGTAGCCATAATGGACTATGCAAGTGCAAAAGCTAGAGAGAAAATCGTATAATTATATTTTATTATTATAATTATTTGGACTTGCTTGCATATGTTATTTGAAGATGGGAGAGTGTATTTTTATACGATATATATTCTTCGTGTGAGAGATTTTTCTCACAAACACTGACGAGTGCAGCTAATGCATCTATAGCCAATTTTGCTTGTTTTAAATCAAAATATTTTTTGTTTTGTTCCTCAGGAAGTCCCAATTTCTGATAACTTAAACTTGATAAGTTAGTCATCATCTGTATTACAATGTCTTTCACTGTAATTTTTTCCATCTGCTCCTTTAACTTCTTCAAAAACTCTTCTTCTTTTTTTCTCTCTTCTTCAGCCTTTTCAGTTTTCTTCTTTTCTTTTTCACTATCAAATTTTTTACTTTTTGCTTCTTCTTTCTTATTTCCAGTTTTATCCTTTTTAACCACTGATAATCACCTCATATTCATATACATAAAAATATTTTTAAAAATTATCTTAATACATAGAAAATTGAAAAGTATTATCTTTATATAAAAAAAGCATTAGCAGAATAGCCATGCTTTTTTAATAAAATTATTTTTTTGTATATTTAAAATTCCTAATAAACCTAAAAACACATCACTAAATTTATAAATATGATTCTATATATTTTAATATTTTAATTTATTTAATCTATATTAATTTATTTTATTTATTTTATTATCTCCTGTTTACTTATCACATATAATTAGTGAAAATACGTCATATTCTTTTAACTTCTCTCTTGGGTTTAAAAAGGCTAATTCGACTAAAAAGCAAAAACCGACTACTTCCCCACCCATCTTCTCAATCAACTCTGCTTGTGCTACAGTAGTTCCACCAGTAGCTATAACATCATCAACAATTAGTACCCTGTCTCCAAATTTTATAGCATCCTCATGTATTTCCAAAGCGTCTGTTCCATATTCAAGCTCATATTCTTGTCTAACTGTTTTATAAGGAAGTTTTCCAGGTTTACGAGCTGGTATAAATCCAACACCTAATTTATAAGCCAAAGCACCTCCAAAAATAAAGCCCCTCGCTTCTGCAGAAACTATTGAAGTTATATTTTTGTCCTTATAATAATCTGCCATTATATCAATAGCTTGTTTAAATGATTTTGTGTCTAAGAGTAGTGGGGTTATATCTTTAAAAATTATCCCAGCTTTTGGAAATCCCGGAATATCTCTTATCTTTTTCTCAAGTTCATGTTTTTCCACAATAAACCTCCTCGTATATTATTTGCTTATCTGCTACTTTTATTTCTCGTATAGGGAGATACCTTTAAAATTGATTTTATTGCTTTTTTAAAATTTTAAAATTAATAAAATATCCAAAAGAAAATTTCAAAAATTATTTAAAAATAATTAATTATTTTTATCTGATATATAACTTCTATTTATTAATTCGGGCTTAACTATTATTCTCTGATAATAAATTTATAGTAATACAACTAAAAAGTAAAAGTAATAGTAAAAATATTTTTATAACAACAAAAACTAATTATACCAAATCATATTCAAATCATATATAAAAAGGGTAAGTTTCATTATTAAAATGGAGTATCAAAGATTATTAGTAAAATAAAATGTTAAAAATAATTACTAAAACAAAATGTTAAATTCTTAGTTTTTGGAATTGATTTATTATCGGTTCGATTGATAATTTTCCTAATCCCAATTGATTCAATATCTCATCAACATCATATTTCTGACCATAGTACCACATCTCCTTTAGGAGATTTCCGACTTTTTCATCCGCGTACCATCTTGGTCCATATTTTTCCTCAAAAAATTGTTTTAGCTGTGATTCAAAAAGCCATGCTCTTACGTAACTTGAAACATAAAAACCTTCATCCAAGTCAGATAAATACCTTTCTGGTGTATATTTAAACATTGTGGCGGAAGATAGGATATCTTTATAAATCTCATCTTTACCCTCAATTGGGCTACCGTCATGAAACTTTGTTTCATAAATCATCTTTCCGGAATATCTTCTAAGCATGTAGAATTTCGTTGTAAGTAAATAACTGATTACACCACTTGTATCCTCTATTCTCAGAAAATCCTCCAACCAGTCTGGTGATAAGAAAATGTAATGAAATAAAAAGGCGTATCCTTCAGTTACAGCATTGTCTCCTAAATACTTAAATTCAAATGGTAATTTTTTGCTTACATTTGCAAAATGTTGAGCATGACCTCCCTCATGAAAAAATGATCTATAATCACTAACTCCACCAGTTGGCATTATATTTAAATAGATTTCATCTGGAATTTTAACAGCACACGTAAATGCTCTTGGTGATTTTTTATCTCGCTCCTCTATGTCAATATGTATATTTTTCTGTCTCTCTAAATCTATACCCAATGTATAACATGTTCTACCAAATGAACTTACAAGTTCTTCTTTTGAAAACGAATAATCATAATCCTTCCCTCTACTAAAGAAATCCATATCATAATATTTCGCTTGCTTAAGAGGTAATCCAATTTTTTCTTTTAGCTCCTTATCCATTGCTTTTTGGTAAAGTTCCTCAGTTTTATTTAAGAAATTTTGCATTAAATCAGATAGTTCACCGAAATCAATATTCATTAAATTTGAGCAAAGTTGAGAATAACTATCATAACCTAATTCTTTAGAAAGCGAGTGGAATTTATCCCATTTCTCCCTATATTTTGTATTAAATTTTTTAATTTTTTCAATTCTTTTTGATTCTATCTCTGCCCTTTTTTCCTGCTCTGGTTCATTTGAAACAATTACTTTAGATTTTCTAAATGATACTTCCTCATCATCAATCTTTATTTTTGATTTTGCTTCTTCTTGCACAATTTCCTGTTCTACCTTTTTAACCTTCTGACCTATATACTCTTTTGTACAAAAGTGTAACAAGTAATCAAGTCTTTTTCTTTCATCACCTTCTGTTTCTTTTCTCAAATTTTCTATTTCTTTAATTACCTTTTTTATGAAAAGGTCTTTATATTTTTCATAGATTTCTGCAATATTGTATTCTTCCTTTTGTCCAGAAAAATGCAAGTAATAGAGTTTATCCATTTCACTTAGAAAATTTTCTGCACGTTTTCTATAATTTTCTAAATCCATAACTCTCCTTTCGTAAAAAGATTTTTTATATTTTTATATTTTAAAAAAATATTTGAATGGCAAGGATTTAGACAATGTAGGGCAAGGCTTTAGCCTTGCGATATTAAGCAACCCTAAAGGGTTGCCCTACATTTAAATAATGTTGATATTTAAAGTTTTATATGGAAAATTTTATCATATACATTTTTATCATATATATTTGATTTATACTAATAAAATTGATATATTGACGAAAAAAAGTTAACACTTTTGTAAATTATCATGAATCAGTATAGCCTTCCACAAATATTATTATGAAGCAATATAATCAACAATCTTTATCTGAAAATGAAACTGAAAAGCCAAAATTCATAGCTGATATGATGCTGGGTAGACTTGCCAGATATCTAAGAATTTTTGGCTTCGATGTTTTATATTTTCATAATATATCTGATGAAGATCTGATAAATAAGTCAAAAGAAGAAGCCCGAATTGTCTTAACCAGAGATTCAAGAATGATAGATAGGAAAGTTTTTAAATATGGAAAAATAAAGTTTCTATTTATTAATGATGATGATGTTTTAAAACAGTTGGAACAAATAAAAAATGAAATTAGTCTGAAATTAAGTATAAATCTTATTAGGTGTATAGAGTGTAACCAGATTCTTAAAAAGGTAGATAAAGAAAAAATAAAGGGAAAAGTTCCAGCGTTTGTATATAAATCAACAGATGATTTTGCTTATTGTTCAAACTGTGATAAATATTACTGGAAAGGTACTCACTTAGAACTTATGAATAAAAGATTTTCTCACCTTCTTAAAAGTGAGTAATTTTAAATTTATGTTTCCCTATTTTTAAATGTATGCTTTATCTGTTTTCTTATCAAATATATGCATATTGGAGAGATCTGCTGTTATATTTAATGGTTGACCCACCTTAGCTTTTGTTTTTGCATTCACTCTTGCTGTGAAATTTACACCCTCTTTATTAAAGTATACAAATACCTCATTTCCCATAGATTCTACAACATCAATATCTGCTACGAAGGTATTTTCCTCAGTTTTGCCAAGTGCAAATTCTGAGTCCTCCAAATTCTCAGGTCTTATTCCCATTACTACTTCTTTTCCCTTTAGATTGAACTCATCAATAACTTTGCAAACTCCTTCTAGCGCCTTTAACTGAAAATCTCTTTTTCTAACATGATAATCATCTGTTATCACAACATCTATAAAGTTCATCGCGGGAGAACCTATAAATCCTGCAACAAATAGGTTATCTGGATTATCGTAAACATCTTGAGGGGTTCCTGTCTGCATAATTAATCCATCTTTCATAATAACTATTCTATCACCCATGGTCATTGCTTCAGTCTGGTCATGAGTCACATAAACAAATGTAGTAGCAACTCTCTCATGAAGTTTTGCAATCTCTGTTCTCGTCTGAACCCTTAATTTTGCATCTAAGTTAGATAGTGGTTCATCCATTAAAAATACCTTGGGATTTCTTACCATAGCCCTACCCAATGCTACTCTCTGTCTTTGTCCCCCAGATAACGCTTTTGGTTTTCTCTTCAATAGCTCTTCAATTCTTAAAATCCTCGCTGCTTTTTTTACTTTAATGTCAATTTCTTTTTTTGGCTCTTTTCTAAGTTTTAATCCAAAAGCCATATTGTTATAGACATCCATGTGGGGATATAGAGCATAATTTTGAAAAACCATTGCAATATCTCTATCTTTTGGAGGTATATCATTTACAACCCTCTCACCTATTTTGATAATTCCCTCATCAATCTCCTCAAGACCTGCAATCATTCTTAGAGTAGTTGATTTTCCGCACCCCGAAGGACCAAGCAAAATAAGAAACTCCTTATCTGTAACATTAACAGTGAAGTTTTGAACTGCTATGACATCTCCAAATCTCTTCCATACTTTATCAAGTAAAACCTCAGCCATAATCTCCTCTCTTTTATGATTATTAATTAATATTATGAGATAAAAATTGTTATTTATTTAGAATTAATGTATAAATTATCTTTTTATTATTTAATTATTTATATATTTCTAAAATAATCTATATCAATTTAAAAATATTATAAATTAACTATAGACTCTTTACAACACAAATTTTATTTATATTTAAAATTTTAATATATGTTATATTAATTACTCCTTTAAATTGCAACTTGTCACTAAGTGAACTAAGAATTAAAGAATTCCTTTGTTTAATATTTAATATATGATTTTTACATAAAACTCAAAAATGTACATCATCAATATATATTCTTATATTTTCAACTTTAACTGATGTTAATTTTTCAACAAAGTTTTTTACTTCCTCTTTAACCCTTTTTCCAATCTCTGGAATAGAACTTAAATATTCAATAATAAGACGAATGTCAATATCAACTAAATTTTCATTTCTTCTTATAATTTTAATTCCTGAGGTGGGTGGAGCTTTTTTTATCATTTTTACTAAATCGCTAATAATTGCACCATGAACTTTATGAACCCCTGGTACTCTCATAACTGCACCAGCTGAAATTGTTGCTATAACCTCATCAGCAAATTTTATACTTTCTTTTTTCAATCTAAATCCTTTCTTTAAAAAATTAAGAATTTTGGTTTTTAAATTAAAAATAATTATTGGATATTAAATTCATATTATGCTTCATTATTTGATTGCTTTCCATGAGTTTTGTTGTTAAAAATTAGTTATTATAATATCAAATGCTTCCTTACCAGCGAAAATGTTTATAACAAAACATCTTTTAAGCTAATTATTTAGGGTATAATATTCTTAAAATTACAACTTAATTTAGAAAATCATAATTTTTTACTAATTTATAGAGAATATTATTTACTATCAAAAAATAATATCATATTTTAGATTTTAAGTATTTTAAAATTCCTACTTGAGTCCCTGTAGCTCAGTTGGATAGAGCACAGGATTCCTAATCCTGGTGTCGTCGGTTCAAATCCGACCAGGGACTCCATTTTTATAATCTACGGAATATTTCCAGTAAAGTCATGTCTAAGTTAGCCGTTTAAGCCTAATCTCTATAAAATAAAGAAGATAAACTAACTATTTCTATGTTAATAGACAAACGAGACTTATAGATATCTTTTTTAAATTTTTATGCTGTTGTTAAAAACTAATAATGTATAATTTCTCCTAAGTGAAATTCCTGTAAAATTTTTCTGGAATTAACTACAAACATTTCATATTATTATTAATTAACTTTTAGTTTGAAAATTGTATTTTAATAGATATCTCTTAAAAATAGGGTTATATCAGTTAGTTTTAGTTTAATTAACCTTGTTTTCAACTTTAGGAATTCATATTATTTAGAAATTAAGTGTATATAGGCTCAAGAAATTAAAAATAAATAAAATTTTCAGAATCTCTAATAAGTGGTTGAATTTTTAAGGTAGGGTTTTTGAACAAATTTTTAAAAATATCAAATCTTACATATACATATCAAGGAGAAGATAAACCTGCTATAAGTAATATTAATCTTGAGATAGATGAGGGTGAATTTATAGTTCTCATGGGTCCAAGTGGATGCGGAAAGAGCACATTAGCGCTATGTATAAATGGGATTATACCAAATGTTTTGGGTGGTGAATTTGAAGGCAGAATAGAACTTGAAGGTTTAAATACACAAGAGCATGAGATTTATGAACTAAGCACTAAGGTAGGTATTGTTTTTCAGAATCCAGATAGTCAATTATGTAATCTGATTGTGAAAGATGAGTTATCTTTTGGTCCTGAAAATCTATTAGTTGAGAAGAGTGAAATCCTAAAAAGTATAGGGGAGTATTTAAATTTTGTTGCTCTATCACATAAAGAGAATAGTAATATCTATGAACTATCAGGTGGCGAAAAACAAAGAATAGCCATAGCTTCAGTTCTAACTATGTATCCTAAAATGGTAATTTTAGATGAGCCTACATCAAATCTCGATCCAATTGGTGCAAGAGGAATAATAAAAGTAATAAAAGAATTAAATAAAAAGAAAAACCTAACCGTATTACTAATAGATCATGAAGTGAGTAGCATCCTTTATTTAGCAGATAGACTTATTATCTTGGATGAAGGAATTATAATGTATGATGGAAACCCTCGATATATCTTAGAAAAATATGGGGATAATATTTTCAAAAACATTGGAGTTAGAATTCCCAAAATAACTCAGTTGGCTGTCAGGTTAAATAAAAAAGGATTCAAAATTAGTCCTTTCCCCTTAACAGTAAAAGAGGCAGTGAAATCCATACTAAAAGAAAAGACAATTGAAGTCAAAGAGAAAGAAAAATTATATACAGAGTCAAGAGTGGGAAGCGTTGAAGAAAAGGCTGAATTTGTTATAGAAAAAATAATTGATGTTAAAGGACTAAATTTTAAATATCCAAATGGAACAAGAGCAGTTAAAGATGTAACTTTTAGTATTAATAAAGGTGATATGGTTGCCTTAATGGGTAAAAACGGTTCTGGAAAAACCACGCTTGGCTCACTTCTTATAGGATTAAACAAACCTGATTCTGGGAAAGGTGTTATTGCAAATTTAGATATAAACAAATCATCAATTAATGAACTTTCTAAAAAAATTGGTTATGTTTTTCAGTATCCAGAACACCAATTTATTACAAGTTCCTGTTATGATGAGATTGCTTTCTCATTAAAAAGTGAAAAAATTAAGGAATCAGAAAAAAAACACAGGGTGGAAAAAGTGTTGGAGTTATTGGAACTTACTGAATTTACAGAAAGAAATCCATTCAATCTGAGTATGGGACAAAAAAGAAGACTTAGTATTGCAACAATGCTGGTAAAAGATTTGGAAGTTCTGATTTTAGATGAACCATTTACCGGTCAAGATGGAAAAAATATCTCAAAATTAATGGGTATAATACAAAAAATAAATAATAATAATTTAACTATATTGATAATAACTCACGACTTACATATAGCATCAAAATATCTCAATAAAGTTATGTTAATGGATAATGGAGAGCTCGTTTTTTATGGTAAAACATTTGAACTCTATAACTTCCTTGAAATTAATAAATTAAGATATATAAATACTCCACAAATTTT
>JABUBO010000341.1_pt1 | contig 14765 bp, 14 predicted proteins | sample 7240361 | NCBI WGS metagenome assembly JABUBO01 (sample SAMN07256346, study PRJNA390944) | subsurface metagenome | isolation source: Methane hydrate marine sediment | place: Pacific Ocean: Eastern North Pacific, ODP site
TATCCCGTTTATCCCCCTCTCCTTCAAAGGAGAGGGGGAGTCACCGCTGATTGATCATTCTTTTTGAAGACTGGTTGAGCGCCCTTTGCCGACTAGCTCACGAACTATGCCGTAGGCCACTAACCCCAATGGGCCGCTAATTAAAGTCACAAGAGCCCAAAATACGGGACTAATTCCGCGCTTTCCTGCATCTATGGCCACCCATATGATGCATGCTAGCCAGACAATCCCCCATGCAGCAACCCATCCTGGTATTGCCCATCCGAGTGCTCCTACCATGTTTAACATACCTCCTTCTTGTTTTTCCTTTGCTACTTAGGATTATCGAGTCCTGATGTACATTAGCTTTGCCCCTGCCGATTATGCCAGAAAGACTCAGCTTATTGCAAAATACTATAGGCTACTTGAACAGTGAGGCTGACCTTCGTCTCTCCCGGGCTGATTGGTGGGGGGGCTGGAACTGGCATCGGCCCTGCCATTTCCATTTCATAAGCTATGCCTTTGTAGATAGGTGGAATATGGACGCTCTCAGAGACATAGGTTGGCTTTCCCAAGGTGGTACCAGCCAGCTCGGCCAGATGTTCTGCCTTGGCTTTGGCATCAGCCATTGCCTTTTCTCTGGCTTCCTCATAATAGACTGAGGGGTCATCTATGGAAAAGCCTATGCTCTCTATCCTGGTGAGGTCGCCTCCAGCCTCAGCTACAGCATTGATGATGATGCCCGCCTTATAATCAAGAGGATAGCTTTCAATATCTAACACCCTTATCTTGGCAACCACCGTATTGGTTACTTGATAGCCAATCACGATTTCCTCTTCTGTCTCCCGGTCCCATTTTGTTCTCTGGCGAATGTTGAAATACTGGGTCTGGATGTCTTCTTCCGCCACTCCACTCTCGGTGAGCGCTGTTATGACCTTATTCATGGCTTCAGATGCCTTGGTCTGAGCCTCGGCTACGCTTGCCTCCTGCGCCACAATACCTAACCTCAGGATAGCGATGTCAGGGGTGACGGTTACTTCTCCCGTGCCACTCACCCAAATCCCTTCTTGCTGGCTACTTAGGTTAATGTCTAGTTTTGTCGGCATTTGCGTTGGTGCTGGGGCTGGTGCCGGAGCAGGGGCCGGCGTTGGTGCCGCACAAGCAACCAAACTCGCGATTAACAACAATCCCAACATGCTTAACAATATTTTCTTTTTCATCGATAAAAACTCCTCCTTTTAGATTTTGGTAGGCTAGACATCCAATACTGTTACATCGTGCATCACCTCCTTTCACAGCCATAAAATGGGGATTTCCTGAGAGTAAGATGCTATGGCTCCAGTGGTATGGGAAACTCCCAGGGGCCTTCCATGTCGCCAAAACGGGTGATGACAAAGGTCAGTACTCTGGCACTCTTTGGCACGGGGACAGACATCCACCAGACATACTCCATTCCATCTAAATTGCTACTGCCGCTGACAATATTCACTGGGCCTGATTCTCGCACCGGTTCCTTGTCAAGGCGATACGCGGCGTATACTTCTGGCGGCGGTTTATCGGGGAAGCTGTAGTCGGCATTGAAGACGTAGAATCTGGGCCCGCGGGTGGTCAGTTCTACTCGCTCCAGAAGGAAGGTAACACCATCAACTGTTTGTGATTCATTTACGTTAATAGTCCGTTCAATGACCCCTTCCTCGGGCAGTATGAACACCCCGCCTACTGTTCCTTTATCATCCAGAGTGCCTCCACCCGGAATAAAGAACTGGTAATGCCCGTAATCTACCTGCTGCCCCTGGTCGTTACTCTGGTCCCAGGTCAAGGTGTAGGTGACTACTTCATCTGGCTCTAAAGATTTGGCCTCTGTCCCTGCAGGAAAGCGGCAGACTGTTTGGTCATCGGGTCCCGCCTTCATTATTTCTATCTCTGGAGGAAACGGCTCTATCTCGAAAATATCGGGAGTGATGTTCTTGAAGGAGAACTCGATTGTTATCTCTTCACCGGGCAAATAAGCACTCTTTTCGGTGGTAGCCTCCATAGCTATGAATTTTGCAGGTCTAGGGGCTGGCACCGATGTCGGGGTTGGTATTCCTTTGGGAGCCACTGGCACAGGAGCCGGGGGTGGCGTACTGAGTCCTCCCCAGTGCCAGACCACACCGACAACTGCTAGGGCGAGAACCAGAGCGGTAGTCGTTACGGCACGCCACATTATAGTGTGTGGCACTAGTCGCCTCAAGCCCTCCCGGAGCCAGTTCTTTTCTGCGCCTGATGTGGCTTCTGCTTTACTTAGCTTCAGCAGTAACCTCTCCTTAAGCTGGGCTTTGAAAGAGGGAGAGGGGATAACACGGAGCCTGACCAGCTTTTGAGCAAAGTCAAGTACCGCCCGGTAGTCATCGCTTACATCGGCACCAATCTTTACTTCTTCACCGGCAAGCATCCGGTCTATGTTTTCTAAGAACTCTTTCTCCATGTCAGCTTCCCTGCCCATTTTGCCACCCCCTGAAGCAGTCCCTTAGCCTGCGAATTGCCCGGTAAAGAATTGTTCCCACATTGGACTCAGTGAGGCTAAGCATCTCAGCAACCTGGCGGTTGGTTAGCTCAGCTCCAAACTTGAACGAGATAATATCCTGTTCCTGTTGGGGAAGTCCTGCCAGGCATACCCGCAGCCTTTGTCGCTCCTCCCTCCTGACGGCTTCCTCCTCAGGGGATGTGTTTTCAGATGACATATCGGCTGTCTCTTCCAGAGGAATGGCCTGCCTTTTACTGCTCACCCGGTAGTGGTCAATGAGCGTATGTCTGGCAATAGACAGAAGCCAGGTAGAGAATGACGCTTTATCCGAGCGATAGCTTCTGAAACCCGTCAAAGCCTTTAGGAAAACATCCGATGTAAGGTCTTCGGCTAAATGAGCATCATTCACCCGGTAGCATATGTACCGGAAGACCCTGGGCAGATACTGCTCATAAAGTTCAGTAAAAATCTCCCTGGCACTTCTGATATCTTCACCAGTGTATGCCTCTGTCTTACTCTCTGATTTCGCCAAAAGCACTCCTCGAGGTTGCTTCTACTTATTTATACGATGGAATGAAGAAAGTATCACAAATATTTTTTAACTCCTAACCCGGCGGCAACAGCAGCGCCAGACCTATAGGTACCAACGCTGCGCCCAGAATCAGTAGACCAATCAATAATTTCCTGTTCATTTTTTAATCTCCTACGCATAATATATTAAACGAACTCCGCCGCAAAAAGTTAGCTCACCTTGAAAAAGAGGCGTCGCCTCTCCCTTATTAAGGGGCAGAGATTGTTTATTAACCTCACCCCTGCATCAAGAGTAGTGCGATGCCTACACCGAGTAGTGTCAAGCTTATGGCTAAGCCTACAATTAGCAATTTCAACTTCATTCTTGAACTCCTCTCCGTGAAAAACAGGAAGCACCCCCGCAAGGGGGTGCTTGTCCCTTAGCAGCGGCGACTTTCACGGTCACCACTTGATAGCCTGGCATGTTTGAGTTATTTCTGGGTGGACTCACTGACTCTTTTACTGAGTATTTCTCTCTATACCACCGTTCCCGATATGGAATTCGACACGGCCCTCTTCTTCATCGACCTCGAAGTTCCCTAGTTTAAATGTCCCCACAGGCAACAGCTTTTGAATTTCTATCAGCCTGACCACCTTCCCCTCGGCAAGGTCAACATGGGCAAGCCAGCTCTTCTCGCCCAGCTCTATGGCTACCCTTACCAGCATTCCTGAGAACTCCTCGGTCTCTCCAGTTTCCATGTCCGTCCTCATCCCAAAGGAATACATGGGGAAGACCATACCTATACTGGCTCCCTGGTCCAGAAGCTCCTTGACCCCGGGGTCAGCCCTAGCGATGTTGATTGCCTCCTGCTCGTCGGCCTCACTTAATTCAGGCATGTCAACTATTTCAATCGCCACTTTTACTTCGGTCACCTCTTGGCTCTCCAGGTCTACCTCGGCAGTGACCAGCCGCCCCATCGTTCCTTCACATATCACCGTTCCCTTGTCATCTACTATCTTTATTACCTTCACCACCTCTATCTCTTGGTCACCGAGAGCCAGTTTGACTTCAGGGCTGCTCTCAGCGATTTCCGCGGCCAGCGCTTCAGACGATTGTCCAGTAAGTGATGGTAATGCTATTGTCAGTCCGATAAACAGCGCTATAGCTGATACACTAGCTAGGGCTGTCTTCCAGACCGGTTGCCGTGAAACTAAACCTTTCATTATGATATCTATTCCTCCTTTTATTTCTGATTTTGCCAGTGCTAAGATGGTAACCCCCACCCGCTGCCTCTGAAGGTAGCCAGCATTGAGCAAAGCCATTCTCAGCCGGCGTTGATGGCTCTGCAGCTCGATATTGGGAAGTTCGATGTTTTCTAGCTTTTTGATTAACTCTTCTTCCTTCATGGCTACCCTCCATTTACTATAACCCGGCTTTTGCCAAAAGGTTGCATTTTACACCATTAACTTCCTTAATTTCTCTAGGCCCCGGTGCAGCAGAGATTTTATAGTTCCTTCCCGCTTTCCCAGAATTTCTCCAATTTCTTTGAGTTGCTTATTCTCAAAGAACCTTAGAGTAATCACCTCCTGGTATTTGATGGAGAGCTTAGAGATGTTTTGGTGCAGGGCGAGAAATTCCTCGTGTCTTTTTAGTTCCGCTTCAGCCTCGATAAGTTCGGTCTCAGCCGATGGATTAGAGATGCTAATCGAGTCGGAGACTTCTTCCAAACGAAATTGCACATGTTTACTTTTCCTGAAGTAGTTGGCAATCTCATTGGTGGCAATGCGGTAAAGCCAAGAAGAGAAAGGGACATCGCGCCAGTGGAATTGCCCCAGATTCTTCAGAGCCTTGAAGAATACGCCTGAAGTCACATCCTGCGCGATTTCAATACTGGCTGTTCTTCTTAAAACATAACCAAAGATTTGGGAATAATACCGGTCATAGAGCTCACCAAAAGCTTCGGTATTGTTCTTGGCTCTTTCGACCAGTTCTTTTTCCTGCTCTAAATCCATCTTTCACTATTTATAACGCACCATTGCCCAAAAGGTTGCATTTACTTAGAGACCGAGCCAAGAAGCGGCAGAAAAGGGAAGCGGAGGTAGCGCGGAGAAAGGCAGGGCAGCCAGCACTATTCCAGTTTTAGTATTCCTCCGGTTGAGTAGGGTCGAGGAATTAACTCGACCCTATTTTTTACCCGGGGTAACAAGACAAGCGATTAGCTCGACTGAACAAAGTGGACTATTGTTAGTTGATGAGAGGCTATCCCCTAGTGGTGTTCAAATTACCACGTTCGTTGTGACTATATGTGATGATGATTTGGGATGATTGCTGGCAAAAAGCTAAGCTATTACCTTAATTGAAAGCAAAGTTCCTTTACCAGGCTCAGAATGAATATCAAAAGTGCCGCCAAGAAATTTAACTCTCTGCTGCATTCCAATTAGGCCTAACTTACCCTTGGTAGCCAGGTTATCAGTTGTTTCTCGCAAGGAAAAACCCTCGCCATTGTCTTGTACCATTATTATAAGGGACTTTGGATCAAATTCCAAGGTGAGCACAACCGTAGAGGCTTTTGAATGGCGCCTAACGTTGTTTAAAGCCTCTTGGACTATGCGGAATATGGTGACCTCAATTTCAGAGGATAGCTTACGCTCCACACCATTTACCAACATCTTAGTAACAATGCTGTCCTCCTGGTTCAAGCGGTTGAGCAACCATCCCAATGCTGGCACAAGTCCGAAGTTGTCCAATATGCTTGGTCTCAAGTCAAGGCTTAGCCTCCGTACATCTTCAGATACTTGAAGAATTGCGTCTCTGATCCACTCTATGTGTGCTCTCCCTTCCGAAGCAGTTTCACCATAGTCACTAGTCACCACAGCTTGAGCGCGATTAGCTATGCCCAATAATGTTTGTGTAGTATCATCATGGAGTTCCTGAGCAATACGCCACCGCTCGTCTTCTTGGGCTTTGAAAATTTGTGACATGTAAATTTGACGTTCCTTTTCCCGTTCTGCTGATATTTTTTTCTCCTTCTCCCTCCAATTTAGCTCTAAAGTAATAAGCAATACAACCGTTAAAGGAACGAAAGAAAAAGCTATGTTACGCACCAACGACGTAGGATCAGGCAATATGTACACTATTTGTGGCAATATTGCTGTCATAGATAATGACCAGGCAATTAACGCCCCTCGCCACCAGAAAACGAGGGCAGCGTAAAGGAATGGTATAAAGAAAAGGCTGCCGACAACATCATATCTATACTCAAAAAGTAACCAATCCCTGAACCAAGGAAACCAATCACGCCAGCCATAATACAGAACAGTGAGGACTGCTATAATAACGATTATAGCCCAAAAATGATGATTATATATAATCTTACCTTTTTCTATTGAGCGAAACTTTACCATCGGATTCATGAAAACTACTTTACTCAAGGTCATCCAACGTGAGAAAACCAGCCCGCAAACCAGTAATGACTGCTTCGGTTCGGGAGCCAACCCTTAACTTGGAAAAAATGTTCGCTAGATAAACTTTTACCGTAAGCGGGCTGAGGTCTAGCTTCAGGGCAATATCTTTGTTGCTCATGCCCCTGGCTGCCAGTTTAAGGATCCCCAAATCCCGGCTGGTAAGTTTTTCTCCTGAACCCAGATTCAAAGGTTTTGCCCTAAGTCGAAGAGCACTTTTAAGTACTTGCTGTAAAATTGGGGTAGATAATACTGCCTCTCCGGAAGCCACCCCACGTACAGCATGAATAACTTCTTCGCCGAATACAGTTTTTATCAAGTATCCAGCGGCGCCAGTTTCAAGTATGCCGAGTATGTGCTCACTATCGCTGTGGACAGTAAGGACCAATATCGCTATGCTGGGACATTTCGCTTTGATTTGCCGCGTTGCTTCCAAGCCGTTTAGTTTAGGCATAGTTATATCCATAATCACCACATCTGGGACCAGCTCTGTGGCAAGCTTAACCGCCTCCTCACCGTCACTAACCTCAGCAATAATTTCAAGATCGGCTTCCTTGTTTAGAATATTTCTAAGTGCCCAACGCAGTAAAGGATGGTCGTCAGCCACCATTATGGTAACTTTTCTGTGTTGATCTTGGCCTGAATCAAATTCTGATAATACTTCAGTCATGACGTTGGTATTTTACCATACAACAAAAGAGGAATTCTAAAAGTACCTTAGTACCCCATCATTTGGATAGGTTACCTAACTTTGGAACATTGTCAATTACCTGTTTAAACAGAATAGGCAAAAATGGTACACTTTGGTTATTAAAGCGGGCGCCGCTATTATGCTGAGGTTGATGCGATGCTCCGCAGCACCTAGATATTTGGGCAGGAAAAGAATGTAGCTTAGCCTCAAGTTCTCATATAATTCCTAGACGGGTGATAGACGAAATAGCATTAAATATTTAGGTTCGCGGGCTAAAATCTTAATCTGAGGTCATATTGAAAAGCAAAAGGTTGGTAAAATTGCTCGCTACCATCGGTCTGGCACTAGTGATAGTAATACTGTTTACGGTAGGTTGTGCTAGACCCGCACCTCCACCATCAGTGCCAGCTTCAGCCCCAGCTCCTCCGCCAGAAAAAGTAGAGGTGACTGAGTGGATATTTCAACCATCCATTGGCCCGGAATATCCCGCTTATTTCGATGCTTGTGAGCTATTCGTTAAGATGGTTGATAGGGAAACCGAGGGCACGGTGAAGGTAAAACTACTCCCTTCTGGATCCATAACTGGTAGTTTTGAGTGTATTGATGCTACCAGCAAGGGATTGATAGACGTGACCGCCTCGTATGCAACTATGTACGTAGGAGAAATACCCGAGTGTGTACTCCCGTATGGACTGCCGGCTTGTTGTGAAAACCATGAGGAAGCTTTTGAGCTGATGTGGGATTATGGGCTGATTGACATCGTCCAGCCGGCATATGAGAGGCATAATCTCTTCTTTTTAAGTAACTACTGTGAGGGCCTTAATATGTATTTCACCAATTTCAAGGTGGAAAAGTGGGAGGATTTTGAGGGTAAAAGTTTGAGGGCTGGCGGTCCCCAGGCTGAGGTTCTTGCGGCGTTTGGAGGTATACCCGTTGGTCTGGACTTCGGAGACATATATAAGGCGGGGAAACTGGGGCTCATCGATGGTTACGGTATGGATCTGGCGTCGATAGGACCGTCGGAACTTTACGAGGTTTCAAAGTATCTAATTTTCCCAGCCTGGAATGCAGCCCAACATGGTGACCTCGTGATAAACCTTGATAGTTGGAATGCTCTAGACGATTGGCAGAGAGAGGCTATCGGGTCGCATGACTTCATCACGGAGTTTTATTTTAGGTCTGCTACGGCGCTTGACTTGAGGCAAAAGGAATCATTAATAACCGCGCTGCAATACGGATGCAAGATAATAAAATTATCTCCTGAGGAGGAGAAGAGGTATCACGAAAGGATATGGAATGCAACATGGGGTAAATTCGCCGAGCTATCGCCAGACGTTGCCGCGGGAATTGAGATATGCAAGCAGTTCCTCAAGGACAAGGGGCGATGGATGGAGTAATAAGAGTTTAGGTGGGGAGAGTGTATGAACTAAACCAATATTGCTATGTTAGGACATCTCACTTTTATTTATTGCGTTACTCCCAATCCGTTTAGTTTAGGCATACTTATATCCGTAATCACACACCTGTAACCAGCTCCGTGGCAAGCCTAACCGCTTTCTTGCCGTCAGCAACCTCAGTAATAATTGACCAAAGTAGACTATCCTTCGGATAGTCTACTTAACTTTCGGACATTGCCAATTACCCATTGAACAGAATAGAAAATTGGTATACTTTTACTATTAAAGCTGGCCTGACTATTATGCCAAGGTTGAGGCAATGGCTTAGCAGGCCTGTATACATTTCGACAGAGTGCATCACGTTAGACAAGCTAAATGAACTAAAAATAATTGAATAGTGGGCTCTGCCAGGGGAGACCAGGGCGAACAGACTGGTGCCGGTGCCCCTCCCGTTGCAGCCCTGGGTATAATCGGGCAAGTGGCATCCCACCTACCAATTAATATGGACAAGATAAATAATAGCTAAAAGGAAGCTTGTTGACTGATTGAAACAACCGCAGGAGGTGATAAATGAAATAGTAGAGCAATCTTTACCCGACCAAAATCTAAATAAAGGAGTTTTATTCAGATGAAAAGGAAAATGTTGTTAATTCCGCTGGCATTGTTGTTAGCGGTGAGCTTGGTTGCTATTGGCTGTCCGGCTCCTGCGCCAGCACCTGCCCCTGCTCCAGCCCCTGCCCCGGCGCCAGCACCTGCCCCGGCGCCAGCACCTGCCCCGGCGCCAGCACCTGCCCCTGTTCCGGCACCTGCGCCTGCTCCTGCTCCGGCCCCAGTGCCAACCCCAACTCCAGTGACCAAGTGGATATACCAACCGTGTTATGGTCCGGGAGCGGAAAGCTGCTGGCAGAGCGTGGTTGAATTATGGAGTGACATGGTCGAAGAGGCAACCGAGGGCACAGTGCAAATCGAACGGCTCGCTGTTGGTTCGATAGTCAGCTCAGATGAGTCATTCGGAGCTTGCGCTCAGGGGATGATTGACGTATGGTCTGGTTGGGCCACTGTCTATGGTGGAACTGTACCTGAGGGTTTTCTGGCCTATGGGCTGGCACTTTCCTCACAAAGTACAGACGAAGCCTGGCAGGTTATGTTTGGGGACCCGAAGTATCGGGTAGGTGACATCGTCAAAGAAGCATTCCTCAAGCATAATGTCTATTGGGCTGGTTGGAACAATGCCGGGTGGAACATGGCATTCACCAAATTTCCCGTGACCAAGTGGGAGGACTTCAAGGGGCACAAGATGAGAGCTGGTGGACCTCAAGCCGTATTCTTTGATACGATGGGGGGCTCAACAGTAGCTATGCCCTGGGGTGACATATATATGTCAATAAAGCTAGGAACGATTGAAGGCTTGTTCGGTGACTTGGCATCGATAGCACCTGACAAATTACACGAGGTCGTAAACTATGCAATTCTCCCAGCTTGGAATACATGCCAGACCGAGGAAGTTGTGATAAACCTTGATAGCTGGAATGCTCTGGAACAGTGGCAGAGGGATGCCATCGATGGCATCTTTTGGGACTTCTGGTTAAAGAGTAGCTACAAGATGTATGAGTACTATGACTTCTCACGGCTTACCTGCCTTGACGCTGGTGTTGAGTTTCTAGTGATGTCTGATGAGGAAGTAGCCAGAATGCGTGAGAAGGTAGTAGCGGAAGTGTGGCCCCAGAATGCTGCGTTATCACCAGGGTGTGCCCAAGGAGTAGATATATATATGCAGTTCCTCAAAGATAAGGGTCGGCTCTAACCCGAGGTAGGAGTGGAGGGCGTATCTAAATGAAGCCTTGGAACAAGGCAGGACAAGCGATAGATTCTGCCAATGAATGGATGGGGAGGGTAGGTTGGGCTCTTGTTGTGCTTATGATGAGCTTCGGGCTGTATGATGTCATAATGAGGTACCTGTTCAACCGTCCCTCCCAATGGATTTACTTAACACTTCAAATGGCTATGGTTGTGCTTATCGCCCTTGCCGGGGGATACGCCTTCCCCTCCTTTGTCAAGGTGGACGTCCTTTATAGTCACTTTTCTCGGCGGGGCAAGGCGATTGCTGATATATGCACCTTTGCGTTTATAGGGCTATCTTGTGTCATATTGATATGGAAAGGGATAGGGACTGCCCAGTACTCCATAGGGGTACAGGAAGTAACACCAACCTCGGTTCGGATGCCTGTCTATTACATTAAGCCCTTGATACCTTTAGGGGCTTTGCTGGTTTTCAGTGTAGCAATAAGGAAACTTATCTCCGACATAAGGACGGTATTCCATAAAGGAGCAGGAGCAGAAAGCGGTGAGCCGACTGGCTTCACTCAGGTTAAGTTCTAAAACCGGTGTCCCAGAGTAGGAACAAAAGAGATTTTAGTGAGGTAGGCAAGATTGAGCGTTGAACTTATTACTATCTTAATGTTTGTATGCTGCTTTGTCCCCCTGCTTTTCGGGTTACCTGTCACTTTTGGTTTTGTTGGCTCTGCGTGTATATTTGCTCTCCTGATGACCCCCCGAACTCTGATAGCAGTACCTACAACTTTCTTTTCAACTGCGTGGCAGCCTGTCATTCTGGCATTTCCTATGTTCCTTTTTATGGGGAGTCTAGTCCGATATTCGGGAATTGCCGGGGCTGCATATGATATGGCATACAAGTTGGTCGGTGGTCTCGGTGGTGGACTGGCAATGGGGACGGTTGTCATCTGCACCTTTTTCGCCGCTATTACCGGGATAACACCCCCGGCCACTATTGCCATGGGGCTGGTGGCTATCCCCTCCATGATGAAGCATAAGTACCATAAAACGATGGCCATAGGCTCGGTGGGGGCCGGGGGAGCATTAGGGGCTCTCATTCCTCCCAGCATCCCCTTCATTTTATATGCCCTCATGGCAAGGGAATCCGTAGGAGCTCTATTTATGGGGGGGATTGGGCCAGGGTTGCTACTGTCTACTTTGTATATAACCTACATTGGCATAAGGTGCAAGCTGCAACCACATATGGGTCCCCCGATACCTCCTGAGGAGAAGGTAAACTGGAGTGGGAAAATCAAATCTATGTATGCTATCTGGCCATTCCTGGCCCTTATCGGTCTCGTTCTCGGGACGATCTGGGGAGGAGTGGCTACACCGGCAGAGGCTTCTTGTTTTGGTGCTGGTGGTGCCCTTTTTCTCAATATCATATACCGCCGACTTAGCTGGCAGGTGCTTAAAGACTCGCTATCCACAACAGTCAAACTTACCGTTATGGGTCTGTGGATTTTTTTTGGAGCCAGCCTGTTTATCAATGTCTTTAGCGCTTTAGGCTGCCAAGGCCTGGTAACCGCATTGGTTCTGGCAATGCCGGGGGGCAAATGGGGTATTCTGGCTACGATGATGGTCAGCATCCTAATACTCGGATGTATCATGGACGACTGGGCAATAATAGTCCTCACCACCCCCCTGTATGTGCCTATAATTACGGCTATAGGCTTTAGTAAGCTCTGGTTTGGCATTCTTCTCATCGTCAATATACAGATTGCTTACCTGACACCCCCCTTTGGTTTTGTTCTGTTCTGGCTGAAGGGCATTGTGCCGCCAGATGTAACTATGGCAGATATTTACCGCTCTACCTTCCCCTTTGTTATCCTTCAGTTAATTGGTTTGACCCTAATTATAATATTTCCCCAGATAGGTCTATGGCTTCCCGGCACGATGATTAAGTAAGTAACACTTCAAGGGAGAAAAAGATGCTCGATTTTTTAGAGATTTGCAGAAGGGCATTTTCCGGTCCTCTCATGCCGGAAAATAAATTCGACTTGGAACGGTTTTACCCAACCATAACGAGAATTGCTAAGAAATACGGCATTCAATATGATCGGGAAAATCCGGTCAACCATGATGATGCCTTGGCTGATGCTATTTTCGAAGCCGCGGTCGATCTGCTTGCAGAAGTGGGAGTCTACTGTCTAGGTACACAGAGAGTTATTCAATTCACCAGAGAGGAGGTGGAAGAAGCGGTTCGCGAGGCACCGGGAGCGTGCTGGTTCGGAGAGGGTCACGAGCGCAGGCTCTTTAAGCCTCGAAAGCCTGACGACCCGGCTCCCTCATGGTGCCACGTCGGTTCGGGCGTGGTCACCTCCTCCGAAGAGATTGCTTTCAGGGTTCTGGAGGGTTATGCCAGAATTCATGAGGCGGATTCCATTGCCGCACCCTGCCTCTCTCACCTGCGTAAAATTCCAATCACCAGTGGTTCACCAGTGGAAATTTTCGGCTCTATTCAGGCAAACATGATCGCGCGTCAGGCCTTACAACAAAGCGGCCGCCCCGGTTTACCCATTCTTAATCTCATTTCGACAGCCGCATCCGCTATCGGAACGATTGCAGCCAGCCAGCCAGCTTTCGGCGTGAGGTCATCAGATGGCTGGATCGTCGGTTTTGTCGCGGAACTGAAAGTCGATTTTGGCGCATTGAATAAGGTCGCCTATCTCACCAGCTGGAACGCATCCGTTGGCCCTGAAAGCGCTCCTATACTTGGGGGGTATTGTGGAGGCCCGGTGGGAGTTGCAATCACAAACACGGCATACAGCATTGCTGGTATTTTGGTCATGAAGGGATCATACCAATTAACCTTTCCCATAGACATAAATTTATCTTGTTCCACATCCCGGGGAGTCCTATGGGCTGTGGGCGCAAGCAGCCAGGCCATTAGCCGGAACATCTCCTACCCCGTTCTCAGCCTAGCGTACGTAGCCGGCGGGCCCATGACAGAAAGCTATTTTTACGAGGCGACTGCCTATCTCTTGACAGCAATTTCGTCGGGGTCATCAGCTCAGACACCCATACCGGCCAAGGCGCTAAAGGTCGATTATCAAACACCCTTGGAGATGAAATTCAGTGCTGAGGTGATTCGTGCTGCTCCAAAGGTAAGTCGGAGAGAGGCGAATGAAATCGTCAAACGTCTCTTGAAGATGTACGAGGATAATCTCCCCTCTGCCCCAGAGGGAAAGCCGTATCAGGATTGCTTCGATGTTGCGACCGGTTTTCCCAAAGCTGAGTATGTGGAATTTTATGAAAAAATGAAAAGGAAAATCTTCGAAATGGAAGTTCCTTTAAATTTGTAGAGGAAAAAGTAGCTGCCGTTGAGTTGAGCTAGATAGGAAGGAGGAGTATCAGGCTATGGGGAAAAAGGAGATCATACAGGGTCTGCACGAGGCTATTTTATCGTTGGATGCAGCAAAAGCCAGGGAAACGGCTGAGGAACTTATCAAGACCGATATCGACATAAGGGAGGTTATCGAAATGGGCATGTCTCCAGCAATGGAGGAAATTGGGAGAAAATTCCAGTCTGGAGAGATGTTCCTTCCTGAGCTTCAATTGTCAGCTTATGTCTTTCAAGCGGCTATGGATATCCTTCATCCCAAGCTAAGTGAAGCCAAGCAAAAGGTGAAACCAAGAGGGCGGATCGTGATAGGCACTGTCAAAGGAGATATTCATTCCATTGGAAAAACTTTGGTTTGCACAATGCTCAAAACAGCAGGTTTCGAAGTAATCGATCTGGGGGTCGATATTCCAACTTTTACCTTTTTAGAGGAAGCCCAAAGGAACGAGGCCGATATTATTGGCCTATCTGCCCTGCTTACTACCACCATACCCCAGCAGCGGGAAGTCATTGAAGCTTTGAACAGCCAGGGTCTTAGGGAAAGATTTCGGGTCATCGTTGGCGGAGCACCTGTCACTCAAGAATGGGCAAACGAAATCGGGGCGGACGGATACGGAGAAAACGCTGCTCAGGCCGTTGAATTGGTCAAAAGATTGTGCGCCTCTAAAGAGTGATGCAAAGTAAAAGCGACCGAGCCTCCAATTTTGAATGCCCCCTTAAAGCGGCCGAATGTGTACGACACTAAGAAGCCTTCTGGGATCAAGCTACCCTTTTCCTAAGTAGTGCTGGTATCACTCGGGTTCCTTTTATGCTACTACTTCTACTTTAACAAAACATCACAATGTTTACTACAATTCAAAGCCCAAGCGCAAACTAGTAGATGAACCCCCGGGCGTGAAGAATGTAGTTACTACAATTGAGAGGGAGGTGTTGTTAGTACGAAGATTGGGGTAAGTAACAATCCGCTAGAATGTGCAATTTAGGAAGATTATTGACATCACATGGATAAGTAGTTTATCGTTAATAATCAAAAAGGGGGGTGAA
>JABUBO010000342.1_pt1 | contig 14759 bp, 8 predicted proteins | sample 7240361 | NCBI WGS metagenome assembly JABUBO01 (sample SAMN07256346, study PRJNA390944) | subsurface metagenome | isolation source: Methane hydrate marine sediment | place: Pacific Ocean: Eastern North Pacific, ODP site
CTTGTTAAACATCCAGCCCACACAACCCGCATCTCCTAAGTTTCCCCCATGTCTGGAAAACGTCTTTCTTACTTCTGCAGTTACACGGTTCTTATTGTCAGTGGTTATTTCTACTAAAATTGCTACTCCACCCGGACCATAACCTTCGTAAACCAATTCTTCATAAGTTACGCCTGGTAACTCTCCTGTACCACGTTTAATCGCTTTCTTGATATTGTCCTGGGGCATATTAACTGCCCTGGCTTTGTCAATGGCAACTCTCAGGCGAGGATTGCCAACAAGATCGCTTCCTCCTTGCCTTGCTACCACAGTGATTTCCCTTATAATCTTGCTGAAAATCTGGCCTCTTTTAGCATCTATAATAGCCTTTTTATGCTTTATTCCAGCCCACTTGGAATGTCCGGACATTTCTCCAGTACCTCCTTATATGAACCCAGCCCCTCCAGAGGGGCGGGGTGAATCCCTCCCCTGCAAAAATCAGGGCCTCAGGGGCTGGATAAATTAGAGAGATTGGTTTTAGGTTACATTATTTTATCATAAAATTTTACCCTTTGTAAAGAGAAAACCTAAGATAAAACGTCTGTTCAAAAGCAGCTAAAGAGTTCTACATGCAATAAACTCTAACTACGCAATGTTTAAACTTTGAAGGTGGCTTCGGTGGTTATCTTCCTTCTTCCTTTGCCTTTTGGTAAGCTTCAATTAGAGGTTGAGTAACATTTGGTGGTACTTCTTCATAATGAGAAAACTTCACTTTATGTTCTCCGCTCCCCTTGGTCAATGAGCGCAAGTCTGTAGCATAATTGAAAAGTTCTCTCTCGGGAATTAATGCTTTTATTACCTGTTTTTTACCCTCACGGCCCATACCTAAAACTCTGCCTCGCCGACTATTTAAATCTCCCATTACACTGCCCATAAACTCCTCAGGAACGATCACTTCCACTTCCATAATCGGCTCTAAAATAAAAGGCTTTGCATTTGCCACCCCTTTCCTAATGGCCATGCTGCCAGCGATCTCGAAGGCTAAATTGGAAGAGTCGACATCGTGGAAACTACCATCGTAAAGAATCACTCTGACATCCACTACAGGATACCCAGCAATTATTCCCTTTTCCATGGATTGCTTAACTCCCTTCTCCACTGCGGGAATATATTGACTGGGAATTGAACCGCCGAAAATCTTATTAACAAATTCGAACCCTTTCCCTTTCTCTAAAGGTTCGGTTTTAATCCAGCAATCGCCATACTGCCCACGACCTCCGGACTGCTTCTTATATTTTCCCTGAACATCGGCATTGGTGCGAATGGTCTCCTTATAGGCAATCTTAGGCCTTCTCAATTCTACCTCCACGCCGTATCTCGCTTTCACTCTTCTGGACATAATTTCTAACTGGAGACTGCCCATTCCTGATACAATCATTTCTTTCGTCTCTTTATTCATCCCGGACTTCAAAGTAGGATCTCCACGCATGGCTGTAGCTAAGGCATTGGCTATCTTCTCTTCTTCACCTTTCGATTTGGGATAGACAGCCATGTTTACCACTGGTTCGGGAAAGCTTATCTTGGAGATGGAAACCCTCTTTTTTGGGTCACAAAGTACATCATTCGTCCCCGTATCTTTTAGTTTAACCACGGCAATGATGTCTCCTGTTTCTCCTTCCTTGGTTTCAATACGCGTTTTTCCCCGCACAAAGGCAATTTGCCCTATTCTTTCAGAGGAACTTTTAGTGTTATTAAACACATCCGACCCGGTTGATACTTTACCTAAATATATCTTTAAATAGTTTATTATTCCCAGATGGGGCTCAGAAAAGGTCTTAAACACCAATGCTGAAAATGGGCCATTGGGATCAATTTTAACTTCTCCCTCTCTTTCCATAGGCGAAGGCGCATATTCTACCAGAAAGTCGAGAAGTTGACCGATGCCAATATTTTGTAATCCCGAACCACAAAGAACAGGCACAATTTTGTGCTCCACAATTCCTTTCTTAAGAGCGCTTTTAGTCTCTTCCGGGCTTAATTCCTGACCTTCCAGATACTTTTCAATCAACGTGTCTTCTGAAGAAGCGATTACCTCGATCAGTTTTTCTCTATATTCTTTAGCTTTGGCTACCATTTCCTGGGGTATTTCCACTTCTTTCCCTTCTACTATAGCCTTGTTAGTAAGCAGATTAATTACTCCGGAAAATTTGCCCCCAGAACCAATGGGGATAGAAATCGGCGCAACATTGGGAGTCAATTTCTCTTTCAAACTCTCTTCTACTTTATCGAAATCAGCATTTTCCTTATCCATGCGATTAATGAAGATTATAGATGGTTTTTCACTTTTCTGAACATATTCCCATTTCTTTTCGGTTCCCCTTTCTACACCACTAGAAGCACAAACGTTAACAATGGAAATCTCCACAACGGAAAGAGCTCCTATCACTTCACCAACAAAATCGGCGTACCCGGGAGTATCGATGATATTGATTTTTTTATCTTTCCATTCGCAGAAGGCGATCGACGAATTGATAGAAATCTTCCTCTCAATCTCATCCGCATTATAATCGCAAACTGTATTGCCAGAGTCTACTTTCCCTAACCTGTCTATAGCCTTCGCTGAAAATAAGATTGCCTCAGCCAATTGGGTCTTTCCTGTTGACCCACTACCCACTATAGAGATATTTCTTATATCTTCCGTCTTATACTTCTTCATTGCATCCTCCTCGTGTAAAAAAATGGGGTCAGAAAATCTTATTTTATGATAAATTAATTTAAGTGTCAAGTTAAAAAATCCCCCAATGGTCGCCACCGTACTAAAAAAGAAAATAAAAAAGGAATCCGACCAAAAATCGGATTCCTTAATAGAGCTTATTCAGTCTAATCTCTGTTTTTACAGCCCTAAACTCAAGCTTAATCCACTAACGTAAGTAACTTCATCGGCAAAGCTGAACTCGCCCTTTATTGAGAGAAAAGGAGTAAGCGATATTTTCCCACCTATAAAAAGGCTAATGTCACCACCGCTTCCTTTTCCCTTATCACCAACCTCGTCCTTCCATCTTATCCAATTATGAAAGAATTTCACCCCGCCATAAGGTGTTACCATTCCTATTTTCTTGCTTGCCATCACGCTTCCTTGCAACTCTGTAGTATCCAATTTAAAATCATTTCCGGTACCATTTTCTTTCGTTAGGTAAGAAGAGGAATGAGTAAGCCCCAGGGCAAAAGATACGGCTGGTAGAATAATAATGTCTCCCAACATGACATACCTTATCCCCCCACCATACAAAGCGGCATCCATTTTTCCCTTGTAAGAGGGGCTCCCATTTTTCAATTCAGAACCTATGACTCCTGCCAAAATATAGAGCTCCAGTCCCAGCCCGGGCCGAAAAGTACCTTTTATGTTGACTTTCTGAGAAACATAGTCAAAAGGTGTTTCGTGGCCGGTGATAACCAGTTTAACCTTTTGTGTTGAATGGGCATAATAAACTTCTGTATTAAATCCTCCAATACTGGTAGGTGTTACCCAGGGCATTACTTCTCCTGCCAGCCCAAAGGAACAGATACCATAAATTAATCCCAGGCTTAAAATAAAAATCCGCCCTATTCTCATATTTTCTCCTTATGCCAAAAACACCCCCTATATAACAAAAAAACCCTGGCGATGTCCTACTCTTCCATACCGTTACCAGTATAGTACCATCAGCGCAGGAGGGCTTAACTTCTGTGTTCGGGATGGGAACAGGTGTTTCACCTCCGCCATAATCGCCAGGGGAAAATGTTTCCGTGTAAAATCAAATAGTATGGTCAAGCCGCACGACCGATTAGTACCAGTAAGCTAAACTCATCACTGAGCTTACACCGCTGGCCTATCAACCTTGTAGTCTCCAAGGGGTCTTTAGTCCCGATTATTCATCGGGAGGGATATCTAATCTTGAGGTGAGCTTCACGCTTATATGCTTTCAGCGTTTATCTCATCCGAACATAGCTACCCAGCTATGCTCTTGGCAGAACAACTGGTACACCAGAGGTTCGTCCAACCCGGTCCTCTCGTACTAGGGTCAGCTCCTCTCAAATATCCTGCGCCCGCAACAGATAGGGACCGTACTGTCTCACGACGTACTGAACCCAGCTCACGTACCGCTTTAATTGGCGAACAGACAAACCCTTCCCACCTACTTCAGCAGGAGGATGCGATGAGCCGACATCGAGGTGCCAAACCTCCCCGTCGATGTGAACTCTTGGGGGAGATAAGCCTGTTATCCCCGGGGTAGCTTTTATCCGTTGAGCGACGGCAATTCCACACTAAACCGCCGGATCACTAAGCCCTGCTTTCGCACCTGCTCCCCATGTCTGGGTCACAGTCAAGCTTCCTTATGCCTTTACACTCGACACGTGATTTCTATTCACGCTGAGGAAACCTTTGGACGCCTCCGTTACTCTTTAGGAGGCAACCGCCCCAGTTAAACTGCCCACCTAACACTGTTCCCCGACCGGATTCACGGCCGTAGGTTAGGACCACAGAACAATAAGGGTGGTATTCCAAGGTTGACTCCATTCCGACTAGCGTCGGAACTTCACCGTCTCCCACCTATCCTCTACAAATTACTCCACAATCCAATATTAAGCTACAGTAAAGCTCCCGGGGTCTTTCCGTCCCGTTGCGGGTACCCGGCGTCTTCACCGGGATCACAATTTCGCCGAGTCTCTCGTTGAGACAGTGCCCAGATCGTTGCGCCATTCGTGCGGGTCGGAACTCACCCGACAAGGAATTTCGCTACCTTAGGACCGTTATAGTTACGGCCGCCGTTTACTGGGGCTTCGGCTCGAAGCTTTCCTCCCGATAAATCGGGAAGTAACCTCTTCCCTTAACCTTCCAGCACCGGGCAGGCGTCAGACCCTATACATCCTCTTACGAGTTAGCAGAGTCCTGTGTTTTTGTTAAACAGTCGCCTGGGCCATTTCACTGCGACTCCGATATGCCCTTACGGGCTATCGGAGCACCCCTTCTTCCGAAGTTACGGGGTTAATTTGCCGAGTTACTTAACGAGAGTTCTCTCGAGCGCCTTAGGATTCTCACCCCGTCTACCTGTGTCGGTTTGCGGTACGGATGCCAGAATGGCTCACTGAAAGGTTTTTCTGGGCAGTGGGTTGAACCAGTTCTTCCGATTTTCATCGGAATCCTCACACTCCCCCGATAAAATCGGGGGGACGTGAACTCTGAATTCCATCTCAGAGATGGTCTACCCCCTTGCGTCACCTCACAGCTTTTAGCGCCAATCTGGCAGTGTCCGAATATTAACGGACTGCCCATCGTCTACGCTTTTCAGCCTCAACTTAGGACCGACTAACCCTGAGCAGATTAGCTTTACTCAAGGAAACCTTAGACTTTCGGCGTCCCGATTTCTCATCGGGATTTTCGCTACTCATACCGGCATAATCACTTCCGTTTCGTCCAGCAGTCCTCACAGTCTGCCTTCATCCTACCACGGAACGCTCCCCTACCACACGCCAGTCCATAAAATGAACTAACGCATCCACCGTTTCGGTTATAAACTTAGCCCCGGAAATTATCGGCGCAAGACCACTTAACCAGTGAGCTGTTACGCACTCTTTAAAGGATGGCTGCTTCTGAGCCAACTTCCTGGCTGTCTGGGTAATCTTACATCCTTTACCACTTAGCCTATATTAGGGACCTTAACGGATGGTCTGGGCTCTTTCCCTCTCGACTATGGAGCTTATCCCCCACAGTCTGACTCCTGTAATTTAGCCCGATAAATCGGGCCCGCGATGGTATTCGGAGTTTGGTTAGATTTGGAAGCCCGGAAAGGCCCCTACTCTATCCAGTGCTCTACCCCCATCGTTTAAGTTACAAGGCTAGCCCCAAAACTATTTCGGGGAGAACCAGCTATTACCAAGTTAGATTGGCCTTTCACCCCTATCCACAGCTCATCTAGTGATTTTTCAACATCAAACAGTTCGGGCCTCCACCCCGTTTTATCGAGGCTTCACCCTGTCCATGGATAGATCACTTGGCTTCGGGTCTATTTAGTGCAACTTATCGCCCATTTAAGACTCGCTTTCGCTACGGCTCCTTCCGATTTAAAGGAATTAACCTTGCTACACTAAATAACTCGCCGGTTCATTATACAAAAGGCACACTCTCACCCATCTCAGACATTAGACAACAGACACCGACAAAAAACCTTAAAAGGAAAACCTTTTAAAGTCTAAAGTCTTAGTCTAAAGCCCTCCGTCTGATATAGGGCTCGAATTGCTTGTAGGCACACAGTTTCAGGTTCTATTTCACTCCCGTTCCCGGGTCCTTTTCACCTTTCCCTCACGGTACTAGTCCACTATCGGTCACCAGAGAGTATTTAGCCTTAGCCGGTGGTCCGGCCAGATTCCCACAAGATTTCTCGTGTCTCGCGGTACTTGGGAACTTAGTCAAAGAAGTGTATATCTTTTCGTCTACAGGACTGTCACCTTCTTCGGTTAACCTTTTCCAGGACTATTCGACTAAGACATACATTGGTAACTTCTCTCCATCACGTACAATAGGACAACTAAGCCCCGCTACCCTGCTTGTACAACGGGTACGTCCTATCACGCACAAGCAGTTTAGGCTATTTCCATTTCGCTCGCCACTACTGAGGAAATCGAATTCTCTTTCTTTTCCAGAGGTTACTGAGATGTTTCACTTCGCCTCGTTGCCTCTCCAATTCTATTTTATTCAAACTGGAGTCTCCGATTATTAACCGGAGCGGTTTCCCGATTCGGAAACCCCCGGGTCAAAAGATGTTTACTCCTCACCGGGGATTATCGCAGTTAACCACGTCCTTCATCGGCTTCTGGTGCCAAGGCATCCACTATGCGCCCTTAGTAACTTGACCATACTATTTTGATTTTACTCGACGATATATTGAATCCACCCCGATAATATCGGGGGTACCCTTTATTTGTCAAAGAGCAATTAAATAAATATAAGAAACAAAATGTAAGTGAGAAATTCTCCCCACTTACATCTTATATCTTTCTACTTGTCTTTTTTATCTGGTGGAGAATACCGGACTTGAACCGGTGACCTCCTCGGTGCAAGCGAGGCGCTCTCCCAACTGAGCTAATTCCCCTTGTAAATATGCGAAATATTTCTAAACTGGGCCAGACCCACAAAAAAGGCAGATATAGGAAGTGAGTTCTCACTTACCCCTGCCTCTTTGGTGGGCCTTTCTGGGCTCGAACCAGAGACCTCTACCTTATCAGGATAGCGCTCTAACCAACTGAGCTAAAGGCCCTTTGGAGAATCAACCTAAAAATTATATGGCTAATATATGCGCTTCTTTAATATATCCGAAGCCTTTAGCCTTCTATTACTACCTATAAAATTAAATAGGAGCTGAAGCCAAAAAACCCTGAATCTTCTCCTTAGAAAGGAGGTGATCCAGCCGCACCTTCCGGTACGGCTACCTTGTTACGACTTCACCCCAATCGCCAATCATACCTTGGGCGCCTGTCTCCCCAATCAAAGATCGGGGTTAACTCAGCAACTTCTAGTACAACTGACTTTCGTGGTGTGACGGGCGGTGTGTACAAGGCCCGGGAACGTATTCACCGTGACGTGCTGATTCACGATTACTAGCGATTCCGACTTCATGAAGGCGAGTTGCAGCCTTCAATCCGAACTGAGGCCTGGTTTTTGAGATTAGCTCCCCCTCTTGGGTTTGCCACTCTTTGTACAGGCCATTGTAGCACGTGTGTAGCCCTGGGCATAAAGGCCATGCGGACTTGACGTCGTCCTCACCTTCCTCCTCGTTATCCGAGGCATTTTTCCTAGAGTCCCCGGCATTACCCGATGGTAACTAAGAATGAGGGTTGCGCTCGTTGCGGGACTTAACCCAACATCTCACGACACGAGCTGACGACAGCCATGCAGCACCTGTGTACCCGTCCTTTCGGACTGTACCGTTTCTGGCACATTCGAGTACATGTCAAGCCCAGGTAAGGTTCTTCGCGTTGCATCGAATTAAACCACATGCTCCACCGCTTGTGCGGGCCCCCGTCAATTCCTTTGAGTTTCAACCTTGCGGTCGTACTCCCCAGGCGGGGCATTTAATGCGTTAACTTCGGCACAGAAGGATTGGATACCTCCTACACCTAATGCCCATCGTTTACGGCGTGGACTACCAGGGTATCTAATCCTGTTCGCTACCCACGCTTTCGCGTCTCAGTGTCAGTTTTAGGCCAGAGAGCCGCCTTCGCCACCGGTGTTCTTCCTAATATCTACGCATTTCACCGCTACACTAGGAATTCCGCTCTCCTCTCCTACACTCAAGTTAACCAGTTTCGAATGCACGTTCCAAGTTAAGCTTGGGATTTTCACATCCGACTTAGCTAACCACCTACACGCTCTTTACGCCTAGTAATTCCGAACAACGCTTGCACCCTCCGTGTTACCGCGGCTGCTGGCACGGAATTAGCCGGTGCTTCCTCTGGCGGTACCGTCATTCTCCCCCGATTTGCATCGGGGAAAGATTCTTCCCGCCTGACAGAACTTTACATCCCGAAGGACTTCATCGTTCACGCGGCGTCACTGCGTCAGGGTTTCCCCCATTGCGCAAAATTCCCCACTGCTGCCTCCCGTAGGAGTCTGGACCGTATCTCAATTCCAATGTGGCCGAACACCCTTTCAGGCCGACTACTGATCGTTGCCTTGGTAAGCCATTACCTTACCAACTAGCTAATCAGGCGCGGACTCATCCTTAAGCGACTCCGGTAAACCGAAGCCTTTTACTACTGAATCATGCGATTCTGTAGTCTTACGCGGTATTAGCTCCACTTTCGTAAAGTTATCCCCCACTCAAAGGTAGATTATCCACGTATTACTCACCCGTTTGCCACTACCCCGATATCACCTTACGGCTTTATCGGGACCGTTCGACTTGCATGTGTTAAGCGCGCCGCCAGCGTTCGTTCTGAGCCAGGATCAAACTCTCCATAGAAACTTTTTGGCTTCAACACTCCTATTTAATTATCAAAGACCTAAACACCCATTTTAATTATACCATATAATTATTACTTTGTCAACATTCCCTTTATATATTTAAAAACCCACCCAAAGATAGAAAAAAACATACCTTTGTATTATATTGTTTGTTATGACTAAAATTTATAACCGGGGAATAAATGTTGCTTTTTAAAGAAAAGAACCTGAAGGTAATTTTGGCGGGACTTTCTTTCGGAGAGAAAAATAGTTTATTTCTCCGAGGCATCCCTCCCTTCTTCTTTCAGCTACAATACTAACAAAGTTTTTCTTAATTGTCAAGTAGTTTTTAAAAATTTATTTTAATAAAACGCTCCGATGAATCGGAGCTACTCCAAAGCCTTACTGGATGTTATTCAGTTCCAGTAATTTAAAAAAATCTTTATTCGACTTGGTAGTCTGCAATTTCCCTAGTAAAAACTCCATCGCTTCCACGACGTTCAAGGAGCTCAATGCCTTTCGCAGAAGCCACACTTTGTTCAGTTCATCTTCAGAAAGAAGGAGCTCCTCTTTTCTCGTCCCAGAGCGGTGAATATCAACTGTGGGAAATATTCTTTTGTCAACTAATCTACGATCGAGATTAGCTTCCATGTTACCCGTCCCTTTAAATTCTTCAAAGATGACATCGTCCATCCGGCTTCCTGTATCAACCAGTGCTGTAGCAATGATTGTCAGGCTGCCGCCTTCTTCAATATTGCGGGCAGCACCAAAAAAACGCTTGGGCTTCTGTAGAGCGTTAGAATCTAAACCGCCAGATAACACCTTACCAGAGGAGGGAGTTGCGGTATTATAAGCCCTGGCTAAACGAGTTATGCTATCCAGCAAGATGACCACATCTCTTTTATGTTCAACCAGTCTCTTTGCCTTTTCCATAACCATTTCTGCTACTTGGATGTGGCGATCCGCCGGCTCATCAAAGGTTGAAGAGATCACCTCTCCTCTTACTGACCTTTGCATATCGGTAACTTCCTCAGGTCTTTCATCTATGAGCAACACTATCAGAATAATCTCTGGATGGTTAGTTGTAATACCATTTGCAATTTGTTGCAATAAAATAGTTTTCCCTGTTCGCGGTGCAGCAACAATCAGCCCTCTCTGTCCCTTTCCAATGGGAGTCAAAAGGTCCATTACCCGCATGGATACCTCCGTAGGTTTAGTTTCTAATTTAATTCGTTCATCGGGATAAAGAGGAGTTAGATTATCAAATAGTACGCGGTCACGAACATTCTCTGGATTTTCGCTATTGACCGCTTCTACCCGTAAAAGAGCAAAAAAACGCTCACCTTCTTTTGGTGGACGTACCTGCCCAGAAACAGTATCCCCCTTACTCAAACTGAAACGCTTAATTTGTGAAGGAGAAATATAGATGTCATCCGGGCCGGGCAAGTAATTGTTGTTAGGAGACCTCAAGAAACCGAAACCATCAGGTAAAATTTCCAGTACCCCTTCATCGAACAGAAGTCCATTAGATTCAAGCTTGGGCATGCAAAATTTTGAAAATTAAATCCTGTTTTCTGAGGCTAGATATTCCTTCTACTTTCAACTCTTTTGCTTTCTTTGTTAAATCTGCTATGGTCATCTTGGACAGGGCACTTATATCTAATGGAGTTTTTTCCACTATCCATTCCTCCTTATTTTATAGGATAAAACTTTCCGGAAAGTATTAACTAAAGGGAAAATGTCTAAGATTTGATAAAGCAGGATTGTGCTAAGGAAAGTTTACATCGACTTGATAGTATTATACTATAACATTTTGCAAATTTTGTCAATAATTATTTTTTAGTGGCCACCACAAAGGTAAAATGGGCCATAATTTAATATCCTCGTTCTCGTTCGTGAAAGTCGAAGGGAGTAACAGGCTCCTCTTTTTCTTTTTTCTCCTTTTTACTTTTCCTTCTAAAATACCCTACAGGTAGACCACTTTCTCTATGAGTGTCTACAGCGATAAGTTCCCAGCCGTCCTCTTTAAGGTTATTAAGAAATTCTTCCTGCTCAGCAAAACTGGGCATTCCTTTTTTCTTTATCTTCTCCAGTTCAAACTCCTTAAATGATTCCAAAGCTTCTAATTCGCTTTCCGGACTCAGTCCCTGGGGATAGAATCTCTCACAGAAACTTTTAAATTCTTCACTTTTTATTCCCAGTTCTTTCCACTCCTGGAGAGCAGTAGTATAGAATATTGCCTTTCCCTCGGGCATAAGAAATGCTACTTTGTATTCCCACTTAGCTTTCCCTCCTAACACAAAGCCAGTGAGTAGAAAAATTCCCAGAATAAAAATTATTCCGATCAACGATTTCTTCATCTTCCCCTCCTTACGCTTCGCTTCAGTCGGCCGGGGTTCTCACCATCTCGAACCCGTCGCCAACCTTGTCCCGATTTCATCGGGACGGCGTTCCGGGGCGCTCACCGTCTCGCGCCCGCGCCTTTCCCTCGCTTCGCTCGGTCGTTGCTCCTTATTCGTCGCGACGGCGTTCCGGGGCGCTCACCGTCTCGCGCCCGCGCCTTTCCCTCGCTTCGCTCGGTCGTTGCTCCTTACTCGTCGCAACCGGCGCCCCTTACGCTTCAGTTTCCGATTTATTCGTCCAGCCCCTGAGATTCGATTTTTGCAGGGGCTGGATTCATCGGGACCATCCTTACGCATTTTCTGTCCAAAAAGTAAAGAGTGGTATATTGTGTACACCCCGTTAGAAAATTTGGAAGGGGCCTTAGACCCTTCTCAAAAAATTTAATTTCCTCTTTTAACCCCACCTTGAAGCAGGGAACCTTTTCTAACGGGCTACACCAGGTAAGTAGGTTATAAGAATATTCTATTTAAGATTATCTTCTACTAAACTCTTTAACTCTTGCAGATTGGGTAGGGTATTAGCATCGGCGAGGTAAATTCCACGCTGGGTTCCCTCTCTCCAGGCTAAATATAATATCTTCTCCTGAGTGGGCGAGAATAGAGGATTTGTATTTCCATAATATTTTCCACTTACAACCTGGCATTTGTTTCGACCATTAATATCAATTGTATAGATTCCTTTCCAGCCGAAGAATCCTTCACCAGACGTTCTGCGATGAGATTTGCCGCTACTTAAGAATAGTATCTTCTTTCCATCGGGAGAAAAAGATGGGAATTTATTGTAGGATTTATCACTCACAATACACTTTTTATTTCTTCCTTTAGTGTCACATATATAGATTCCGCTATTATCCAGTGAGTCAATCTTCCCATCTTTATTAGTATCTCTGCGCCTACTTAAATAGGCTATTTTAGTGCCGTCCGGGGAAAAAACGGGAAAAGAGTTACTGTATCTATCACTTACAAGTTCCTGTTCATTTCTGCCGTCACTATCTATAATATATATATTACTATTATCACGCAAATCAATCCGGCCATCCTTGTTAGTATCCCTTCTCCAGCTGGCATAAATTATCTTTTGACCATTGGGTGAAAAAGAAGGAAAAGTGTTATCGTATTCATCACTGACTATTTGTTTTTCATTCTTACCATCAATATCTACCATATAGATTCCACTATTGTATTCTCGCCAGCTGGCAAACAGAATCTTGCCACCATCCGGGGAAAAGGAAGGGAACTTATTATGGTACTCATCAGAAACTATACATTTTTCATCTCTTCCGTCTAAGTCTTTTATATATATTCCGGGATTATCAAATAAATCGATTTTGCCATCTTCATTAGTATCCTTTCGCCTGCTTAAATATACTACCTTACTCCCGTCGGGCGAGAAAGAAGGATAGGTATTCTGACAGTCATCATTCACAATTTGCCTCTCACTTTTTCCGTCCACATCTATAATGTAAATTCCAAAATTATCTCTCTGGTCAATCACGCCATCGCCGTTAGTATCACGCCGAATGCTACAAAAGACTATCTTGTTGCCATCCTGAGAAAATGCTGGAAAGGCATTGCGATATTCATCGCTTACATTTTTTTTCATACCAGTCAATTCACAGATTTTTCTAATCATCTCCTCTGAAGGACCTAAGGCGATTACTTCCTTAAGGACTTTTTTTGTACTTGTAAAATCTTTATTATTTAAATAGGCCTCTGCTAAAAGATAGTAGGTGTTAATATCTTTTCTTTTGGAAATTGCCATAGAAAACTGCTTAATGGCTTCATCAAAAATTCCCAATTCAAATAGTTTTTGCCCTTTTTTGATTTCTTTAATTTTTCCAAAAAGACGCATGGCTACATCTCGCATTTAGTAGGCATAATCCGTATTTACAATAAAAGCATCTTTAATAAGTTCTATATGATTGGAATAAACAGAAACAACATCGAATCTAAGATCTTGCTTATAAATTTTCTTTTCTTTAAGATATACTAAAGCTACTTTAGCAAGCTTCTTTTGTTTATGCCCATCTATTGCTTCTTCAGGTAAACCGTATTCTTTTGTCTTTCGCGTCTTGACTTCCACAAAACAAAGAATGTTTTTGTCTTTAGCAACGATATCGATTTCACCTAAAGAACAACGGTAATTCCTCTCTATAATCTTATATCCCTGCTTTTTTAAGAACTTTACGGATATGTCTTCCCCTTTCCTACCTAAATTTATTCTTTTATTACTCATTTAGTCTTTTATCTTTAACTCGCGCAGCTTTACCTGTCTTTTTACGCAAATAATACAACTTTGCCCGGCGAACCCTTCCGCTTTTAATAACACTTACCTTTTTAATCTGAGGAGAATGGAGAGGAAAAACCCTCTCCACTCCTATACCATAAGAAAGCTTTCGCACAGTGAAAGTTTCACTTACGCCCCTCCCAGAACGGCTAATGACCACTCCTTCAAAGGCGTGAACCCTTTCACTCCCGCCTTCGAAAACTTTTGAAATGACACGCACTGTATCGCCAACGAAGAAGTGTGGTAGCTCTTTTTTTAACATCTCCGTAGTCGCTCTTTTTAGCAAACTGTCCATAAACTCCACCTTTCTATAATCGCAAGTTTATCTATTTGCACCTTCAGAAAGTAATCGCGTTACCACTGTCTCGTTTTTTCTTAAGTTCTTTTAAGATTTTTTGGTCTTCTACAGAAAGTGTTATCTTTTCTAAAAGATCCGACCTTTTGTTTAAAGTGTTTTTTAGCGCTTTTTGTCTTCGCCACTTTTTAATTTGGCTATGGTTCCCCGATAAAAGAAGGGCGGGAACAGACTTCTCCCTAAACCTTTGCGGCCGGGTGTAATGTGGATAATCTAATAATCCCTGGTAGAAGGAATCATTCTCAAAAGACTCTCTTTTATTTAAAACTCCTGGCAATATCCTTACCAGAGAATCGATAATTACCATTGCCGGCAATTCTCCCCCTGTCAAAACATAATCGCCAATGGAAATCTCATCAGTAATTAAGTTCTCCTTGACCCGCTCGTCCACCCCCTCATAATGCCCACAAATAAACAGCAAGTGTTCCTCCTGTGAAAGTTCCTTGGCTTTAGCCTGGTTGAAGGTTTGTCCTTGGGGAGTCAAAAGAATAATGCGCACTTTACGTTTTCCTTTTCTATTACTTACGATTTTTTCTACAGCGCAAAATATAGGCTCGGGTTTCAAAACCATCCCCGCCCCACCACCATAAGAATAATCGTCCACAATAGAATGTTTATCTAAAGCAAAATCACGCAAATTATGGATGTTAATTTTAACAATGTTTTTCTGTTGTGCCCGCTTTAAGATACTTTCTTTAATTATTCTTTCTAACATTTGTGGAAATATAGTTATTACATCGATCTGCATTTTCGTCT
>JABUBO010000343.1_pt1 | contig 14727 bp, 27 predicted proteins | sample 7240361 | NCBI WGS metagenome assembly JABUBO01 (sample SAMN07256346, study PRJNA390944) | subsurface metagenome | isolation source: Methane hydrate marine sediment | place: Pacific Ocean: Eastern North Pacific, ODP site
TAACCTAGAGAGCAGCCCCACCGATAACCCGACACCGCCACCTATCAGAACCGAGCAGCACAACGGACACCAGACGCAGATCTTCAAGGAAACCAGCGAGTTTCACGCCGGCAGCTTCCGCACCATCAAGCCCAGAGAGGATCTACTTGTTGTGATTGGCTGCCCTACTGATCAAGCGGACTGGATCGGTGGCGAGTGCATTTGCCGAGCCACCGGAGAAAGGGGCTGCACAGAAATACACTCGCTTAATGAGCCGATCATACCTTTTGGGGGTGAGTAAATGAACTAGCGTATTTTATATGTTATGTAAGCTTGAGACTACATATATAGTGCGACCCTTTGTTTCCAGCGGGGCGTAGAAACACAACTTCTACCCCCCAAAAGCCACTGGTCGCACCTGTATCGGAGGTGCACAATGACATTATCAACTTTAGAACAACGATCCCCAAGTTGTCAAGTCCTTACCGGTCAAAAATGTCCCGAAGATGAAAAAGAACCGGTCAGCTCGGAGAGTTTACCCCTTCCGCCCCCTTCCGCACAATCTACGGCACACCATAACGCTCTATCACCAGTAGTAGATAAGATCTACTTTAAGAAAGGTATAGAGAGAGAGAGACGTTATGGTGTGCCATCAACTTACCGGATCCTGACGATGGGTAACTACCACAAGCACCACGCTGACATAAACACAATGCTTCGGGTGGTGCTCGGATTAGAGAATAGAGAGCGATCCGCTATTTTCTGCTTACTCCGGCTGTTTCTCTACTACGGGAAGGTTTACCCGAAAGCTGCTGATGTGGCAGAGCAGGAATACATATCAAAGCGAACCTTCTGGCGAGCTATGGAAAAGCTGCGGGATCTGGGCGTTCTTGAAGTGATCAACCGCTACATCAACCATAAGCAGATCTCTAACCTCTACCGGCTAGACAAGCTGGTGGTGATGATAGCCCGATTTATCGCCGAGCATCACCCGACCATCTTCGGGGATTTCGGCGATAACCTGACTAGCTTTTTCCGTTCCTTTTGGGACGAGATCTGGGACACCGACATTAACCTGTCGCTGCCGGCACCGGTCAAACTTTCGGCAGCCGGCGGGGGGATTTGAGCCTATGGCACACCATCGTTGAGCCTGTGGCACACCATCACCGGAAGCGGTCAAGAAAATGACGCTCTGTAATCAAAATCTGGGTGATCTATCGGCTCGGTTGGTGGTTTATTACCTTGCCGGTTGAGCCTATGGCACACCATCAGAAAGGGGGGATCGGTGGCTTACCGAGTAGTCAGGTTATGTGCTGCCTGTGCCCGCAAGCTCAAGCAGGGTGAAGGTAGCTTGATCCTGCGGGAGCTGGACTACATCTGGCGTGGCAGGAAAGCTAGAGGGCTTTTCTGTTGGCACGAGATCAAAAGGGGGTGAGTTATGGAGATAGCGTCAAAGGTATTCTTTGGACTTCTGCTCTTGGTGGTGTTTAGCTTTGTAGCCGGTTTTATAGATGTGTGGTGGGAGCAGCGGAAGCGAGCCAAAGAGCAAGAAGAACGAGAACGCTTACAACGGAAGGGGGGAGAAAATGAGCCAACAGCCGTCAAAGAATGAGAACAAGGATTGGGCAGAATTAAAACTTGACCGAGTAACCACCACGAACAGCATTTGTAGTAATCTGGTGAGTGCGGGCATCTTGCTGCCGGCAGAGGTTGACCGCTATAAAGCACTCCTACAAACCTATGATCCGCTAACGCTGGTCAAGGTCTTATTGGTAAGCAAGGAACATAGAGCAGCCCTTGAAGGAGATTAATACTAATGGCATAAAAACGGCTCTCGAGGAGCTGCCATCGATGGAGATATCCGGAGAAAGTTGAGCCTACAAAAAATCGATTAAAAGTCAATAGTCAAAATCTATGGCAGGAAAGGTGTTATTATGGCACGCACCACTAAAGACGACTGGAAGGCTTGGAACGAAGAACGGAAGCGGTTTGCCAAGCGGGAAGCTCAAGGCTTCACCGCCGAGATAGAAGCCCTAGAGCTGCACATCAAGACGCTGCGGGAGATCTGCCCGAAAGACACCGCCGGCTACCCGCACTCTAGGGCGTTGTTTGAGCTTCAAAAACTTCAAGAGAGGTTGAACGAAGCTAAAGCGTATCTTGCCGGTGTTGCCGGTTGAAGCTAGACGCTCTGTAATCAAAATCTAGAGGGGTTAAGGAACTTTGGTGAGGGATAACATCAACGGGGTGGTGATATGCCAGTAGTTACCAAGATCTATCTTTACTGTCCCTATTGTGGTGAGCTGCTAAACTGTCAAGACTTCCAAAAACACATCAAGCGAAAACACGGCGATAAACCGCAGCGTTTCATTATCCGGCAGCACCCGACTCGCCCTGTTGACGCCGATAATGTTGACAAGGTAGGTGGTTAGCGTGCTTCTTGCTCGTCAAGGCTCGGTGCTTCTTCTGGGGCTGGCTCTGGTTCTGGCTCTGGTTCTACTGCGGGTTCTGGCTCTACCTCTGGTTCTGGCTCAACGGCTGGCTCTGGCTCTGTTGATCCTTCGGCTTCGGCTTCGGGTTCAGCTTCCTCCGGCTCGTGGGTGTAAGGGTGAGTAGGGTTAAGACGCAGCAGCACCGCCCCCGTCAGCTCGTGGACTTTCTCAAGGTGTCCCTCAAGTGATCTAGCCAAGATATTCTCACCGCAGATCGGGCAATTTAACCTAACTTTGAGCATCGGTGTCCCCCTTCTTCTTACTCTGATTTTTACCTAACGGCACAAAGGGCATCAGGTCAAGCCCTAGATAGCTACCGACAATGATCAGGAGAATGATCCCTACTGTGCTATCAATCCCCTTAATGAGCAGGATAACCCCGCCGATCACGCAAGCCAGCACCACTACACCGGTCATTAGTGCCTGAATTGCCTTGACGCTCATATTCTTAACCCCTTCCCTCTAAAGTCTAGTCCTTTAGTCTTGCCTTGTGTCTGTGTGTCTTTCGGTAGCTTCAATTCAGGGCTGCTTTCGGTAGCTGTAAATATCCGCCAGCCACCACCACCACCACCCAAAAAGGACGGGTTTATCTCGGTGTGGGTGAGTTCTCTACGCCCACCACCATAGCCCGTAGAGTAAGTCGGATTGTCTTCGGTATTTGTTAGGTTGACTGTCGGCATTATACTGTTACCTTGATAGTATAAACAACTGTGATCGCCCCACCATCGGGGACATCAACACCGGCTCCCAACACATCACGGAAGGCAAGCCCGAAGTAACTACCATTCAGCCTCATATAAACTCCAAGCTCCCTTACCCCCGAAATGGTCGCTCCACTCTGATTTATCATATTCCGTCTAATGGTAAAGGAGCAAGTAGATCCAGCTACCGAAGGTGCGGTATAGAGCATCGCTAAATGATTTAGCTGATTTGCCCCTAGCCCGTGAGCTATTGGAGTTTCAAGCTGATAATCAGAGATTGTAACGGCGGTTGACCCTTTCCCGACACGGACACCATAGGTAGTTATGCCGGCAGCAGCCAGCAGCCCAAAAGCTTGATCATCAGGAGATATAGACCGCCCCGTTCCCCCCGTATCGGTAATGGTTGAGGCAGTTTGCTTGGCAGCGACATTGACAAGTTTATTCCACTGTTCAACGAAGCTGCGAGAGGGAGCTTCTATTCTCCGGAGAACCCGCCCCTCTCTATCAGTAACCTCAACGACATAGGTTAAGGATTGAGCGTGTTTAATGTCCTTCTTGGTCTGTTGTTTCACGCTGTTACCCTCAAGGTATAGTTGACTATAAGTGAGCCACCATTCGGGATTAGCTGCGGAGCACCAAAGACATCTCTCACCACCATAGCATATTCCCACTCCGCACTGACCCTCACTGTTACATAGATGGCACTTTCCCTTGCTGTTATATCACCACCACTATTATTGACAAAGGCACGCTCAATTATAAAACCGCAGTTTGGAGCAGCGACAACCGAAGCGTTTACTGTGGCTGTCTGATGGGTTAATTGACCAGCTCCGCCACCGTGAGCAATCTGTGTCTCTAGTTGGTAGTCTGAAATCGTAACTGCGGTGTTACCGGTGCCGACCACAATAGAGTTGTCGTCCTCATTACCGCCAACGGAAGTCATTCTTAAATTGATAAGGTCAGTAGGATAAACGAGTTGCGTGCTGCCATCTATCAGCTTGACATTAGTATTTTGATTAACAGTCAAGCAATAGATTAGGTCATTCCATTGTCTCACGAAGCTCTTTGACTTATGGCGTTCCCGTGAGACAATCTGCCCGTGCCTATCCCGCACCACGACTGAATACCAGAGTTCACGCTTCATTATCACTTACCTAGAAAGCGGAGCTGCCCCGATAACCCACCGGTTATGTTGGTGGCTACCCCGTCTGTTTTGACAGCTAGCTTGATCTTCTGCTCGGTGTGAATTGTAAGCCCGCTATAAGAGAGCGTCAGGGCAACAAAGGTTTTCTTATCGGTAAACTGCCCTTGTCCGGCTATCTCCAAATACCATTGAGTTGCAACCGGTCTGTCTGAATACAGGGTGATCATATCTAGGACGCCTTCAAACCCCGCTTCAACTGTCGCTTCAAAGACGAGCTTGTAGTTAGTCGTGGTTTCCGCTTCTAGGTGGTGTAAGACAGTCCACGCCTTCGCAGCCTTCGGGTGGAATAGCTTTTGTAGGAAGGCAAACAGCTCGTCCCAACACACCCTGACAACCGGTAGGGGCTGCTCTGGCTCGGTTTCTCTTTCACTTAATCTCGGCATTACCATTAGGCTGTCTCCTTCTTCCTGCCGGTGCCTAGTGCCAGAAGCAGTATAAGAATACCGATACCCGCACCAAGACCGGCGATCAGGGCAGGCGGGGCTTCTTCAATAAAGTCCTCAACCTTACCGCCGGCTTTCCAGATGATATTGACCCCCTTAATGGTGAAGGTGATCGCTGCCACGAGAAGGGCAGCCACGCCGATAGCAATTAGGATCGCCTTCCAGTTAGCAGCGATGAAAGCGATCACCGCTACCCAGACGATAGGGCTGCCGTGTGCTGCGTGCTCTACTTTGTAGGTAAACAGCTCTTGACCGCTAGGCAGGCGTTCAAGCCGGCTCAAGATCCGGCTCTCAAGCGGTGCCCCGCCTTCCTCAAGGATCTTCTCCCTGACCATCTGCTCAATAGCTAGGGCGTCATAAAGCGAGAGCTGCTCTCCGGTCTTGGCTTCGGCAGTAATGAGTTGGGCGTCTTGCCAGTCCTGATCAGCGTCAGGATAGCGTTGCCGTGAGATCTCCTGCCACTCTCCGACATAAGGGGGGGCTGCCTGCCCACGCACATATAACGCTTGACTTACTTGTGGCATAGGCGTCCCCCTTAATCAATCTCTACCGATACATCATAAGTGCCATCGTCCCGACAGTCTATCCTGACCTTGTATCTATCGCCACTCTGGATATGCTTGGCTTCCATCGTGTAGCTTCCGGTTGCGTGAGTGCCGGCAAAGCTCACATCACCGCTGGCGTCTGTGTTCTTTCTCTCTAGCTCTTGGGTGAGCTGCCACCACTCGCCAAGAAAGTCAAGGATAACCTCAACCTCGCCGGCAGTAGCTTTACGCCAGTTCCCACTTTGAGGGGGATCTTCAACGAAGCACCTGCCGTTAAACTGCCAAGCAGCACCTACCGCCACACCCTCAACATAGAGGGCTTGTGTAACTGCTGGAGACATAACTCACCCCCTATATTGATAGTAGTTTAGACACGGCTCGGCAGGCGACCTCAAACCGGCTGGCAGCGGGATTTAAGGACACACCCGATGCCGGCGTTACCCAGAAGATCAGCTTTTCCTTTTCCTCAATGGCAAACTTGGCTTCAAACCGCTTCATCTTGTTCGTATCAGCGAAGTCCTTTAGTCTGGCGTAAACTGTGCTGATCCGGTCAAGGACAAAGGTGCCGGCACTATCGGTATGGACAATGCGGATCGGAGTCCCGTCAGCCAGCTCTGCCGGTGCAGCTTCGTTGTCTTTCAGGTAAGCTGCCAGAGTGGAGATTGGCAGAACTACCAAAGTCAGCCCAACAGGGCAAAGGAACTCGCCGAGCTTGGCTTCTGTTACTCCATCACCGCTGCCGGCGGTGGTGGCACTTCCCGCTGTCCAGTTGGGTTTACTCTCGTTCAGAGAGTAGGGAACATCAATAACTTTTCTCGCCATTTTGTTTAACTCCTTTACAAGATATTTTGTCGGGACGGCTAAACTATCCCGTAGGTTGCGGCTAGGTAGGCGTCAGTATCCGTGCTCGGAGTGGCAGTATTGCTCTTTTTCGCTGTCGCTTCTGGCGTGGGTGTCGGCGGTGCCGGCTGTGCTATTCTGCCGAATATGCCCTCTATCGGCTGCCTTACGAGCTGACCAAGAGAAGCGATCAGCATACCCTCGCCGAATACGCCCATTCTATCACCACCCTGTTGAGCGAGAAAGAAGCCGATAAACAAGCCCGCTATATCGGGGGTTATGCCGGCTTGCGGGGCAAAGCCTGAAACCATACCGGCGAGTATGCCCTTACTGCCGGCACCAGCACCTAGCCACATTAAGCGGTTTATATTGATAGGATTGCTTTCCATAGTTCAATTTCCCCCTTTCAGATTAGCATTTGCCGGTAAATCGGACACGCCCACTCTTCCGGCAATACTTCATTCCTTTGCGGGTGCACCGGCACTCACCCTCTCTCATCGGCGTTCCTTTCCCTTTTGCAGCCATAGTTTACCTCCTTACCGGAACATTTTGAGCTGTGTGGGTGGAATATACGCCCCACTAACGCAGCCATACCTCTGCCGGCAGCCGGATATGTTAGATCTCCGGCAGCTTTGAAAGTCCGGCTTGGTTCTGCCTTTACAGGCACGAGAAGCAGGGGCAAGACAGCTTCGGGCAAAAGCCCCCCTGCCGTTTGGTAAGGTTACACAACTAGCCATCGGCAGCACCCCCCGATTAAATCTTGACATATTAAGTTTTACCTTTTATCATTAAATTGTCAAACGCAATTATCAACAAACAGAGAGGTAACAATGGCTAATAAAGATCCAAAAACACGGATTGTTAATGTCCCCTCTCAATTCTACCCGCTTATGCAGCGGGAGATGAACGAAAAGGGGATATTCGCCTATGTTGAGCTGATGAACAAGATCCTAACAAAGCACTACGAAGAAAAGGGCTGGCTGGACGAGAAGAAGCCGGCACCGGTAGCAGCTAAAGAAATCGTGAGGGGGTAGCTATGGCTAAAGAGATCCTATGTCCGCATTGTGAAAAGACCTTCCCTAGCCCGATACCGGATCCGCCATCACTTGATCAGATCCAAGAGCTGCTTAACAAGCAGCAAGGGCAAACGCTTACCGCCGAGCAGCTTGACGATGCTATCAAGCGAAGCCTATCACCCAGAGCAGACGAGCACCGCCACAAGACGGCTGACGAGCTGCTTGACTGCCCCGAATGTTCCGGTTGGTTTGAAAGGACGGCGAAGCGGTATGAGGTCAAGCCGAAAGCAGAGACACCGGCACCAAAACACGAGATCGGATCATTGAGGGGGTGAGAAATGGTAAACCAGAAAGAAAAGACAGAAGCCGAGCAGGGAGAGCTGACTCTTGAGAAGCTATTTGCCGATCTCCCGATACCCGATGAAAGCAAGCAAGCCCTATCTAACCTATTCACTAACCTAGTAACCACCATCGCCGAGAGTAACCAGCGTATAGCCGGTCTTGAAGCTAGAGCTGCCGAAGAAAACCCCAAAATGTATGAGGGTATGACGCCGGATCAGGTCTTTCAAATACAGATGGCGAAGGCACAAGCCCCCGCTGCTGCTGCTCAACAGCAAATGTGGGCAGCGGTGCTCGGTAGGGGTGGCGGTGGCGGTGATCAAGGTGGTTTTGGTGCTCTGGTTAAGAGTGCCGAAGCCTTGAACTCTTTGCGGGACTATTTACTGCCACCACCTACCGCACAACAGTTAGCATTAGAGGCAGCCCAGATTGATCAGATAAAGGCACAAACCAGACTAATGGATCGGGTAACTGGCAAAAAGGTTGAAGACTTTGCTGCCGGTAAGAAGGAAGAATGACGCTGAAAGTAGCTGATCGCCCCCCGCTTGTTATCTGGCAGCTTGAGCAGCTAGAGGGTGAGTGTGCCCTACTTCAAGGGCACGCTGCCGATCCGAGCTGCCCCTGCGAAACCGACACCGAGCATTGTGTCAGAAAGCACCTGCTCACCATTGAAGCACTAGCAAAGGAGACTTATGCGATGGTAGATAACGAACAGGACAAAGAAATTATGACCGATCTCGCCGACCAAGCTCGTGCTTGGAGAAAGCGAGTAGAGCAGATTAACCTAGAGAGCAGCCCCACCGATAACCCGACACCGCCACCTATCAGAACCGAGCAGCACAACGGACACCAGACGCAGATCTTCAAGGAAACCAACGAGTTTCACGCCGGCAGCTTCCGCACCATCAAGCCCAGAGAGGATCTACTTGCTGTGATCGGCTGCCCCATAGATACCGCCGACTGGATCGGTGGCGAGTGCATTTGCCAAGCCACCGGAGAAAGAGGCTGCACAGAAATACACTCGCTTAATGAGCCGATCATACCTTTTGGTGGGGGTGAATTATGATGTAGCGTATTTTATATGTTATGTCAGCTTGAGACTACATATATAGTGCGACTCTTTATTTCCGGCGGGGCGTAGAAGCCTCAACCCTTCTAGCCCCTAATGGTCAGTCGCACCTATGTTGGAGGTGCACAATGACATTATCTACTTTAGAACAACAATCCCCAGATTGTCAAGTCCTCACCGGTCAAAAATGTCCCGAAGATGAAAACGAGCCGGTCAGCTCGGCAGTTACGATTGACCCCGCATCGCTACCCTTTATCCAGCCATACCTTCAATCTACGGCACACCATAACGCCTTATCTACTAGTCTTAATACGATTTACTATAAGAAAGGTATTGAAATAGAGAAGCGTTATGGTGTGCCACAGTCTTACCGGATCCTGACGATGGGTAACTACCACAAGCACCACAACGACATAAACACAATGCTTCGTGTAGTGCTCGGACTAGAGAATAGAGAGCGTGATGCTGTTCGCTGCTTGCTCCGGCTGTTTCTCTACTACGGGAAGGTTTACCCAAAGGCTGATGATGTGGCAGATCAGGAATACATATCAAAGCGAACCTTCTGGCGAGCTATGCGGAAGTTGCAGGATATGGGTGTTCTTGAAGTGATCAACCGCTACATCAATCACAAGCAGATCTCTAACCTCTACCGGCTAGACAAGCTGGTGGTGATGATCGCCACTTTCATAGCCGAGCACCATCTAGGTCTTTTCATCAACGATGTTCTGGGGAAATACGCCCTGAAAATGGTTGACTTTTTTAGATCGTGGGATCAGCTCTGGGACGCCGAGATTAACCTCTCGCTGCCGGCACCGGTCAAACTTTCGGCAGCCGGTGGGGGGAGTTGAGCCTATGGCACACCATCGTTGAGCCTGTGGCACACCATCGCCGGAGGGCAAAGCAAAAGGACGCTCTGTAATCAAAATCTAGCCGGCTTACCGGCTCGGTCTGTGGTTTTATACCTTGCCGGTTGAGCCTATGGCACACCATCAAGGGATAAAAGGGGGTGAGGGTGGCTTACCGAGTAGTAAGGCTATGTGCTGCCTGTGCCCGCAAGCTCAAGCAGGGTGAAGGTAGCTTGATCCTGCGAGAGTTGGACTACATCTGGCGTGGCAGGAAAGCTAGGGGGCTTTTCTGCTGGCACGAGATCAAAAGGGGGTGAGTATGGCGATAACTTGGGCAGATATTTGGGCTATCTTCCTTGTGTTAGTGGTCGGTAGCTTGATAGCCGGCTTCATAGATGCTTCGTGGGAACAGAGGAAAAGACGCCAAGAGCAAGAAGAACGAGAACGCTTACACCGGAAAGGGGGAGAAAATGAGTCAACAGCCGTCAAAGAATGAGGGCAAGGATTGGGCGGAGTTAAAACTTGACCGAGTAACCACCACGAACACCATTTGTAGCAATCTGGTGAGTGCGGGTGTCTTGCAACTATCAGAGGTTGACCGCTATAAAGCAGTCCTGCAAACCTATGATCCGATAATGCTGATCAAGGTCTTACTGGTAAGCAGGGAACATAAGGCAGCCCACGAAGAAGCCTGACACTAATGACAGATAATCGGACACTTACCGAGCTGCCGGCACCGGCGGATTTCCGGAGTTCTACACACGGCTTACTTGCCAGCCGGCAGACAAGAAGGCAGGAAGGGGGTTATTGTGGCACGCACTACTAAAGACGACTGGAAGGCTTGGAACGAAGAAAGGAAGCGGTTTGCCAAGCGGGAAGCTCAAGGCTTCACCACCGAGATAAAAGCCCTAGAGTTGCACATCAAGACGCTGCGGGAGATCTGCCCGAAAGACACGGCAGGATACCCACACACTAGGGCATTGTTTGAGCTTAATAAACTTCAACACGGGGTAGACGAAGCCAAGAAGTATCTCACCGGTGTCGCCGGTTGAGTGTAGACGCTCTGTAATCAAAATCTAGGGGGGTTAAGGAACTTTCTTGAGGTAATTGTCCTGCGGGGTGTTGATATGCCAGTAGTTACCGAGATATATCTTTACTGTCCCTATTGTGGTGAGCTGCTAGACTGTCAAGCCTTCCAAAAACATATTAGGCGAAAACACGGCGACAAACCGCAGCGTTTCATTATCCGGCAGCACCCGACTCGCCCTGTTGACGCCGATAATGTTGACAAGGTAGGTGGTTAGCGTGCTTCTTGCTCGTCAAGGCTCGGTGCTTCTTCTGGGGCTGGCTCTGGTTCTGGCTCTGGTTCTACTGCGGGTTCTGGCTCTACCTCTGGTTCTGGCTCAACGGCTGGCTCTGGCTCTGTTGATCCTTCGGCTTCGGCTTCGGGTTCAGCTTCCTCCGGCTCGTGGGTGTAAGGGTGAGTAGGGTTAAGACGCAGCAGCACCGCCCCCGTCAGCTCGTGGACTTTCTCAAGGTGTCCCTCAAGTGATCTAGCCAAGATATTCTCACCGCAGATCGGGCAATTTAACCTAACTTTGAGCATCGGTGTCCCCCTTCTTCTTACTCTGATTTTTACCTAATGGCACAAAGGGCATCAGGTCAAGCCCTAGATAGCTGCCGACAATGATCAGGAGAATGACCCCGACTGTGCTATCAATCCCCTTGATTAGCAAGATAACCCCGCCGACCACGCAAGCCAGCACGACCAAACCGGTCATTAGTGCCTGAATAGCTTTGACGCTCATAGCACCCCCTCCATTATAACGGAATTCCCCACTCCTCAAACATCTGGTCAGTAGGTGCTAAACTACCCCAGCTAACACCATAATCTTGGCTTGATATGGCGTTTCCACCGCCATAAGTGCCTACGCTTTTTCTTCGCCAACCTACATAATTAGAGTCAAAATTGGCAGTCGGCGCCCAGCCAAACATCGCATACTTAACTCCGGCACTAAGTGGTGTTCCCTCGCCCAGAGTTATCGGTGTGAATTTGCCACCTTCGCTTAGGGTGAGAGTGTTGCCATCTATTGAACCTTCGCATAAGTTTGACCCTGCCGGTAGACCGCCACTGGTAGCCCGTATCGCAAAATATAGAATTCCGGGAAGTCCAACTCTAAGTATTTTGGGTTTGACAAGGGTAATCCGATGGGCTATTACCGGAGTAAATGTCATCCCAACCCAGACAAGGACGCTCTCAGTAGCAATCCGTCCCCGCCCATCATCACCAATGATATAGTGTTCATAGCGGGTAGGGGGAACTATCGCTTTTACTGCGAAACCCCGTCTATTGCCGTAGGCGAAGCCCCTTTGAAGAAAGCCCATTATCACTTCCCTAGATAGTTTAATACACCGGTCAGAGTGGCTGCTATATCGGTGGCTGTCCCGTCAGTCTTTGCTAAAACTACGATTTTTTGATGGGTGGAGATACTCATACCGCCATAGGACAGGGTAAGGCTCTGATAAATCAGCTTATCGGAGAACTGGGCTTCTTCAACTATCACGAGTGCCCATTGTGTAGTGTCAGCTCGGCTAGAATAAAGGCTAATCTCATTGAGCCTGCCCTCAAAACTGTCCGGAACTATCGCTTCAAAGACTTTAGTGTATTTGGTAACAGTTGAAGCGTCCAGATTGCCGAAAGCAGTCCACGCCTTTGATGCCTTCGGTTTGAATAGCTTACGAAGAAAGTCAAACAGCTCGTCCCAACACACCCTGACAACCGGTAAGGGCTGCTCTGGTTCGGTTTCCCTTTCACTTAATCTCGGCATTACCATTAGGTTGTCTCCTTCTTTCGTCCCGTCCCTAGAGCTAGGAGCAATACGAGCACAACAAGACCCGCACCAAGACCGGCGATTAGAGCGGGTGGGGCTTCTTCAATAAAGTCCTCAATCTTCTGACCGGCTTTCCAGATGATTGAGCTTGACTTAATGGTGAAGGTTACAAGAGCGACAACGGCAGCCAGCACGCCTAGAGTTATCAGTATCGCCTGCCAGTTAGCAGCAATCCAAGCGACTACCGCTACCCATACAATCGGGCTTCCGTGTGCTGCGTGCTCTACCTTGTAGGTAAACTGCTCCTCGCCACTAGGCAGGCGTTCAAGCCGGTAAAAAATGATGCTGGCTAGTGGTGCTCCGCCTTCCTCAATGACCTTTTCTCTGACCATCTGCTCAATGGCTAGGGCATCGTAAAGCGTAAGCTGCTCGCCTATCTTGGCTTCGGCAGTAAAGAGTTGGGCATCGTCCCAGTCAAATTCGGCATCCGGATAGCGTGCTCGTGAAAGCTCCTGCCACTCTCCGACATAAGGGGGGACTGCCTGCCCACGCACATATAACGCTTGGGAAACTGCTGGCATAGGCTTCCCCCTTATTCAATCTCAACGGTAAGGTCAATAGTCCCATCATCGTGGCAGTCTATCCTGATCTTGTATCTATCCCCACTCTGATTGTGCTTGGCTTCCATCGTGTAGCTGCCAGTTTCCCAAGTGCCGGCGAAGTCAACATACCCGTTGGCATCGGTGTTCTTTCGCTCTAGCTCTTTGGTCGGCTGCCACCACTCACCGAGAAAGTCCAAGATAACCAGCACTTCGCCGGCAGTAGCTTTACGCCAGTTCCCGCTCTCTGGTGGGTCGTCAACAAAGCACCTGCCCTGAAAAGTCCAAGTAGCACCTACTTTAACACCCTCAACATAGAGGGCTTGGCTAACTTGTGGAGACATAGCTCACCCCCTATATTGAAAGCAGTTTGGATATAGACCGGCAGGCGATTTCAAACCGGCTGGCAGCAGGATTTAAGGACACACCGGAAGCTGGCGTTACATAGAAGATAACCTTTTCCTTCTCCTCAACGGCAAATTTGGCTTCAAACCGCTTCATCTTGTTCTGGTCGGCAAAGTCCTTCAGTCGGGCATAGACAGTGTTTATCCTGTCTAATACGAATGTGCCGGCACTATCGGTGTGAACGATGCGGATAGGTGTCCCGTCAGCTAACTCGGCGGGAGCTGCTTCGTTATCCTTGAGGTAGGCAGCCAGCGTTGATATGGGCAGGACAACCAAAGTCAGCCCGACAGGGCAAAGGAACTCACCGAGCTTGGCTTCGGTTACACCATCACCGCTGCCGGCGGTGGTGGCACTTCCCGCAGTCCAGTTGGGTTTACTCTCATTCAGAGAGTAGGGAACATCAATTACTTTTCTCATTTTGTTTAACTCCTTACAGACTTATTTTTGTCGGGACGGCTAAACTATCCCATAGGTCTTGGCTAGGTAGGTGTCAACATCATCGCTTGGGCTGCCTTTCGCTCCGGTGGGCGGTGGTGTGGTCGGTGGTGTGGCTGCTGCTGCCGGCTGTGCTATTCTGCCGAAGATACCCTCTATCGGCTGCCTTACGAGCTGCCCAAGAGAAGCGATGAGCATACCCTCTCCGAATACGCCTAGCCTCTCACCACCCTGTTGAGCGAGAAAGAAGCCGATAAACAAGCCGGCTATATCGGGGGTTATGCCAGCTTGCGGGGCAAAGCCCGAAACCATACCGGCGAGTATGCCCTTGCTGCCCGCACCAGCACCTAGCCACATTAAGCGGTTTAGATTGATAGGATTGCTTTCCATCGTTCAATTCCCCCTTTCAGATTAAGACTGCCGACTAGCATTTACCGGTAAAGCGGACACGCCCACCTTTCCGGCAATACTTCATTCCTTTTCGGGTGCATCGGCACTCACCCTCTCTCATCTTTGACCCTTTTGGACTTGGCATAGCTACCCCCTTTCTACGGAAACATTTTTAGCTGGGTCGGAGGGATATAGGCTCTATCGGCTATACAGCCGAATTGAGTGCGACAACTCTGGATATGCTGACGCCGGCAGCTCTGAAAGTCAGCTTTAGAGCGACTTTTACACGCCCTTGAAGCCGGTGCTAGACAGTGCCGAGCAAACGCCCCCCGACCATTTGGCAGGCTAATACAGCTACTACTAGGCATAGGCTTCCCCCCTTTCCCGAAAAGGATGTTGACAATTTTAGTGTGCTCCGATTATCATTGAACTGTCAAACGCAATTATTAACAAAGAGCACTTGAAAAAGCCCGCAAATCTTCTATAATGAGGGGGTAGCAATGGCTAACAAAAACCCGTCAACTCGGATAGTGAATGTTCCGGCGAAGTTTTACCCGCTTCTCCAAAGGGAAATGGACGAAAAGGGTATCTTCGCCT
>JABUBO010000344.1_pt1 | contig 14715 bp, 16 predicted proteins | sample 7240361 | NCBI WGS metagenome assembly JABUBO01 (sample SAMN07256346, study PRJNA390944) | subsurface metagenome | isolation source: Methane hydrate marine sediment | place: Pacific Ocean: Eastern North Pacific, ODP site
TCATATCTTTAATGGTTAGATGTCCTCCTTTATACCATATTCCTGAATAAGTAATAGAATATAATCCTACTTTTATCATTTTATTGTTCTCTCCTTTTTAATTTTATTTTATATATTATATTAAACACTATACCATTTCTCTTGGCATCTTATTCATCCTCGATATCTATGTTCTCAAACTTAAAAGTTTATTTAATCAGTGCCTCTATATCCCTGATGAAGGAACTTCCTGTTCCCATCTCTTTATTTCTTTGCCATTCTTTCCCACCAGTGTTGTTGGAATGTTATCTACATTCTTTCCTAAAACTTCAGAGCAGAATTTCAAGCTCTCCTTGAGGTCCTTTGTGGGATCGCCTTCAACCTCATGCTCAATGGAGAGATGCCCCTTATAGCCCTGCCTTAAAAGCTCAAGAAGAAGTTCCTCGATCTTGGCCTCCCCTTTACCCAAGATGCAGGTCCTTCCCTCCACTACATCTTTGAGATGCACATGATAGATTCTTCCTTTAAGCTTTTTGGCAGCCTCTACTGGGTCGTGGCTGGCTAGGGCGAAATGTCCGGAATCTATGGTCACACCTATCCATTCCGACGTCTCACCAAGAGTTGGAAAATAATCAGCAGGGCTTTCAAAGACGTTTCCCTTATGGTTTTCAATGGCAAATCTTATCCCATACTCTTGGCAAAGTTGATCAAGCTCTTTAGCCATCTTAGGAGTGGCACAACCTGTAATCACACTTACCCCAAGCCCATTTGCATACTGAAAGGCCTTCTTAAGCTTCTGCAGGGGGTCTCCATCTGAAAATCCGCCGATACAGTAGGATTGAGGGGTTATACCATAGCCTTCGATCAGCTCTCTGACCCTCCTTGCCCCTTCTCTATCTGCATTGTTGTAATTTGCTAACCCATCCGGATGGCCCAGCCACAACTCCACATTCTTGAATCCTACCTCTCTGAATTTTCCTAACATTTCCTCTAACTTCTCACCCTTAAAGCAGTAAGATATACAGCTGATCTTCACATCTCCACCTCTCTCCCTTCCTGAGCAGTTGAAGCCATAGTAAACCTCCTGTGACCTGCCCCCAATAAATATACCACTGGGGGGGCGGGAGTCCCCGCCCCTCTTTTCACTGCTTTTTGTCAACCCTTCTGGAGCTGGGCTTACTTTTCACCTTACCATTTTCCCACAAAATTCAGCATGGAGCCTCTTACGCTTGGCTAACACGGCAGTGTTCTAATTATAGCGTAGCTTTACCGAAGAGTCTAGTTACGTCTATGGACTCAGAATAGTTTCACACCTATTGACGTAGAACTACCTCATACAGGCCATTGACAAACTGGTGTTAGTTTTATACAATTACAATTGATAGTAAGTTACTGGCCATCGACCGGTTAGGCGGTGAGCTCCTTAAAATAAGTACTATTAACAAACGTGGTCGCTTGGATCGGATACGACCGAGACGGCAAAAATTAAAAGTTGTATTTTGAATGCCCTCTCTGGCTGTATCGGAGAAGGCATTTTTTATATGAATTTGGTTCAGGGGAAGAGATAAAATGCTCAAATTAGGCTTTATTGGGGCAGGAACTGTAGGCACTGCTCTATCGGTTAGACTGAGCAGTAAGGGCTACCAGGTGATAGCCGTATCCAGCCGAAGCCAGACCTCAGCCAAAAAGCTGGCACAGGCAGTTAGTGGTTGCCATGCCTTCAATAATAACCAGGATGTAGCTGATACTGCTGAGCTTATTTTTATTACTACCCCTGATGATGCTATTGCTCCTGTAGCCTCTGAAATACAGTGGCACCGGGGACAGAGTGTAGTTCACTGCAGCGGTGCTCTGTCAACTGATATTCTGGAACCAGCTAAAAAACTAGGTGCCCAGGTTGGCTCTTTCCATCCCTTGCAGACCTTCGCCAGTGTAAAACAGGCTATAGAAAATATACCAGGCTCAACCTTTGCCGTGGAGGCTGAGGAGCCCTTACTAAGCACGCTTAAGGATATGGCTACCGCCCTTGATGGCCACTGGATAGAGCTGAAGGCAAACGATAAGGTAGCTTATCATGCTGCCGCCGTCATTGCCTGCAATTACCTGGTAACCTTAGTTAAGCTAGCTACTGACCTGTGGCAAAGCTTTAATATTCCACAATCTCAAGCTACTCAGGCACTACTCCCGCTGATACGTGGTACGATTCACAATATTGATACCATCGGCATACCCCAATGTCTCACCGGACCAATCGCCCGTGGTGATATCAAGACTATTAAGAAGCATCTTGACGCTTTACAAAAAGTAGCTCCCGCCTTGCTCTCCACCTATCAGGAGCTTGGTCTCCAGACTATCCCCATTGCTCTGGCAAAGGGGAGAATAAATCAACACCAGGCTGAGGAGCTACAGGCTATATTAAAGTAACCCGGCTAAATAAAAATCGAGGGGAGAAGTTTAATGAGGACTATGCTTAAAAGTAAAATCCACCGAGCCCATGTTACCGAAACCAACACCAACTACGAAGGCAGCATCACTATTTACCAGAAACTCATGGAAGAAGCTGACATCCTCCCCTTCGAACAGGTAGAGGTGTTAAATCTTAATAATGGTGCTCGTTTCACTTCCTATGCTATTGAGGGGAAAAGGAACAGCGGCGAAATCTGTCTGAATGGGGCGGCGGCTAGATTAGCCATCAAAGGAGATATTATTATCATACTCTCCTACTGCTATGTTGATGATGACGAAGCCCACAATTTTATACCCAAGCTGGTATATGTTGATGCCAACAACGCTATCACTGAAACCAAACAAGCAGCTAAGGCTATATAATTTAAGGAGGAGACAAATGCGCACTACTATAAACCAGATAAAAGATATGAAGCGAAAGGGTGAGAAGATTGTTATGCTCACCGCTTACGACTACACCACAGCTAAGATAGTTGATGAGGTAGGCATACCACTGATTCTGGTCGGAGATAGCCTAGGTATGGTAGTCCTGGGTTACGAATCGACTATTCCGGTAACTATAGAGGAGTGCTTACACCATACCAAAGCCGTAGTTAGAGGTACCAAAAAGGCGCTGGTAGTCGGCGATATGCCATTCATGACCTATCACACTAGCGTTGAGGAAGCGCTCAAGAATGCGGCCCGTTTCATTCAGGAGGCTGGAGCCCAGGCGATTAAGCTTGAAGGCGGTGTAACCGTAGCGGAAAAGGTAAGGCGGATTGTGGAATGCGGTATCCCGGTTATGGGTCATATCGGACTTACCCCCCAGTCAATTCACCAGATTGGCGGCTATAAGATACAGGGTAGGACTCCCGAGGCAGCGGTCAAGATGCTTAAAGACGCTCAGGCACTGGAAGAGGCGGGAGTCTTTGGCATTGTTCTGGAAACCGTCCCTACCCCACTGGCCACCCTTATTACCCGGAAAATAAGCGTCCCTACTATCGGCATCGGGGCTGGCATAGGTTGCGATGGTCAGATTCAGATTATAAACGACATTCTGGGTTCATATACTGACTTTGTCCCCAAGCATACCAAGCAATATACTAAGCTTGCTGATATTATGTCAAGTGCCATTACTGAGTATTACAATGAGGTAAAAGCTGGTACCTTTCCCACTGACAAGCAGAGCTTCTCTATGGATGAAAGCATATTAGCCGAGCTAAAATAAACGGGCTTATATCCCCTACCCCACCAGAGACCACCTATGAAAGTCGTTGAAAAGATAGATGACATGATGTGGCTGAGACAGCAGAGTGCTGAGCCAGTTGGTTTTGTGCCCACTATGGGCTATCTCCACGAAGGGCACCTGGCTCTGGTTAGACAAGCCAGAACCGAAAACTCCTCGGTGGTAGTCAGTATATTTGTTAATCCCGCCCAATTCGGTCCCCAAGAAGACTTTGAAAAGTATCCCCGTGACCATGTGCTTGACCTGGCTATATTAGAAAAGGAAAAAACTGATATTGTCTTTATACCCTCGGTAGCCGAGATGTACCCACCGCAATTTAACAGCTGGGTAGAGGTGGGTAAGGTTACAGAACGATTGGAAGGTGCCTCCCGCCCCGGTCATTTCCGGGGGGTTACCACGGTTGTTGCCAAGCTATTTAGCATTGTAGAGCCAACCAGAGCCTACTTCGGGCAGAAAGATGCTCAGCAGACAATAGTTATTAAAAAGATGGTGGCTGACCTGAATATGAACCTGGAAATAGTTACCGTCCCCACCGTGCGCGAGCCTGACGGACTGGCTATGAGCAGTCGCAACACCTATCTCAATCCCCAGGAGCGTCAGGCAGCATTAGTCCTCTATCAGGCACTCAGCCTGGCTCAGCAATTATGGTCGCAGGGCGAGAAAGACGCCGGGCGAATACGCCAACAGATGCTTGCCCTTATTAAGAAACAGCCGCTGGCCGATATTGACTATGTCTCAATAGCTGATACTGAGACCCTGGACGAATTAGATACAGTCAGTCCCCCGGCGTTAGTTTCAATGGCAGTAAGAATCGGCAAGACGAGGCTGATAGATAATATAGTGTTAGAATAAGAAGTCGCTAAGGTTTGAGAATAGTCTTAAACTTTACTATGCCGTTGTAGATTAAGAATATTGGTAGCTATTATTGACTTTCTATTGTAAACCAAAGTCTTAGGCAGTCTACCCCTCTTTCATCCTGTAAGACTATGTCAGTGTATTGTCCGATACCCCAATTATTATTCTTATCACACCTAAGCTCATATTGACCAAGAAAGTCATCCTCCTCGCCGAGTATACTTCCAATGATAGTAGCAAGATTAATATCAAATGCCTCAGCTAATCCAGTTGTCATACCTGCGGTGTAATAGTCAACCGCCATTCCGAGTACTTCGTAGGCAATTTGCTCAAAAGGCCCTCCATCAGATTCGTACCCGACAAAAAATATTTGAAGACTATCTGCAACTTCACTGGTAGAATATACTATTGTATCAATGCTAACCGTTTCATTTTTATCTAAACTATATGTCTGCCCTTGTCCCTGGGGAAATTTCAATTCTACAGAACTACTCCCATCAACGATACCAATAAGCACATAAACATCACCCATTCCTCTTAGCAGTGATTCTCTATTATCATAAACTCCCAAACCATTTAGCCATATTCTAATTGGTGGGTTGAGTGTTTCTATACTTTTGCTACATGATTGAGACTCCCCTATTTTATTGAACGCTATCACAGAATATTGATAATGAGTAGCTGGTCGCAATCCTATATCATTATATTTATTAATGTTTGCCTCTACACTTGAGATAAGAATGTTATCACGGAATATCCTAAATCCATCCTCGTTATTGGAAGTATCCTCCCACATTAGTTGTACTGCAGTTTGTGATACTGCATTCAGAACCAAGTTAGCAGGCGCTGAAGGCGGTGCCGGCGTTGTTACACTACACAAAGCAACTTGAGATTCTCCTGCTTGGTTATAAGCCCTTATGGCATATTGGTAGGTATTACCAGGCTGTAGACCGGTGTCTTGGAATATATTGGTATTAGGAGGGACAGTTCCTACGAGAGTAGTACCACGATATATTTTGAAACCATCTTCATTATTGGAATTATCCAACCACCTGATTTCTACTACGCTTGGTGATAAAGCGTTAGCTTCTAGATTTGCTGGCGCTGAAGGTATTGTAAGGCTAGAGGATGGTGTCGCCGGCTGAATTTCTTGGTGACAACCAATTATCAATACTACTGTTAGTAGAATAAAACAGGCAGTAATGTACAGAATAACTGTTTTTTTCATTGCTATTTCTTACATAGAGGCTTGAGTTTAGCTCTTTCCTAGTATGCTGTCAAGCACAATGTTAAGCAATGATAACGTATTGCTGGAATAAAAACCTCCTACTCCCTAATCAACCCCATCATACCCAGCATAGCCAGGAAGGCAAGTCCGGCGCCAAGGTAGAAAGGAGCCGCTGGACTAAAAGCCTGCCAGAGCCAGCCAGCGAGCAGGCTAGCCGGCAAAAGGGTAATGCCAACTACACCGTGATACAGACCGTAGGCGGTGCCTCTCTTCTCCTCGGGAACTAAATCAGCAACAAAAGCCCGAGCTACCCCTTCTACTATTCCATAGTAAATCCCGTAACAGGCAAAAAGCAGCCATATCTGCCACGGACTTGAAGCCAGGGCAAATCCAAGATAAACCAGGGCATAAATAAACCAGCCCAGGGTGATAACTCGCTTTCTGCCCAGCCTATCTGACAGTATACCCGCCGGTAAAGAGACAGTCGCCTCGATAACATTAAGCAGGACAAGCATTAATACCACTTGAACAAGGGATACTTCCAGATTCTGTGCCCGCAGTATCACAAAGAAATCACTGGAATTACCCAGGGTAAATATAGCCATAATAGCCAAAAATACCTTGAAACGGGTATCAAAGCCGGCCGTTAGTCTACTTAAGTTCAATCCAGAGCGAGAGCTACTACCTAGTGGGAGTTTTCTCCTCTTCTCATGCACAAAAATCACTAGCACCAATACCGCCAGCACTGCTGGCACAATGCCTACTAATATTATCCATTGATAGGTTCCCCGACTAAGCTGCAAGCCTCCACCCTGGACAAGGTATATAATAATGGCGGCTATAGCCAGCCCCAGGACAGCCCCAAGGGTATCCATAGCCCGGTGCAAGCCAAAGCCCTTGCCTCTCTCCCCGGCGGAGACAGAATCGGCAATCAGGGCATCACGTGATGAACTGCGAACACCTTTACCAATCCGGTCGCTAAACCTAATCCCCAGCACTGCCCCCCAGCTAGTAGCCAGGTACATAAAGGGCTTGGCTATAGTAGAAATGCTGTAGCCTAATACTGCCAGAGGCTTACGCTTACCCACTTTGTCGCTAATCCAGCCGCTAAATATCCTGAAGATAGCATCAACGCTTTCCGATAACCCACCGATGAGACCGATGACAGTAAATGGTGTCTTCAGCACATTAGATAAAAAGAGGGGGACAAGGGTAAAAATCATCTCGCTTGAGATGTCAGTCAGCAGGCTGACCATACCCAGAAAGAACACATTAGGGTTAAGACCCCAGATTCTCTTGCCGCTCGTATCAGTATTTAATGGTTTTATCAATATTGACTCAGTATATCACCCTTCTGGCTAACAAGATAAGCCTGTAAAGAGTGTTTATTCGCCTTTGGCGAGAGGATAGGAGGGGTAAGGTTGCTTGACACTCATATTGGTAACAGCTACAATATTTCTGGTGCCGAGGTAGCTCAGTCGGTAGAGCAGCGGACTGAAAATCCGCGTGTCCCCAGTTCGATTCTGGGCCTCGGCACCAAGTTAAAAAGCGGAAGTGGCTTAGTGGCAGAGCATCTGCTTGCCAAGGAGGGAGTAGCGATTTGGAATCTCATCCTGCGCTCCACTTAAATAAGCCGAAGTGGCGGAATAGGTAGACGCGACAGTCTCAAAAACTGTTGAAGGGTAACCTTCATGTCGGTTCGAGCCCGACCTTCGGCACCACGAGAAAAATTCTTACAAAAAGACTTATAATTTGTGAGATAGAATGCCGAGTTGTGTAGTGGTAGCACGGGGGACTTTGGATCCCCTAGCCCTGGTTCGAATCCAGGCTCGGCAGCCATTTAGGACTGTTCCCGAACCTTTAGTTTTAGAGGCGATTAGGCCAAAAGGGGCGTTTAGTTCTACCTCTGACACTTTGCCTTCTTTCAGGTAAACGCGCTTAAACACTGTCTCACAAAGCAATCGCTTTTCGTCAAAATTCCCTTTCTCAAAAAGGAAATCTAGTTCAGTAGCCAGTTGCAGGGCAACCTCAAAGTCAGCTTTTATTAGATGTTGCCTTTGCTTTATGGCATCTACAATGTTTTGTAATCTTGCCCTCTCTGCTTCAATCTTGATTCTGTGCTCTTTGAAGTCTGCAAGAGTGATTTCCTCCTCCAGCATTAGCTGTTGTAAGTTTTTCTCCATTCTTCTAAGCTTAGCCAGCCTTGCCTCTGCTTGCTTTAGCTCGTCATTACTTTTTCCTTCGTCGTTGAACCAATTCTGAAGATCATTCCGTAGTTCTTGCTTAAGGCCATCACTAATAGTAATATCCCTTACAATATCTAGAAGCTGGGAATCAATGTTGCTGGCATTATAGTAAACCTGCGATCCATTGACCTTAGCACGACTGGATAATAGCTGATATTTTTCTTTGGGTTTGTCTCCGCCCAGCATGAACTATCAGCATCCAGCGAATGAACCAACCCTTTCAGGAGATACTTATGCCGACGAGTATGCTGCCTATGTTTATCATGTTCTTTAAGTACTTCACGAGACTCCAGAAAAAGTGGCTTCATCAACTAATGGCTTGTGTAGCTTTTTGCCCGAGGTTGATTTCCCCAAAACTCCATCATAAAGCTATTTGGGTGGGGAAATGTGAGTAAAACCGGTCCGCATAGCACTGAAGTATCAAAGAAGGCGAACCTGATGTAATAAATCGTAAAAATCAGAAAAAGCGCTGCGGGCAATTGAATGTGTGTTGAGCAAATCCAGCAGATGGCCCGTAGCAAATACATGGTCAGCCTGGCGTGCTGCCTCCAAGTCAGAAAGCCCATCCCCTAAATAAATGATATTCTCCCCTCGTTTTTTAAGCCAAGTCAAATACCTTTTCTTGAATCCGTGGTTGAGGACGTTACCCTCAGGATCATAGTAGGATACGTCAATGCCATCGCGGCTGAAGGAGGTTCGCCCACAGTGTAATTCTAAATCCGGCATGCCAATCTCTACTAATACAGGTTCAATGTAAAAATCCAGTCCACTACTAACGATAGCAAAAGGGATAGCGCTCTCCTGACAATACCTGACAAACTCTACAAAGCCTGGTCTTAGCTCAATGTGCTGGCGAACGAACTCTTGCAGTCTCTCCTTAGGTTCTTTAATGAGTGCAAACTGTAGTTTGTTGCTCTGTTCAACAGTTAGATGGCCGTGAAGATAGTCTGAATCAATCTTTTGCCAATCACCGCAAGCATATTTTTCTCTAAGCAGAACACTGAGATTGTTTCTGATAATAGTGCCATCAAAATCACACTGGATAATCAGAGTTGTAGATATATTGCAGCCTTACACCAAAGTCGCTGCCATTGCCCAGCGCCTCTATTACCTTGTCCCCTAAGTAACCAACCACAATGGCTATGTCACAAACCCCCGCGGCTGCCAACGCCTCAATAGGGCACCTTATTAATTGTTCCTTACCACTCACTGGCAACAGAACCTTTGGACAGGTGACAGTCAGAGAGCCCAGGCGGTCACCATCACCAGCAGCCAGGACAATACCTTTATTAATCTTTTCTTTAAGCGTTATGACGCCTCACCTCCTTTTCACAAAATCTCTGGAGTGATCGTGCCCCGGTTTGCGATTCAAAGTTGCAAGGTCTAAATATGCTTCGTCAAAGGCAAGTGGCTACTAGCATACTAAGGAATAGGGAGACAGTTTGTCAACCCGGATAACAGGAATTTCGTTAGCTAACTAAAATCTCAACTCGAGATATTGATGCTGATTGTACAGTCCTTCGGAATGGTCAACCTGAAGCTTTAGTTGTTTGACGAACACTCCTGGATATAATAAACTTATACTGCTGGACTCGGATAGGATAAGAGTAGTTGTTGTAGAACTGGAATAAGCTGTTTCTTCTCGAATGAAAGTTCGGGAACTGTCCAGAGTGGCCAGCCACAGTGTTCCTCGGTAGCTCAATGGTAGAGTGGGCGGCTGTTAACCGCTAGGTTGTAGGTTCGAGTCCTACCCGGGGAGCCAGTTCTTTTCATTTCTTATACCCTACTCTTATCAGTGATTGCTGATTCTTGACTAAGTGAAGCACGTTAGATTTATAATAGAAAAGGCTCCAATTAGACATCTTCAGTATATGAGCAACTAGCCTATGCCTATATCAGAGCAGAGCATAAAATTACTATGGGGAAGAGCGGCTGAAAGATGCTCGTTCCCCGAGTGTAGAATTAAGCTTACCCAAGATAAAAATTTAGCTTCCGATAGCTTCCCTCTAGGGCATCAAGCACATATCGTTGGGGCTACTAAAACCTCTCCCAGAGGAAATAGCAACCTATCCAAGAAAGACAGAGATTCCTACTTCAATCATATTTTACTCTGCCCCAATCATCACGCATTAATTGACAAGGATACTAATAAATATACCATTGAAAAGTTACATCTCTTCAAAGATCAACACGAATATTGGGTAGAACATACACTCTCCGAATCAAAAGATTCCCTCCAGACTGCCCAAAATGTTGTCTATGGAGATTTAATAGATGCTACCGTAGAATCTTGTCAACTGGATAACTGGGATAAGTGGGCAAGCCGGGCGCTATCAACAAATATGAACTGGGATGAAGACGCGCATGACAGACTATTTAAATTCTACAATAAGATACTTGGGGCTATATAGCCGAATACACTACCTGAATTGGAATGTGCACTTAAGAAATTAACTTACGAAATTTATGAAGCTGCCCAGACGTTTGATGAACACTGTAAGCCTAGCAAAACTCAAGATGGAATACTAGTTGAAGAACGGTTTTATAAATCCCAGGGCTGGATAGAGGATGATAATGTATACCAACAACTTTTTAAAGAATATGATGCTTGGCAGAATAAGTGTAAGAATCATGTGATAGAAGCCACGAAAGCAGCTAATTGGTTTGCTGACACAGTTCGCCGTGATGTTAACCCACTATTTTTTGCCACTAAAGGTAAGTTCTTTGTCATTATGGGTCCTTATGACATATTAACGTTCAGAAGTCTATTTTTTGAATATACTGAACAGCAAAAGAAGGAAATATTGAGTCTCTGCGAAAAAGGCTGGAGCATAGCTAAAGATTTCTCGGATAAAACATAAAATATCAATTCCCCTCCCCCCTGTCCCACCAGAACGAATGCTCTGGGAAAATATTCCTATCGGGCGTATAACTGGTGTGTTATGAACCCGTACTCCCTATTCGCGTCCTATTAGGCTCAGGATTACCGCGCCGTGTGCCAGCTCCAGGGAAGGCTTCATTTTTTAATCCGTAGAATCAACATGGCGATTAACATAACGAGAAAACCACCGCCAAGACCAAGGAAGATACCTGCAGTAATGTTATCCACCAAAAACCCAATACCCATGCCGATAAAGAGTCCTGCAGGTATCGCCACTCCAGTTATATTCCATTGCTTCTTCTGATCATCTGATTGTGTGGACATGATACCTCCTATTAACCTTCCATATTAGTCACCTGACATTGTGACTATACTATAACCCTGCATGTTGGCTGTCAATTTTTACTATTGCAATGTTTTCTGCACTAGCCCCAAAAGCCCCACGCCGCGAAACGGGGGATTTGTAAGCGGTATAGGCTGAATTTACTGGCATATCTTGGGATGCTATACAGTGGCTTTTGCTGTATAATCATTAGTTAGATATCAATCAATAGGCAAGGAGGTGCAAAGTGGGTGAACAATCCGAGCAACAGAGGTTTGCCGTCTTGATTGACGGAGATAATGCTCAGGCATCCCTTCTCCCCCAAATATTAGCAGAAGTCAGCAAAGTCGGGCTGATAACGATTAAGCGGATATATGGAGACTGGACCACCACAAGCATGAATAGCTGGAAGGAATCGCTTCACAAATATGCTATTCAGCCCATTCAGCAGTTTAGATATACGGTCGGCAAGAACGCCACAGATAGCGCAATGATAATTGATGCGATGGATCTACTCCACACTAACGATGTTGACGGCTTCTGCATCGTCGCTAGTGATAGTGACTACACACGGCTGGCAACAAGAATCAGGGAGGAGGGACTTTTCGTTATTGGAGTTGGAGAGAGGAAGACTCCAGAAGCCTTCACCAACGCCTGTAACCAGTTCATATACTGTGAAAACCTGACCATAGCTAAGGAACCAAAAAGGAAACTAAGGAAGAAAACGAAAAAGGAAGAAAAGCCCGGTGTACTTGACCCTCTACCTCTTCTCCTCCAAGGGTTCGAGATGGCTGCTAAGGAAGAAGAGTGGATTCATCTGTCGTGGATGGGTGATGCTCTTCGGCGATTGGATCCGGCATTCGATCCCCGGACATTTGGGCACCAAAAGTTACAGTCGCTCATTAAGGATTATCCGGAAACATTTGTGCTCAAACTAGACGATTCAAAAACGCCACCAGTGTCATACGTCGCACTAACGACCTCATAATAGAATACTTGGCCGTGTCTCCCCTGAGTACAATACCAGTCATACAACCGCTAGGTTGTAGGTTCGAGTCCTACCCGGGGAGCCAACTTTTTCCCGCGCGTGCAAAATATCCCCAATACCTTAGTTGTTGAAGCATGTGAAATACACAGCTTAAACCAGACCAAAAAGATAAAACACCACAACTACAATTAAAGCGGCTAGAAGAGCACCAGCCGCCACCTGAGCTGGTGAGTGATGCTTCAATTCTATCCTTGACCAGGCTATTAAAGGAACCAGCACTACAGCTACCGCAGCCATAGAACCATACAAAATAATCAATACTGTTACTGAAGCAGTTACAAAAGCGGTATGAAGGCTTATCTTCCACAAGAGATTTACACACATAAATACGACTACCGCCGAAAGTCCAGCTACAAATGTGGCTCTCAGCGTTGGTGGTGCCTCAAGGTAAGGAAAAATGATGCAGCCAACGCCAGCGAAAACACCTGCCAACAAATAAATCTTAGTCCGTTGCTTACGCACATTGATGAAGGGACTCTCAAGCTTCTGTTTGCGAACAAGATAAATAATAACCAAAAAAACCGGCAAGATACTAACGGCTATTGAAATCAGCGACCATTTAACGGCATCAACTGCACTGGATGTCGACTTAAATGAAAGCAATAGGATTAATACAAGACTGACCAGGAAGGGATTCAGGATATTAGAAGTCAGGTTAGCTATTCGTTCTCTCAAGAGCTACTCCCCGAGTCAGTAGTAATTAAATACTATACAATACTAACCTAATGGTGTGCCTTTTGCCAAGAGTACTATGGTAGGGTTGCTTATCAATCTCACTCCACTGTAACCCTCGGAGGCACGCTAAAGATTGCCATGTCCAATAGTTGGCAGCAAGATTGACAGCTTTAAGCTATAATGCTAAAATTCGCTAGAATTAACGAATGTTACAGATTGGACTTTATTTTGGAGGCTTTCGCTAAGAGTGCTGATGGGGGGTTCATTGTTGCTTGCCCCTATTACTCCGAAGCTTGCTCTTATCACACTGGAAATTTAAGCGCCTCATACAATGTAGCTCGTCTTAAAGCGATACTTTCCTGTGTTGGCATAGCGCCAGAAAGAATAAGATTGGAAAGAATCTCGGCGGTCAACATGCTCAGGTCTGTTCAGGCAAATGCTGATTTCACCGAGGAGATAAGAAGGCTAGGTTCCAGCCAGCTAAGAAAGAAAGGGGGTAAAGGTGGCTAAACCAAAGGTCGCTTTTTATTGGTGCGCTTCATGCGGTGGGTGCGAAGAAACAGTCATTGACCTTAATGAGGATTTGTTGAAAGTGGCTGATGCTGTGGATATTGTCCTCTTGCCCGTAGCGTTGGATTTTAAGAGGAAGGATATTGAGTCTTTAGGCGATGGTGAGATAGCGGTGAGCTTTATAAATGGTGCGGTAAGAACAGAAGAGCAGGAGGAGATGGTAAAGCTGTTGAGAGCGAAATCTGGCCTTGTAGTTGCCTTTGGCTCTTGCGCTCACATAGGAGGGATACCCGGGCTGGGGAACTTCTGGACGAGGGATACCATTTTCCAAAGGGTTTATAAAGAGGTCCCGTCTGTGGAAAATCCAGGGGGAACTACCCCGCAAGAGAAGGTAGCTGTAGAGTCGGGCGAGCTTACCTTGCCGGAATTCTGGGATACGGTGAAGACTTTAGACCAGGTCATCCCCGTGGATTATTACCTCCCCGGATGTCCACCACCGCCTGATTTAGTAATGAATGCCATAAATGCTATTCTCACCGGCAACCTGCCGGAGAAAGGGGCGGTTCTTGCTCCTGACAAAGCTTTGTGTGATACCTGCCCGCGGAATGAAACAAAACCAGAGAAGATATCAATAAAGGAAATAAAGAGGCCCTATGAGATCAAAATCGACCCCGAGAAATGTTTCCTTGAGCAAGGGCTAATTTGTCACGGTCCTTTTACTCGTTCGGGATGTGGAGAAACATGCATCAAGGCGAATATGCCATGTCGGGGTTGCTTTGGTCCTGTAGACGGGGTTGTAGACCAGGGAGCCAAAGGGCTTTCAGCGATTGTCTCTATATTGGGACTTGAAGGTGAAGAGAGGATGACTGAGGAAGATGTCCAAAAACTAATTGATGGGATTGTGGACCCAGCCGGAACATTCTACAGATTTAGCCTGCCGTCTTCTCTGCTTAGAAGAAGGAGAATGGAATAGGAGGACAGAGTGAGAAAGATAACGATAGACCCCATAACCAGGCTTGAGGGGCATGGAAAGATAGAAATATTCCTTAATGACGGAGGAAATTGTGAGAGGGCTTACCTTCAGATTCCCGAGCTTCGTGGCTTTGAGAAGTTCTGTGAGGGAAGACCAGCCGAGGAGATGCCAAGAATAACCACCATGATATGTGGGGTGTGTCCTACCGCTCACCACATGGCATCAACCAAAGCCCTTGATGACCTCTTTAAGGTTGAGCCAACCCCGACAGCGAAAAAGATAAGAGAGCTGATGTACAATGCCTTCC
>JABUBO010000345.1_pt1 | contig 14715 bp, 18 predicted proteins | sample 7240361 | NCBI WGS metagenome assembly JABUBO01 (sample SAMN07256346, study PRJNA390944) | subsurface metagenome | isolation source: Methane hydrate marine sediment | place: Pacific Ocean: Eastern North Pacific, ODP site
TTGTCGTTTTGACTTTTTATCTTTGCGTTTTGAGTTTACGGTTGGTGCTTACCGTCTGAACTTCCGGTTTTGTTATAATTAACCCGCTCATGTCCTATAGCATTATGATCAGGCAAAGGACGCCTTACCATTTTGTGGGGAGCTGTCCTTTTATTTCTGAGGCACAGGGGGAAGGGAAGACCTTTGATGAATGTCTGAGTAACACCAGGCAGTCAGTGGAGAGGTGCTTGGAGGCGAGGAGAAAAAGTGGGAAGGAAATCCCCGAGGAAGAGCCTTCTCCTCAGGTGATGCTGGTATATAGCTGAGGGTGGCAAACGACAGAAAACTCTAAATACTAAATCCGAAATACTAAACAATATCAAATGACCAAAATCCAAGTGACCAAAACAGTTTTGAGCTTTGAATTTAGATATTGGGACCAGTACAGTTATTTTACAATTAGCTCATCACCAGATATACTATTTAGGGAAGGTGGGAAGAAAACTCAGAGGCATAAGTGGACGAGAGGCAGTCGAAGCTTTTAAGAAATTTGGCTACAGCGAGAGGAAAGGCAAAGGAAGCCATGTAAATCTGGTTAAACCTGAAAGCAATAGACTGACTATACCACTCCATACTGAATTAAGCGTGGGATTATTACTGAACGAAATAAAGAAAGCAGGTTTAACAGTAGAAGAATTTTTACAGCTTTTAGGGAGGCGATAAATGGAAGCTTTGGAATATACTGTGATTCTTCACCGGGATGAGGAGTATAGTGGCTATTGGGTAGAAGTGCCGACTCTGCCTGGCTGCGTTTCCCAGGGCAAAAGCAAGGAAGAAGCATTAAGCAATATTAAGGAAGCTATTGAGCTTCACCTTGAGTGTTTGAAGGAGGACGGTGAAGAGATTCCAAAAGAAGAATGTTACAAAGTAGCTATTGCTGCGAGGTAATTTTCCCCTTTTCTTTGGACAGCAAAATCAAGCTAAGTCATGAAACTTGTTCACCTAAATTGCCCCTTGACCTATCGCAGCAGGAACTCTTTAGACCAGCAGGGCGAAGCTAAAAAGCTCCGCCCCCCGTTTTTAATGTCATTGCGAGCCCCTCGCTCCTTGTCATTCTGAGGGAGCAAAGCGACCGAAGAATCTCACTCAGGACAGACTCCGCGAAGCAATCTCAGCATACCTGACAGGTTAGGTTGAGCTGGCAATGGCTGTTATAATAGCGTAATGAGCTACCTCTAATAAGAAGGTGTTAACACCTAGATAAATGGAGGCGAAGAGATGAAAACTAGAAGAAAGGCCCCGGATATCATCCTAAAAAATGGGAAGCCAGCAGGAGTCATCCTTGATATAGAGGAATACCGCGAAATGCTAGAACGCTTGGAGGATATGGAGGACCTCATGGCACTTGAAAAGGTGAGAAAGAAACCGCTGGAATTTAAGAAACTGGACGACTTCTTGAACGAATATACGCCGAAACTGCCAAGCTCTCAGGCTCCAGGAATGATTGGCGAATTAGAGTAGGAGATTACCGGGTTGTATATGAAATCGATGATGGTCAAAAGATTATTAAATGTAATGCTTGTAAGACACCGACGTGAAGCCTATCGCTAAGTATTGTAGCGCGTTGTATCCCTTTGAAAATGTGCTAGCTAAACAAGCTACCTGACAAGGTAAAATGCTCCCTCTCGCCAGGGGAGGGAGGACTACTTTAGCGCATTTGCTCGAATTCAGTAATGCTAATCCCGGCATCCTTCAGGATTTTTCTCAGGATGCCTTTACTCAAGTCCTTGCCTCCGTGTATCGGCACGTGGTCCATCTTCCATCTGGATGATGATAAATAGCATGGCTACCGCTTTGGCGAATGCAATTAAATCCCAACCTTTCTAATACTCGAATTACTTCGTTGGCCTTAGCTGGGGTAAGCTTAGGCAACTACTTGGACCTCATCAATGGCGACTTCTATAGGGACAGGCTCTCCTAGCGCTTGCCGGGCTTCAATATGCAATTTGATAGCATCTTTAATGTTTTCTAAAGCCTCTTTATAGCTGTCGCCTTGAGTGTAGCAACCTTGAAGAAGGGGAACAGAGGCTATGTACAGACCATCTTCATCTCGCTCTATTACCACGGTAAACTTATAATTAGGCATATCTTCTTAGCTCCCTTCTATTCCAATTCTAATATAGCAAGAGATGCGTGTCAAAGGAACAGAAGTAGAACAAAGGGCAAAATGAAAGAGCGGTCAGCAGTCAGTAATCAGCAGTCAGCGGTTAGCTAATGACTGAAGGCTGAAAGCTACCAACAGAAAAGCAAAACTCAAAAATCAAAAGTCAAAATGACAGAGCAAAGTTCAAAAATGTAGTGCGGGGCTTTAGCCCCGTGCACGACCCTGAAGGGTCGCACTACAATAAAAATATTTCGTCGACAAGAAACTTCACCCGATTCGGCATTATGGCACTAAAGTGAGGTCAGCAATGTCCTCCCCGCTGATTGTCTCAGCACCGTAGAGTAACGCTGCCGATATGTCTTCCCTGGTTAACTGAGGATAGTCGCTGAGGAGTTGGTTGATTTATTAAACGGAGGAAATAGAATCCTTTCACCACAGGGCTTTGGTGAGAAGATAAAGAAAAAGCCCAGCGGTTTTAGTCGCTGGGCTTCTTTGAGGTGCAGAATTTTTATGTGCAACTCGTCCCGCAGGTCCAGTTGGTGCCATCCCAGCTGCAGCATTTGCCGCCGCCTGCATAGTCACCAGCAGTGACTATGCCAGTTGTACCTATCACCCAGTCCCCGTGGATGGTGCCTGATAAGTACTTATCTAGCGTGAAGGAACTGCTGGCCCAGCTGATAGTCACAGTGCTTGGGGCATAGTCCCCGGTTCCATCTCCACTGGCACCACTACCTATCGTTACCGGACCGCTGAGCTGCCCCACGCTATTATCAGCCATGCCTGCTATGACGGCAGTTTCCAAGGTACTTTTCTGGGTCTTGGCGGTCTCCTCAGTTCCTGCGCCGAGGAAACCACTAACATTGAACGCTACCACGGCGGCAAGGATACCGAGGATGATAATCACGATTAACAGCTCAATCAGGGTAAAACCGCCTTCGCCCTTATACACCTTCTCCCTTAATCCTTTGAATGCTTTCATTCATTTACCTCCTTTCTTTATTATTTCTTGTTTCTAACCACCCCACCTGTGAGGCTGAACCTCACTGGTGTTTCTTGTTACATATAACCTATGTCCCCGAGCATCACCTCCTTTTTTGTTGTGCAATTTAATCATACCTTTGGCCAGATACACGGTCAATAGGAATATGGTAGTAGGACAGTTGGGGGGTGAGAATAGAGCAAAAGTCAAAAAGCAGTCAGTAGTCAGCAGTCAGTAACCAGCAGTCAGCAGTCAGTAACCAGCAGTCAGCAGTCAGTAATCAGCAACCAGCAGTCAGCAGTCAGCAGTCAGTAATCAGCAATCAGCAGTCAACAGTCAGCGGTCAGTAATCAGCAGTCAGTATAAAGCTGAAGGCTGATAGCTGAAAACTGATAGCTCCTAAATTGAGTTTAGTATTTAGGATTTCGTTATTCGCAAGTCCAGTTAATCCCGTTGTAGGTGCAGGTTTTGCCACCACCGCCGGTATATTCGCCCTTAATGATGGTGCCATTATCATCCCACTCCCAGTAACCGGTGATATCGTTTTGAATGTATTTTGACATAGCTACATCACTACCACCTACCGTGAGAATCCAGTCATCGGGGTTTGTTATCGAGGTGCCATTATCTCCGATGCTACCAGCCACTACTGAGGACGATTCCACAGCCGTAGCGGCAACGATGGCGGTTTGCAGGAGGTTGCCCTGCATCTTTGCTATCTCTTCAGTTCCAGTTTCCACAAAGCCACCGACGTTGAATACTACCGTGGCGACAAGGACGGCCAGTATGAGAATTACGATTAGCACTTCTATCAGGGTGAAACCGCCTTCACCCTTACGCACCTTCTCAGTTAATTTTGTCAATAGTTTCAACTCTTAGCCTCCGAGTTTGGTAGTGCGACCCTTCAGGGTCGTGCAGCACGAGGCTAAAGCCTCGCACTACATTTTCGCCCTTATTTAGGATATTTTATAACAAGGTGAAATCCGGGGTAAAGACCCTTGTTTGTTTTGTCACATACACCGCGGTCCTCTCCCCTTAAAGAAGAGGAGACTTTTCCGAGATTGCCACGCCTTCGGCTCGCAATGACAAGCAGGAAGGAAGTGGCAATGACAATTAAAAGAGAGCCTGCAACGACCCCCTCCTATCATTGCGAGGAAGTCCGTCGGCTGACGGACGACGAAGCAATCTCGTTGCTGTAATAATGGCCTTCGTGTGAGATTGCCACGCCTTCGGCTCGCAATGACAGGGGAGGGTGCTCGCAATGACAGGGGAGGGTGCTCGCAATGACGTGTGGGAGGGCTTGAGCAGAGCAAAGAATTGTGCAAGCCCCAAATTTAAGCTCAAAATAGGACATAATCTTCATACTTTGAGGTGTCACCTATCTATCTGAACTAGATCATATAGTCTGGGATTGACTTGGGGGAATGAAAGCGGTAACAATTTGCTTCAATGGAAGCTTTTTTGATATTTCTTTTTTTCTTGCTCGGGCTGGGGATAGGCAGCTTCCTCAATGTATGCATTGATAGGTTGCCCAGGGAAGAATCCATCGTTAAGCCGCCTTCCCATTGTGAAGCTTGTGGGCATCGCCTGGCAGCGAAAGATTTAATTCCGTTATTCAGTTATCTATGGCTCAGGGGGAAATGTCGCTACTGTGGAGCGAGCATTCCGAGGAAGCTTTTCCTTGTGGAGCTGGCCAGCGGTGTGATATGTGCCTTCCTTTGCTGGAAGTATGTCTTGTCGCCGGAGTCGCCGGAACTGGGGGCACTGGGGGCGATGATCTTTTACGCTGCCCTGTTCACTATTATATTCATGGTTGACCTGGAGGAGAATGTTATCCTCAACAAGGTAGTTTACCCCGGGCTGGTGATTGCATTCGTATTATCAGCCTTACAAATTCAACCTCAACTTCCGCAATGGCCCGTGGAGGGCATTGCCAATGTTGCCTTGGGTGGAGGGGTTGGCTTTCTGTTCTTCTTTGTGGTGGCGATAGCATCTCGAGGGGGGATGGGTTGGGGGGACGTAAAGCTGGCAGGGCTCATCGGGTTTGCCACCGGCTTTCCCATGGTATTGGTGACCATAGTGCTGGGAGCTGGTCTTGGTGCATTGGTGGGCGTCGTTTTGATGGCTATTAGGAAAAAGGGGATGAAGAGTCGTATTCCCTTCGGTCCCTTTCTTTCGGTGGCTACCATGGTTACCTTAATATGGGGAAGTGATATGGTTAACTGGTATGTGGGATTAAGCTCGCATTTTGGTTTGTTTTAAGGTAAACTTAGGCTGAATGAAGAAAGATAGAGGGAGAAAGCAAATGGAGAAAATAAAAGTATTTATCGTTGACCGTCAGCCGCTATTTCGTCACGGGATACGGTCGAGCCTTTCCAAGGTGACTGATATAGATGTTGTTGGGGAGCAGGGCGTTGTTGAGGAAGAGGTGCTTTCCGTCATGGAAACTTCGCCTCCGGATGTGGTGCTTGTGGATATTGACTATCCTTCGCTTAAGGGGTTGAAGTTATGTCGCAAGATAAAGCAATTGTTAGCCAGTGCGGCAGTTATCGTGCTTACTCCACAAGTTGATGATGAAGAGTTCTTTGAGGCAATCAGGTCTCAGGCATCAGCTTATCTGAGCAAGGAAGCCAGTGCCGATGAAATAGCTAAGGTCATCAGGCGGTGTGCCAGTGGCGAGCACCCCATAAATGGAGGGCTTACTGAGCGTCCCGAGGTGGCGAAACGGATATTGCAGCAATTTCAGGAGCTTTCCCGGGAAAAGGAGATTGCTGAGTTCACTTCGCCGCTTACCAACAGGGAGATGGAAATACTGGGGTATATGGCTAAAGGCTATCTTAACAAGCAAATTGCCCATGAATTAGACGTTAGTGAGCAGACGGTGAAGAATCATATTACCTCAATATTGCGTAAGCTCAATGTGAACGCACGCACACAGGCGGTGGTGGTGGCGATAAAAAAGGGCCTGGTTACCATAAGCATGGAATAGGTAGCTATAGTAAAAATTAAAAATCAAAGACAAAAAATCAAAATTACAGTTCAGTAGCTTTTAGCCAGCAGCTTTCAGCTATCAGTTGATTGCTGACTGCCTCTTGATTTTTATCTTGCTCATTCCACCCTTTGTCATTGCCTCTCTTTTCTTGTCATTGCGAGCCGAAGGCGTGGCAATCCTACCCTCCCCTGTCATTGCGAGCAAAGCGAAGCAATCCCCCAAAAGCGAAATACTAAACAATATCAAATGACCAAAATCCAGATGACCTAGCTCCGGATTTTGTAGTTGCCTGATTCATCAGGCACAACTGCCCAATAAATTGGGCAACTACATTTTTAAACTGAGATTGCGGAGCCTGTTCTGAGTAAAACGAGGAATCTCGCTCCTCGTAATGACAAAGGGGGTGTGCCTGGCAATGACAAAAGGGAGAGACGTGGTAAAATAAGGCGATATGAGCAGAGAGGTTTTCGACCAGATAGCGGAGAGCTGGTATCGGGTAAGGCACTGGCCACGGTTAAGGACGGAGTTAGAGGAGCTAGCGGGAAGATGGCATAGTGGCAAGCTATTGAATGTGGGCTGTGCGCACGGAGCCGATTTTTTGCCGTTTAGAGAGGGGTTTGAGCTCTGGGGGGTGGATTTCTCTGGGGAGATGCTTAAACAAGCACAACGGTTCTCAGGGAAGTTCCAATTTAAGGCAAACCTGGTCATGGCTGATGCTGTTTCCCTGCCCTTTGAAAATGAAACGTTTGATTGGGCAGTGGCGGTAGCTACCTACCATCATGTTAAGGGGAAAACGGAGAGGGAAACAGCCCTACAGGAGCTAAAGCGGGTGTTAAAGCCGGAGGGTGAGGCTTTTTTGACGGTGTGGAATTGGGGACAACCAAGGTTCTGGCTGAGGTATAAGGAGGACAGAGTGCCCTGGAGAGTAGGCGGGAAGACTGTTTACCGCTATTACCACCTTTTCAGCTATGGAGAGTTTCGAAAGTTACTGGTCAAAGTTGGCTTTGAAATTATCAGTATATCGCCTGAAAGGTCGTATCGCTTCCCGATGAAGAACTTCTCCCGCAATATATGCGCCCTGGTGAAAAAGCAATAAGCTTTTTAAGCACGAAATTATAAACTCTAAATCCTAACCCCTTGTATGAAATCCTAATATCTAAGCACTAAATTCTAAACAAATTCAAAACTCTAAATCCAAACGCCAAAATTCATTTTGCTTTCTCCACCATTGAGCCGAAGATTTTCATAAGCTCGGTTGCTTCTGCGATTAGCCATTCCACTCTGTGTTCCTCCTCCTTTGAGGGTTCCACGAGTTTTAGCCAATAAATGGTTTCTTTGGCTTCCTTACGGCAAATCTTGACCCTCATTAAAAAGTCCTTCTTGCTTAAGGATTCGTTTGCTTCTATGTAATTTGCTCCGATAGAGCTGGCAGACCTGATGAGTTGGTTTGCTATTTCTGCGTTAGGGATGTTTCTTGGAAGGCTTTTGACAAAGGTGATTGTCTCTTTGCTAAATTTCAAAGTTCGTTCTTCTAAGTCGTATTGTTTTGGATTTTGTGCTTTATTCATTGTTTAGGGTTTAGGATTTAGAGTTTAGGATTTAGCTTTTGTAGAGCCTTATTGAGGCGTTTGAGGCATGTTTGCTTATCGAGCGCTGCCATGGTTTGGAATAGTGGAGGCGATGCTGTGCGTCCCGTAATTGCCACTCGTAGCAGTCCGAAGAATTTGCTTGTGGTTAGCCCAAGCTCGGGAGCCAGGGGACGGAGGATGTTCTCCACAGAAACAGCATTCCAGGCTTCCAGGGGCTTTAGTCTTTTCAGGCTGGTTTCTATGGCTTTCGTGGCTGAGACGGCATCCATTGCTTTGATCAGGAGGCTTTGGTCATATTCCAACTCATCGAGAAAGAAGAAATCAACGAGGTGAGGCACATCAGCGAGCGTTCTGGTGCGCTCTTGAATCAAGGGCATTATTGTGGAGATATAGTTGTTATCCAGGGGCCGCTTTACTGAAGATGGCAAGTCTCTTTGTAAGAATGGAATTGCCTGTGAAGCAAATTGCTCAGGAGTGAGCCGACGAAGATAAACTCCGTTCATCCACTCGAGTTTGTCTTTATCAAAAATTGCTGCTGTTTTCCCCACCCTTTCCAGGGTGAAATGTTTTATCAGTTCCTCACGGGATAGTAGTTCTGTTTTATCATCAAGTGACCAACCGAGGAGGGAAAGAAAATTTATCATCGCCTCGGGGAGAAGGCCCTGCCTCTGATACTCGATAATGTTGGTGGCGCCATGTCTTTTGGAGAGCTTAGCCCTGTCGGGCCCCAGTATCATTGGTAGATGAGCGAACTGTGGTGGTTGCCAGTCAAGTGCTTGGTAGAGCAATATGTGGCGGGGGGTGCTGGAAAGCCACTCATCGGCGCGAAGAACATGAGAGATAGCCATTAAGTGGTCGTCCACCACGTTGGCGAGGTGGTAGGTAGGGTAGCCATCTGACTTGAGCAGGATGAAGTCATCCAGAGTATCGTTTTGAAAAGTCACCTTTGCCCGAATCAGGTCGTAGAACGGGGTTTCCCCGTCAAGAGGAGTTTTGAAGCGAACTACCGGGGTGACGCCACTTGCCTCCAGTTGAGCCCTTTGTTGGACTGTCAACTCTCGACAACGTCGGTCGTATTTTGGTGGCTGTTTTCTCCTTATTTGTTCTTGGCGCATTTCCTCTAACCGGTGCGGAGAGCAGTAGCATAAATAAGCATGTCCCTGGTTAACTAGTTTACGAACTATTTCCTGATAAAGCGGCAATCGTTGTGATTGGAAATAGGGACCTTCATCCCAATCCAGCCCAAGCCAGCTCAGGCTGTCGATAATATTTTCCACTGCACCTTCTACCTTTCGAGTGACATCAGTATCCTCGATGCGTAAAATAAACTTGCCGCCGTGATGCCTGGCGAAGAGCCAATTGAATAGAGCGGTTCTGATGTTACCCAGGTGAGGATACCCTGTAGGGCTGGGTGCAAAGCGAACCCTTATTTCTGAGTGTGACATGAAGGTTTGCCAAAAATTATTTGGAGATGACTCGTTGCAATTCCTTTAACTGTTTGAGATGTTTCTTAAGTTTGTCTACCAGTTGCGCTGCTCTTTCTAAGTTGCCCTCGGTCTCCTCTATTTCAGTGGTTAGCTTGAATAACAATTCGTTCCGATGCTCCGTCAATTGGGATTCAAATTCAACTCCCTCTTTCAGGTAAGAGAGTATCTCGCTTTCTCCTTCTGCTTGTTCCTTGCTGTATTTCTTAAATAAATCCATCTTGCTATGTCCCTTCTACATTACTTGACTTATAAATATATCATATCCTTGAGCCATGTGAAATAAGTGACGCTCCTCAGCCTAGCCCTCTCCCGTCAAGGGAGAGGAGCCTTACAAGTGAAATCCTAAATCCTAAGCACCAAATCCTAAACAAATTCCAATATCTAAATTCAAATTTCAAAACCGTTTAGGTCATTTGGATTTCGCTCGTTTGATATTGTTTAGTGTTTCGGATTTGGTATTTGGGTTTTGCTTTTCGGGGATTGCTTCGTGGAGCCTGTCCTGAGCAGAATGAGATTCTTCGCTACGCTCGGAATGACAAGAAGCGAAGGGTTCAGGGTCAGAATGACAAGGAGCGAAGGGCTCGCAATGACGGTGGAGAGTTCGCAATGACAAAGAAGGTTGCCAAGGACACAAAAGCTGCTGGTAATTTGATAGTTTAGCGGGCTTTGCTTATAATCAAGTTAGCGAATGATTAAAAGTTTTTTCAGGATTGCTTTTCTAGCGCTACTGGTAATTCCAATAGCGGGACTTGTGTGGGGTGGCGTGGTTGGCGCTGCTAATCCTGATATTCACGTTCTTCATGTAGAGGGCACCATCGTTCCTGCGGTATATAACTACATCAATAGAGGCATTAGCCAGGCGGAGGAGCAAGGGGCTGCCGTTTGTATCATTGAGTTAGACACTCCGGGAGGACTTCTTGATTCCACAGATAAGATAGTGGGGCGGATCATGAATGCTGATGTGCCTGTGGTGGTCTATGTTTCTCCTCTAGGGGCTTGGGCAGCTTCTGCAGGGACGTTCATTACCTTATCAGCGCACATAGCAGCAATGGCGCCGGGGACCACCATTGGCGCTGCTCATCCAGTAAGCGGTGGAGGAGAAGAAATACCCGAGGAGCAAATGAAGAAGATAACTGAGTTCGCCGCCAAATGGATTGAGACTATCGCCATGGAGAGGGGTCGTAATTTTGATGAGGCAAGGCTAGCGGTAACCGAGAGCAAATCATTCAGGGATGATGAGGCGCTGGAATATAATCTCATTGATTTACGAGCCGATAGTCTGGAAAGCCTTATTTCCGAAATCAATGGCTGGGAGGTCACTTTAGCAAGTGGGCAAGAAGTCACCGTTGACACTACTGGCTATGGGGTGGTGAGGAATGAAATGAATGGCGTGGAACGATTCCTGCAAGTCATCAGCGATCCCAACATCGCTTACATCTTACTCACTCTGGCCACGGTAGGGCTGATTGCCGAGATCTCCAACCCGGGGATGATTTTCCCTGGAGTAGCTGGTGGTATTAGCTTGATTATGGCGTTCTACTCTTTGGGTGTGCTCAATGCTTATTGGGGAGGGATGTTTCTCATCTTGCTTGCCGTGGGGCTTTTCGTAGCTGAATTATTTATCACCAGCCACGGTGCGCTAACCGCTGGAGGGATAGCCGCCCTGGCTGTTGGGTCGTTAATTCTATTCAGCCATACCTATAGCTCACCAGCCATGGAGGTAAATCGTGGGCTAATCGCCGGGGTGGTTATTGCAATTGCCTGCTTCCTTATCTTTGTCATTGGTGCTATTATCCGAGGGCAGCGGCGGCGTAAGGCTACCGGTGCTGAAGGCATGATTGGCGAGGTAGCAGTAGCCAAGATGCCTCTGGCCCCCATGGGGACGGTTTTAGCTAAAGGGGAGCTGTGGACCGCCGCCACTGAAGGGGAAAGGATAGAACGAGGCGAGGAAGTGATAATAACCAAGGTGGAAGGCTTAAAGCTGTGGGTAATTAAGAAATTAAAGAAAGGATGAGATGCTGGATATAGAGATGACTGGTCCTATCATCGTGGTGATAGTCTTCGCCGTTGCCTTCGTTGTCTTTGTTATTTTTGCTATTATACAGGGACAAAGGCGGAAACTTTCCGCTGGTATTGAAGACATGGTGGGTAAAATAGCGGTGGCGCAGACATCGCTTAACCCGAAAGGTACAGTTCGGGCTGAAGGGGAAATATGGGCAGCGATAAGCGAGGGAGGTGATATAGAACCGGGAGAGGAGGTGGTAATAACCCAAGTAAAAGGACTAAAATTACGGGTGGCTAAAAAATCTAAAGAAAAGGAGGGAGAATAATATGTCGTACCTTATTTATTTTGTCATCGCAGTAGTAGTAGTAATACTGCTGTCAGCAGCTATCAGGATTGTTCAAGAGTATGAGCGAGGAGCAGTTTTCCGGTTGGGGAGATTTGTTGGTCTGAGAGGTCCGGGACTTATTTTTCTTATCCCTTTCGTTGAGCGGATGATGAAAGTTGACCTTCGGGTAATTACCATGGATGTTCCTTCTCAAGAATGCATGACCAGGGACAATGTTACCGTTACCGTTGATGCCGTAATTTATTTTCGTGTCGTTGATGCCTCGGATGCAGTGCTTAAAGTGCTTGATTATATCAAAGCAACTTCATTGCTTGCCGCCACCACCTTGAGAAATGTAGTGGGGCAATCTGAACTGGATGAGCTGTTAGCTCATCGAGACAAGCTCAATGACAAGATACAGGGGGTGGTGGATGAGGGGACGAATCCGTGGGGAATAAAGGTAAGCATGGTTGAGGTTAAGGATGTGGAATTGCCAGATACAATGAAGCGAGCAATGGCAGCGCAAGCTGAAGCGGAAAGGGAAAGGAGAGCCAAGGTTGTTCATGCTGAAGGTGAATTCCAGGCAGCGGAGAAGCTGACACAGGCGGCGAAGGTCATCTCCGCTCAACCAGCAGCGCTGCAGCTTCGCTACCTGCAGACGCTTTCTAGCATTGCTACAGAAAGGACAAACACTATACTGTTTCCCTTGCCGATAGATATGGTGACACCATTTCTGAGCCGAGGTAGCCCTGAGAAGAAATAAATCCGGTAAGGGATAATTGTGGCCAGCAATAGCAAGGCCGAATGGCGCGAGAATATACTGACGCCATTGGTAAGGAAACGGCCTGAGCGACAGGATAAATTTGAGAACAGCTCAGGCGTGGAATTAGATGCCTTATATTGTCCTGAAGATGTAGCTGACATCCATTACGCTCAACAGTTAGGCTATCCCGGAGAGTATCCTTTTACTCGTGGTGTCCAGCCTAATATGTATCGCGGCAGGATATGGACAATACGCCAGTATGCTGGATTTGGAACTGCTGAGGAGACCAACCAGAGGTATCGCTACCTTCTGAGCCAGGGGCAAACTGGGTTAAGCGTTGCCTTCGATTTGCCCACACAGGTTGGATACGATTCAGACCACCCCCTGGCGAGAGGGGAAGTTGGCAAGGTAGGCGTGGCGATTGACAGCTTGCAGGATATGGAGGTTCTTTTTCAGGGCATTCCCTTAGATAAGGCAAGCACTTCGATGACTATAAATTCTACCGCTTCTGTTTTGCTTGCCATGTATTTAGTTCTGGGAAGGAAACAGGGCGTTGAGGCAGCTAAATTGAATGGGACTATTCAAAATGATGTGCTCAAAGAATATGTCGCTCGGGGAACTTATATCTTTCCGCCGCGTCCTTCGATGAGATTGACTACCGACATATTCGCTTATTGTGCTGAAAATATTCCTCGCTGGAACGCTATCAGCGTTAGTGGTTACCATATGAGGGAAGCGGGATGCACTGCTGCTCAGGAAATTGGCTTCACCTTAGCCAATGGCATTGCCTATATACAGGCAGCTGTTGATGACGGACTGGACGTAGATGCTTTTGCTCCGAGGGTTTCTTTCTTCTTTGATAGCCATGTTAACTTTTTTGAGGAGATTGCTAAATTCAGGGCGGCACGTCGTCTCTGGGCGAGGATAATGAAGGAGAGGTTTGGAGCTAATGAGGAGCGTTCCTGGATGCTCCGCTTTCACACTCAAACTGCAGGGTGCAGCCTTACGGCACAACAACCATATAACAACATTGTCAGGACTGCTCTCGAGGCTCTGGCAGCGATATTGGGAGGCACACAATCATTGCATACTAATTCCTTTGATGAGGCTTACTGGACGCCTTCGGAAGAAGCGGTGACCATTGCGGTACGCACGCAACAATTGCTCGCTTATGAAAGCGGCGTTGCTGATGTTGTTGACCCTGTTGGTGGCTCCTATTATATGGAATCCCTTACCGGTGAGTTGGAGAAGCAAGCCAGTGATTATATTGCCAAAATAGATAGTCTCGGGGGTGCCGTGACAGCTATTGAGCAGGGATATCAGCAAAGGGAAATTCAGCAAGCTTCCTATAAATATCAAAAGATGGTTGAAGAGGGGAAGCAAAAAATAGTGGGGGTGAATGACTTTGTTACCGGGGAATCTAAAATAGCCAGCACACTGAGGGTTAAGTCGGAGGTAGAGGCGAAGCAGAAAGAAAGACTGGCGAAGCTTAAGCGGGAGAGGGATAACGGTAAGGTAAAGCAAACTTTGAAAAGATTGGAGGAAGCGGCGCAGGGTAAGGAAAACACTATGCCTCCGATTATCGAGTGTGTAGAAGCTTATGCCACCCTAGGTGAAATATGTGATGTGTTGCGCAATGTGTTTGGGGTTCAGAGAGAATTTCTGTTTTTCTAACTAGGAGGGAAAGTGGTTATAGGAATTGGGCATGTAGCTATTCTAGCAGGTAATTTAGATGAAACGGTAAAGCTTTACCGGAAATTGTTTGGCGCCACATCGAGCGAGGTTAAAGCTATTGCTGAACAGGGAGTGAGGACAGCCATGCTTGATATAGGCGGTGGTAAGCTGGAGATATTGGAGCCCCTTCCGGGGAGTAGTATGGAGAGGATTTTGGAGAAGAGGGGGGAGGGGATACATCACATATGTCTTGAAGTTGATAACATTGAGCAAACGCTCGATTTCCTTGCTGGCGAGGGTGTGAACTTGATTGACCGTAAAGCACGTCGTGGTTTAGAGGGCATGGTTGCCTTTATTCACCCTAAATCGACCAAAGGCGTCCTTATTGAGCTTTGTCAGAAGTATTGAGGAGGTTGGCCATGCTGGGTGAAGCTAGAATTCGTGTGCTGGTTGCCAAGCCAGGACTTGATGGGCACGACCGTGGTGCTAAAGTGGTCGCCAGGGCGTTGCGCGATGCCGGCATGGAAGTAATTTATACCGGTATCCGGCAGTCACCGGAGATGATTGTGAGGACAGCAGTTCAGGAGGATGTAGATGTTGTTGGGTTGAGCATTTTATCAGGTGCCCATTTAGAACTTTTCCCACCGGTGCTGGAAGGTCTTAAGGGGGAAGGGAAGGGGGATGTTCTGGTCATCGCTGGTGGCATAATACCAGATGAGGACATACCGCAGCTACAGCAAATTGGAGTGAAGGCCATT
>JABUBO010000346.1_pt1 | contig 14709 bp, 14 predicted proteins | sample 7240361 | NCBI WGS metagenome assembly JABUBO01 (sample SAMN07256346, study PRJNA390944) | subsurface metagenome | isolation source: Methane hydrate marine sediment | place: Pacific Ocean: Eastern North Pacific, ODP site
ACCTGGTAAAATCTTAGATATACCGATGAAAAGGCTAAGCTCACTACGCCGAAGCGTCTTCAAAGACATCATCGCCAAAGCCGCAAAGACCCCCAACCTGATAGTCAATACTCACGCAACTTTCCGCTGGCGGCACGGACTGTTTCCGGCGGTGGATTTCGACCAGATGCGTCAGCTCAACGCCGATATGTATATCTGCCTGATTGACGGCGTAATCGCACTTCACACCCGGCTTGTCGCTGAACACTCCGCCGAACACACGCTGAAAGATTTGATTGTCTGGCGGGAAGAAGAGATTATCAGCACGGAAATGCTGTGCAAAGGTATTAACGAAAGGATTCCTTTTTACTGCCTTGCCCGCGGCACCGAAGCCGAAACCACCGAAACATTCTACGGACTTATCTTTGACGGTCGAACCAAAAAAGCATATTTGAGTTTTCCTATGACCGCAGTTGGCGATATGGAAGATGTGAAAAACGAAATTGGCAAATTTCGACAATTGATGAAGCAATCATTTATCTGCTTTGACCCCGGTGATTTGGAAGAATCGTATCTGCCGCAAAAGGCCCAGCGGGCAAGTCAAAAAGGATTGGACTATGTTGAGGTAACGGCATTGGGACGGAAAGTCCGGCTGGATTTGCACGAGGTTCGGCAAATCGAACGCGATATTAACAGCCAGATATACGCCCGCGATTTTATGCTAATTGACCAGGCGGATATGATAATCAGCTTTATTCCGACGTTGGACGACGGACGGGCAGCAATATCCAGCGGAGTCGAAAGAGAGCTCCAGCACGCTCACGAGGCGGCCAAAGAAGTTTACGTCATCTGGACGGCAAAACAGAGTCCTTCAGTCTTTGTTACTCAAACCGCAACAAAAGTTTTTAATAATATCGCCGACGCAGTGGAGTTTTTCAAAAAGAAAGGGTACGTAGAGAAATGACAATCTATAGCTGTACATAAGGTCTTGTATAAATATACTATTTTGGTTATTTTGGGGCTTTCGCCAATGCTTAAAAGATGAGATTATGAACATTAAGAAACGTCCAAATCATAAGATATATATTCAAGTGCTTCGTCAAATGTCGCCGGAAAAAAGGCTGCTCAAGACGTTTGAGCTGTCTGAATTTGCCAATCAGCTTTTCGTCCAGGGACTACACACCAGATACCCGAATCTTCCGGATGAAGAATTCAAGAAGATCCTTATGGAACATCTCGATAAATGTCACAACAGAAATTACTAAAAAAGGTTATTCAGACACTCAACCAAGCTGGAATCCAATATATGCTAACAGGCTCTGTAGCTTCGAGCTTGCAAGGCCAGCCCAGAGCTACCCACGATATAGATATGGTCATCGCCATTGAAAAATCGAAAGCTCATGAGTTAGTCGAAGTTTTCCCGTCCCCTGATTTTTATTTGGATGAACACAGTATCCTTGATGCAATTAACGGGCAAAGTATGTTCAACCTGATTGACTTAAAATCAGGCGATAAGGTTGACTTCTGGATATTATCCAATGAAGCTTTCGACAGGTCACGCTTTCTACGCAGGTATAGCGAAAAGTTTATGGGAACAGAAATGCAGGTTTCAAGCCCCGAAGATACAATATTAGCCAAGTTAAGATGGGCGAAACTCTGTGGTGGAAGTGAAAAACAATTTACCGATGCCCTGCGGGTTTATGAGGTCCAGTATGGGAAATTAGACCTGGATTATATAGAACATTGGGCGGAAGAATTAGATGTTAAATCATTATGGAAACGGACATTGGATGAATCGGAAACAGCATAATTGATGCACTCAGGATAATATTTGACTGAAGGCGTCACTTAAAGCCTTGTAAACAAAGAAGTTCGGTTATTTTAATTGAGCACGAACTAAAACAGCAACGATTTAAATAGGAGGAAACATGCAAAATAACAAAGCTTACGATAACTTTCCCATTTGGATACCTTTACTTTCCTGCGCTTTATCCTTATCTATTTATGCCTTAGGCGCTGTTATATTTTCCCAGCTCGGCATGCTATATACTGTTCTTTACCTGATGTTTTGCTTATGGATTGAGCTAAAGATATTGAAGGGAAGCTGTGTGAATTGCTACTATTACGGCAAAACCTGCGGCTTAGGCAGAGGAAAACTGTGCGCTTTACTTTTCAAGAAAGGAAGCCCAGAAGAATTTGCTGAAAAAGAGGTCTCGTGGAAAGATTTAATTCCGGATTTTTTGGTCATGATTTTTCCCCTTATCGGTGGAACCATTATCTTAATCAGAGATTTTACCTGGCTGATATTGACGTTGATGGTATTATTTGCAATACATTCTTTTGGTGGAAATGCGTTGATAAGAGGCTCATTAGCCTGCAAGTACTGCAAGCAAAAAGAGCTCGGCTGCCCCGCAGAGCAGTTGTTCAATAAGGGTGCCAAGACCGCCAGCTCATGAGCCGCTTTTTGTAAGCCAGCCGAAACATTAGCCCATAAGCGGAAAGGTTATAAAGGAAGTGACCATAACAGACGAGACACAATTAGCAGGCGTCATTGACCATACGAAGCTCGATGCGGCGGCGACAAAAGAGCAAATCGAACAGCTCTGCCGGGAGGCTTTAGACTTCGGGTTTCATACGGTGTGCGTAAATGGGCGATGGGTGGCTTTGGCCGCTGAACTGTTAGCCGGCTCGAAAGTTGCCGTTGGTGGTGTAGTGAGTCTGCCGCTCGGGGCCGACTCGACTAAAATCAAAGTTGCCCAGGCCAAAGAAGTCATTTTCGCCGGGGCCGATGAGATTGATATGGTCGCTGATTTGGCGGCCATAATCACCGGTGACACAAAATATCTGCAAACTCAGTTACACGCTGTGCTGAAAGTCTGCCGGTCGATGATGCCGGCGGTTGTGCTCAAAGTAATAATCGAATCGGCTGCCCTTAACAACGACCAAAAGATATTCGCCTGTCAGGCAGCGGACAGATGCGGTGTCGATTTTATAAAGACCAGTACAGGAATGAATCCTGCCGGCGGAGCAACTATCGAGGACATAAAACTGATGAAAGAAACAGTTCCGAACTGTAAGATAAAGGCCGCCGGTGGTATAAGAACAGCAAAACATGCCCTTGAGATGTTAGCCGCAGGCGCTGAGAGAATAGGCACTTCTTACGGAGTGCAGATTATAAACGAACTCAAAGACACAACAGAAACATATAGAGACCAGAATAACATAAAGAAATAGTACGATGTCACTCCTGCGAAAGCAGGAGTCCAGAAAAATAACGATAAGATGGATTCCCGCTCGCGCGGGAATGACACAGGGCAGGACAAAAATAGCGATAAGAAAAAAGCCGTTGCGGGCTGTGGATTATAGGTTACCCGTATGCAAAATACGAAATACGAAGCACGAAATACGAAACAAATCCAAATAACCAAAATGCAAAAATCAAAAAGAGATTGCTTCGCTGCGCTCGCAATGACTGATAAGACCGTTATGAAAAAAAAGGTTGCCGAGTGTGATAAAAGTATTCTTTGCAAACTGCACTACAAAAAAATCCGTGCATCCATAGATTTGCCAGCTTTAAGCGAAATATTTTCCGGTCTAAAATCGGCCTCAATCCTCGGCGGCAACCCGGCCAAGGCGGATGCGGACAGATTTAGTTACTGGGCCGCCGAGCCGAAAGAGACATTCGAATTTAAAACGGGACAAAAAGAGCCATTCGGAAAACTGCAAGAAGTCCTGGATAAATATAAGTTAGTGGATTCCCGCTTTCGCGGGAATGACAAGGGAGGGAACGATGGCAAGGGAGGGGACGATGGCAAGGGAGGGGACGATGACCAGCCGAAGGGGATTTTCTGCGGTGGATGGATTGGATATTTTAGCTACGAGCTTGGCAGATATATTGAAAAACTTCCGGAAACCACAATAGACGACCTTCATATGCCTCTAATTCGGCTTTGCTTCTACGACCGCCTTATTGCCTACGACCATATCGAAGGAGCTTTTTGGCTAATCGTCCTGGAATTGCCGAGCGATTCTGAAAAACCGCAGGACAAACTTGCCACTCTGGAGAAGTTGCTGGCCGAATCCCAAAAAATCCACGTACAACACCCTCACCCTGCCGACCTTGACAATATAGATTTTTCGCGAATTTGCTGCAATATGGATAAAGATTACTACATGCGAACGGTCGAGAATATAAAACGCTACATCTACGACGGCGAGGTTTACCAGATTAACTTTTCACAGCGATTTGAATGTGATTACGATGCCACGCCTATAAAGCTCTATCACTGGCAGAACTATTACAACCCAAGCGGCTACGCTGCGTACATCGATGGCGGAAATTTTCACATCGTCAGCGCCTCGCCTGAGATGTTTATAACAATTGATGACGGCCTCATCCGAACCAAGCCGATAAAAGGCACCCGGCGGCGTATCAATGAGACGGCCCGGAAAAACCCGCACGCAAAACAAACCAACACAAAAAATTTCAATGAGCTGCTTTACAGTGAAAAAGAACAGGCCGAGCTGAACATGATAATCGACCTGGAGCGTAACGATGTAGCCAAAATCTGCAAACCGGGCACAAGAAACGTAATTCAGCCCAGGACGATTGAAAGCTACCCGACGGTTTTTCATGCCATGGCGACCGTAGCCGGGCAGCTTCGGGAGCAAATTACATTCTGTGACATTTTACGGGCGATGTTCCCAGGCGGCTCTATCACCGGCGCCCCGAAAATCCGCTCGATGGAAATTATCGACGAAACCGAACCTACAGCCCGAGGCGTTTATACCGGCAGTATCGGCTTTATCGGCATAGACGGCTGTGCGTGCTTGAATATTGCCATAAGAACGATTATTATCAAAAATCGGAAGGCCTTTGCCCAGACCGGCGGCGGAATAGTCGCAGATTCAGAACCCCAAGCTGAGTGGGATGAGACAATCACAAAGGCAAGGGCGCTATTGGCAGGAATAAAAAGCGTGATGCGTATTGCGTGATGCGTATTGCGTACAATGCACACCATACAATATATACAATGGAAGGACATAATATGGCAAGAAAAATAAAAACATACAGAGATTTGAACATTTGGAATGCAGGAATCGAAGCCGTTAAAGATATATATAAATTGACGGAAAACTTCCCAAAACAAGAAATGTATGGCTTAGTTAGTCAAATGAGGCGGTCAGCAGTTTCCATACCTTCCAATGTGGCAGAAGGCTTCAGGAGATATCACAACAAGGAATATAAACAATTTCTGTACACATCATTAGGAAGTTGCGCGGAGCTTGAGACACAGATAACAATAGCAATGGAGTTAAAATATATACAAAAAGATAAGGAAAATAGATTGCTCGAAAAATTGGACCATATTTGCCGAATGATTTCAAATCTGATTAAAAAGCTTTAACGCAATACGACATACGCAATACGCAATACGAGAATAAGATGCCGGAAAAAGTTTTTCTAAACGATAAACTGTTAGACATCGACAAGGCCCGCATATCCGTTACCGATAGTGGTTTTTTGTATGGAGCGGGGCTTTTCGAGACGATGCGAAGCTACAACGGCAAGGTCTTTGCCCTTAATGACCACTTAGACAGATTGTTTTTCAGCGCCGGCAGTTTATCTATCAATAATCCATACGACAGGAAACATCTCACTGATGCTATTTATAAGGTACTGCGAGCGAACAAATTAACCGATGCCCGTTTGCGATTGACACTTACCAACGGCCCGATGTCCCAATCGGATGAGCAGCGTAAACCGACACTTCTTATCACCGCTGCAAAGCTTCAGCCTTACCCGGCTGAATATTATCAAAAAGGCGTTCTCGTAGTGCTTTGCCCATTCAGGCAGAATGCCGGCGAGCCAACGTGCGGACACAAAACGACAAGCTATTTCTCGCGCATGATTGCGCTAAATCGCGCACATCAAAAAAGGGCCGCCGAAGCGTTATGGTTCACGACGAATAATCTATTAGCCGAGGGGTGCATAAGCAATGTGTTTTTAGTCAAAAATTCCGTCCTTCATACACCGCCGATTGTAACGCCTGTCCTTGCGGGCATAGCCAGAAAGACCGTCTGCCAAATCGCCTTAACAAACTCTATCAAATTAGTTGAAAAAGACCTCTCCATAGACGATGTGCTGGCTGCCGATGAGATTTTCCTGACAAATGTAATTATGCAGATTATGCCGGTAACCGCAGTGGAAAAGCACACCGTCGGCGATGGCAAGGCCGGTACGATGACTAAAAGATTGCAAAAGAATTTCGATGAATTTGTCGAAAGCCAGTGTGGGAAAAGAAAATGAAAATAAAAAATATTGCAGAGCAAATTGAAAAAATAGTTCCACTTAACTTGGCGCAGGACTGGGACAACGTCGGATTGCTTATCGGCGATGCGCAGAAAAACGTAAAAAATATTCTGCTGACCATCGATGTAAGAAACGATGTTGTCGCCGAGGCAAAAAAACTAAAGACCGACCTGATTGTAAGCTATCATCCGGTAATCTGGGACGGCTTGAAAAAAATTACATCAGAAGCACCGAGCAGCACGGTACATGAATTGATTCGCAGCGGCATTGCGGTTTTTTCGATACATACCGCCCTGGATGCCGCCACAGGCGGAGTCAACGACGGCCTTGCCGAGATTATCGGTATTGAAGATGGAAAGCCGATTGGGGATTACGTTGTTAATCCGGATGGCGACAATTACAAACTCGTTGTCTTCGTTCCTGTCGAATCGTTGGCGGAAGTTTCAAATGCGGTTTTCACCGCCGGCGCAGGAGCAATAGGTAATTACAGCCACTGCGGCTTCGGTGCCGAGGGAACGGGAACCTTTTTGCCTCTGAAAGGCGCAAGGCCGGCTGTCGGCAAAAAAGGAAAAGTGGAGAAGGTCACGGAGATAAGATTCGAGACGATTGTGCCCGCTGAAAAGCTCGATAAAGTAGTAGCGGCAATGAAAAAGGCTCATCCTTACGAGACACCTGCCTTTGACATCATCAAACTCTACAACAGCCAAAACGAATTCGGCCTTGGCAGAATCGGCAGATTAGCCCAGCCGTTACGAATAGAACAGATTATCAACAGAATAAAGAAACATACCGGCGCCAAGGCCTTCGGTCTGATTGGAAAAGAAAAACGCCTGGTAAAAACAGCGGCGGTTTGCGCCGGCTCATGCGGCAAGATTATCAATCTGGTTATCGCTGCAAAGGCCGATTTGTATCTCACCGGCGAATTGAAACATCATCAGGCATTAGCCGCCCAGGAAGCCGGCCTGACCTGCATCTGCCTGAGCCATACTGTCTCGGAGCGATTCATATTGAAAAAATTCGCCAAACAGTTGCAAAAACAGCTAAATTCAGAGACAATAAGAATAAGCAAAAAAGATGCAGACCCATTTAAGTGGAAAAACGTATGACAGAAGAACAGAAGACAGAGGTCAGAAGACAGAAGTCAGAATATCGAACGTTGGATAAAGAACAGACTGATTTCCCGCAACAGGAACAGGACATTGAGACGACGGTCGAGACGGTTGTGGAAGCGGTTTTATTCGCAAGTGATGAGCCGCTTTCCGATGCCCGTCTGGCCAATATCGTTGAGACGACCGTAAAGCAGGTCCGTCAATGTATCGAAAACCTGAACGGCAAATACAAGGCAAACAATAACGCCTTTAGAATAGAGCAGATTGCCGGCGGTTATCAAATGCTCACTTTGAGTCCTTATAACTATTGGCTGAAAAAATTACTTCGGGCCCGCAGCGACAGCAAACTAAGCCCCGCCGCGGTGGAGACCCTTGCCATAATTGCATACAAGCAGCCGGTCATGCGGGCTGATATCGAGGTCATCAGAGGTGTCGCCGCCGGCGAGGTAATTCGAACTCTTTGTTATAAAGGCCTGGTTAAGATAGTAGGCCGAGCTGAGGTCTTAGGCAGGCCGATGCTGTACGGCACGACAAAGAAATTCCTGGAGGTCTTCGGCCTGAACACACTCAAAGACCTGCCGAAAATCGAAGAACTGAAAAAGCCGGATTAAGAAATAAACAATTTTGCAGACCAAACGCGAGCAAAATGTCAGGTGCTTCGCTTTTCGCTTGCCTGCATCCAATCAAAAACAAGTCAGTCAATAAAGGACATGTTCTAATCCCATGGCAGCTCTGCCGCTTCGGCGCTGACGGCGTGGGCCGGTCTGGGATGCTCATCGTTGAAAACGTACATATCATCCTGGTTCTCGATGACAACAAAACTCTCATCAATTGAGCCGTCCGGCTTTGTTATATTATCGAGTGAAAGTTTCAGATGTTTTGCCATAAACTTATAAGCGCCGGTGCGCTTTGAAATACCGTAATCATGTCCCTCTGTGGGAAGGTGCACATACTCCACACGAGCCTGGGCATTATAGAGACGATATACATTTTGGATATAAGGAAACTCTACCTCGGGAGTGTTCTTTGTCCAGTCCTTGCCGTTGGATATTAGCAGTTGCGGGCGCGGTGCGGCCAGAGCGGCAATATCCGTATTGTTCGTCTCGTGGGTATCGCTTTTGTGGATAGGCATACCGCTTTCACAGTTGCATCCGCCGAAGAAGTGCGCTGAGACCATTACGGCAGGGACAGAGACCGCGATGCGGTCATCGACTGCTGTTACAAGAAACGTTTGTGTTCCTCCGCCGGAAGCGCCTGTTACGCCGATGCGCTTCGGGTCCACATCCTTGAGTGAAGTAAGAAAATCGATGGCACGGATGCTGTTCCAGAGCTGTAACTTAAGGGCCTTTGGCCGATTGTGCTGCCAGCCCGCATTCTTCCAGTCACCATATCCGACCATATCGTAGGAGAAAACAATAGCGCCCATACGAGCCAAGGCCGCACACCGCTTTTGCATATTGGGTCGAAACCGGCCGTAGTTACCGGCGCTGCTGAAATGTCCATGCGGACAGAGCACCGCTGCAAAAGGCCCTTTGCCTTTAGTCGGACGATATAGATTCCCCGTCACAAAAACACCTGGCAGACTTTCAAACGCCACGTTCTCAACCGTGTAATATTTGTACCTGCGCTTGCTGTGTATGATAGGTTTCAGAGCGCACTTTTTGGGCATAGGCAAAAGTTCTGCTCCACGAAGAATGGCCTTGCGAATGCGCTCGGCCCGGGCCTTCCATTCAGTCAGGTTGGAGTAGCTGCCGGCAAACTTGGCGAGCTGCTCTTTGGCGGCCTGCTCACTATGATAATTTCCCTGACATAGCTGAGGCTTTTTGTTTTCAGCACCCTGAACAAGTCTGCCCGAAAGTGCAAGCACAAACATTACTAAACTGATAACAAAAACTCTGCGAATACCAATTGATGAACTTTTCATTTTGCACCTCATAATATCCTTCTGCGTATTAATTCATTTGACAATCACACTTATCACCATTGTGCCAACGGCTTTACCTGAACTTTTGTAACTATCTCCTTGTCTTTCCACACCGGCGAAAGCAGGACCGCCACTCGAACGATACCCTTTGCATTGGGCAATCGCACTATAAGCCGGCTGACACCCTTGTTGGTTTTCTGGGGAGGCCTCTGCTCGGCCGATTCCATTGCAAACCCGGCAACGGAAGGTGACATGATGCGCGCGATAAGCTTTTTGGCACCAAGAGTAAGCACTGCAGTATCTCTTTCCTTTATATTGATTTTCGCATCCGTTGTCACAGCCCAGACGACCTCACAGGGATTTTCGATATCGAGCTCGTCCTGCACAAGAACCGCCCGCCGATTCTCGATAATCGCAACACCTCTTGTTACCTTGTTTGCAAACTTTTTGTAAGCACTCGTCAGGTCAACAAGGACAAAAGCGGAAGAACGCTCTGTTTCGAACCTGGTAAACCTCGATGTTGCCAATGGGTCCTGGCCCTCGCCGTCCAGTAATGGGACACTATGGCTTTTCGAATTCAAACGGTAATAACTCCACCGCCTGCCTCCTCTCTTCCCGTCCCAGTAACCGGGCAGATTGTAGTTGTCCGAACCGAGGTCGCGTACCCATCGAATGCCCAGAGCATCAAGCTCGAAGTTGCCCAAATCCAGATGGCCGTGATTGACCTGGTTATAGCCGGCCTTGACACCCACGAACAGAGCTTGCGGGTCGTCCCAGGCGCTGCGGAACACTGCTATCTCCACAGGGCCGCGGAAATAACGGTCAAGGTCTTTCAAGGCAGTTCCCTCTGGAGCCGGCACATACCAAACCACGTGCTGTGCCCTGGCGTCGCTTTTGGCAATCTCTGCGTGTTCGGCCTCGGCGTACAAAGAGTTATCGTAGGTCCGAGCCAGCCAGAACATACACGGCATGGTTCTTCTGGAGCTTCTTCCTCCACAGTCGGCAAAGTTTAAGTACAGACCTCGCGGCCCGCTTGTATATATTGGAAAGTTACCCGATTCGGCCAGTCCCTCGATTTGTAATAGTCCGAAGTCTGTGCCCAAAGCAGTTTGCAGCGCCGTCAGTCCGTAAGCCGTATAATGTGTGGCATAACTCCAGTAACCCGGCCCTTCCATCCACGCGCCATCAGGGCTGTAGCTTTTCAGTGCACGCGGCAGTGACTCAATTGCTAACACAATTATCTGCTCGGCGTACCGAGGCTCGGACTGGGCAACAGCCAAAGCACCGACTATCAAGCCCCCATTGCAGACCTGGTTCCAGTTGTGCTCACTTTTACTCCACCAAGATTTCTTATACGCGCTCAGCGCCGGTTCCAGGCCGTTCTTAACCAAGCCTGCCCTGATTTTTTGCCGCGTTTCTACATCAAGATAAGAATACAGCCAGTCATAACCGAGACCGACCGCGTGTGACATCTCAGCCGTATCTAAAAAGTGAGACGGATTCCAGTCCTCGAATGCACAGACGGTCAACAGATTTTCCACAGCTTTTTCGGCATATTTCTGCTCGCCGGTCCATCTGTACGCAAGGCCGAGGGCGTAAATTCGATGCAGGCATTCTCTGCTGATATGAAGAAGCCGCGGTCCAATCTTCCGGTAAGTGAGCATCGGCTTTTCAGCACAGTCATCCGCATCCTTAAGAACATCCCTCAAACATTTCTGCAAAACTTCATCTTTCGCATACATTTCTTTCAGGCGCTTCAGGTCCTTATCTTTCAACATCAGTCTGGGATGGTTCTTATCGAGCGTCTTAAGAATCCCGGATGAAGCTGTAGTCACTTCCTCAGCCGGTGCCAAATTTGTATGACAACAGCTCAGGATGACCACCAGTGCCACAAATCTACATACATTCGCCATAATCCACCTTTATTTACGAGTTGTTTTTTAATGTTATTACGAACCCTCCTGACAATAAGACTCTCTTGCCTTTCTTAACGCCTGCAAGGGCCGACAGGTCATCTTCCGGTGCGATATTTCCAGATGTTATAGAAGATTTGGTGCTTATAAGGCAAGGAAAATCTTTTGCAAGTACCGCCAAAATTCCTTATGATTACGCCAAATATAATCCTTTTTGAAAGAAGAGCGAAATTATGGAAAAGTTTATTTACGCAACAAAACAAGAAATGGGAGCAGCGGCAGCGACCAGCGCGGCAGAGGTTATCAAAGAGGCGATAGAAAACAAGGGCCGGGCAAATATTATCCTGGCCACAGGGACGAGCCAAATCGAGATGCTCAAAAACCTGGTGACTGCGGATGGAATCGACTGGCCGAAAGTAACGATGTTCCACCTTGACGAGTACATAGCTTTAGGGCCGGGGCATCCGGCGAGTTTCAGAAAGTTTTTGAAAGAGCGGTTTGTGGATAAGGTGCCGGACTTGAAGGCGGTGCATTTCGTTAACGGCGATGCGGACGACCCACGGGGCGAATGCCAAAGAGTATGTGACATTATTGCAGCAAATCCCATCGACGTGGCATTGATAGGAATCGGAGAAAACGGTCATTTGGCGTTTAACGACCCGCCGGCGGACTTTGAAACCGATGTGCCTTTCATTATCGTGGAATTAGACGAACGATGCAGAAATCAGCAGTTGGGCGAAGGATGGTTCGACACGCTGGAACAGGTACCGCGGCAGGCCATATCGATGAGCATTCGACAGATTACCAAAAGCGCCTGCCTGATTGTCACAGTGCCTGATAAACGCAAAGCAGAGGCGGTCAGGAACGCATTCCAGGGTCAGGTAACACCTATGTGCCCGGCCTCGATACTACAGAAGCATAAGAGCTGCAAGATATTTTTGGACGCCGAAGCTTCTTCGTTGCTTTCGTAATCGACGAAAGAGATTTAGGCGAAAATATAAGGATTGTTTGGCCTGCCGGTTTATGCGCAAGATTTTTAACTGCCCATTTACACATCCATAGTGCACAAACCACCGACGGTGGTAATTATTTCCGCCCCCACCGGCAGGTTGCGTGGGCGATAGTATTGCTCAGCCATATTTTCGATGAGCTGCCGGGCATGTTTATCTTCGACGACAGCCACGATGCTGCCGCCCATCCCGGCACCGACAAGGCCCGCACCGAGGACACCCGGAGCTGCCATCGCAATGTCAACGAGCATATCTATCTCTGGCAGGCTGACATTATACCCACCGCCCTGGCGCCACAGCCGGGCCCGGCTCATACGGCGGGGGTCTGCTGATTTTAGGTCGCTCATCAGGGCATCAATCCTTGCAGCCGGGTAACTGTTGTCGGTTGGTATGCGTTTTCCGTCAACCCCTTTTGTTACGCGGTCGCCATCGTGGGAGATGCTCATCAACTCGCCGAAGGTTTTCATATCGCCTGTTCGCAGACATTGCGGGACCATCCCAGCGCGAATACACTCGGCTATCCCATAAAGGCATATCTGCCTGAGGCGATAGCCCTGTTCAGGTTCATCGTGACTTCTAAACACACGACGAATCTTATGCTCACTTTCGGAAAGAAGCTCCAGAATGTCCGCCCGGCTGACAGAAGCAGGCAGGGATTTAACCATTCGATAGATTTCAATCTCATCAACGCCAAGTCTTTCCGGATTGACATCACGAAGTCGTTCGAGCTTGCCGGCATACTCTGGAAAGTTTTTACGGAGCATCATCAAGCCGAATATATAAGCAGCCACCCGGCTGTTAAAGATATCGCGGGCGCCGGCCTGCTTCTTTGCCTCGATGCCGCTGTTTGCCAGAACGAAGTTATGGCCGGCCGGAAGCGCAGCGCCCTCTACCGACAGTGGAAAAGCTCTAATGTGGAGGATTGTGCCGGGCTTGCCGTATATAATCGCAGCGTGGTCGCTGCATCCGCCGCGAGTGCCAACATACCATTCGGCAAAACCCCAATGCTCTACTAAATCGGCAGGCTCCTTTTGAAGCGAGTTTATCCGTATTACCGCTTCTGCCGCGACCATAACTAACGCCGATGATGAGCTAAGCCCGGCAGCTATGGGGATATCGCCATAGACCATCATATTCATCCCCCTGAGCGCCGGTGCAAAGCTGCCATCATCTTTTGTGTTAAGATGCTGAAAGTACAGCACTGCCGCCCGTATATAATTCGACCAGGTAACCGACGTCTCGTGCTTACGTTCTTCAAACTCATCGTGACACCAGGCATCCCAGTCCCGGATTTTTTCTCCGGCCGGCAGACAATCACTAATGCAGAATTGCTCATCGGGAAACTGACTCGAATCGACATTTTTTGCCAGCACCCGGTCATCATCACGCGGCTCAACTACCAGCCACATTTGCTTGACACAGACCGGATTGACCGCCCCGCCGCGGTGGTCGATATGAGTGCCTAACAGGTTAACACGACCGGCTGAACGTATTACCAGAACCCCCCTGTCTTCTTGTCGAAGACAAGCAGGGGGGTGGCTCACGCCATATCTATCCGCAAATGCTTCAAGGCATCGCAAACACATCCGGGCCGCTTCGGCCTTCAAATCCTCATTATCACCGTAGATTTGGCCCAACCTGTTGTAAAATTCGCTGTTTGCCTCTTTAATCAAAGCAATCCAATCGCTGACCGGTCGCCGGCCGCTGATTTCAACCGCCATAAGTTTTCGTCCTTCAAGATGCCTCTACGGTGTTCAATAAACAAGCTAATAAACTTTACCCGGCTGAGTAAGCCGTATCGCCATTGATTATAGTTGACTCGACCGTCACCTCGTAACTACCTTGCGAGCCGGTGATATCAAGCACGCACAAATCAGCCTTTGCCCCGTCAACGACCGAACCGCAGCCTTCCTTTTCCAGGCCCGTTAGTCTGGGCGGTTCCAAATGCCCTGCATATCCGTGGTAAACCAGTTGAGCAGGTTGGCAAATCCGCGGTCCATTGTCAGATTGCTGCTGAAGAGCGTACCGGGTTTGCCGACGGCTTGAAAGTAGTCGCCGCTTTCGCTGATGGCGCCACGGACACCACCACTCGTGAACTGCCTGATGTCCGAACCCGCTGCAAACAGACAGTCCGTTACGCCAATGATTCTATCCGCACCTTTGCGCCTCAGAATGTCCCTTATGTAGGCGGGGTTGACATGGTAGCCGTCAAGAATTTGCTCGGCATAAAGTTCGTCGGATTTCAGCACCGCTTCAATCGCTCCGCCGCCGTGGAACGGCTTGTACGAACCACCTGTTGGGCCGTTGGTAAAGTGGATGAAGTACTTAAGTCCGGCCCTGGTCGCTTCGGCAATCTGCTCACAGGTTGCGTTGCTGTGTCCGGCTCCTACCACAACACCCTTGTTAGTGAGATATTCGGTCAGCTCATAGCCGGCTCGACCAAAATCCGGCACCACATTTG
>JABUBO010000347.1_pt1 | contig 14681 bp, 15 predicted proteins | sample 7240361 | NCBI WGS metagenome assembly JABUBO01 (sample SAMN07256346, study PRJNA390944) | subsurface metagenome | isolation source: Methane hydrate marine sediment | place: Pacific Ocean: Eastern North Pacific, ODP site
AGTGGGGGGCTGCGATTTTAGGCTCGACCGAAACATTTAATCCAAATAGTGATGCTTATGTCGACGAAGAAAATCCAGACATCAATTACGGAATTTCAAATATTAAACTTATTACAGATAATTATAACACAGGAAAAAAGTATTCGTATTTGAAGTTTGATATTTCAACCATCCCATCGGAAATGATCATAACTTCTGCTAATCTTTACTTGTGGTGCTATGCGCGCCAAGGGGGAGGATATACCCGAATTTACGCTTATTCGGTTGAGAACGATGACTGGAATGAATCTACGATAACATGGAACAACAGGCCAGGTGCGGTGACACTTTTGAGCGAACATTCGGGAGATACGCTGGCATGGTGGAATTGGGACGTCAAAGCGTTCGTAGAAAGCGAACATGGTGGTGATAAGACGGTAAGTCTTTGCTTGATACCAGGCGATTTAAATGATTACATCGTCGAATTCAGGTCAAAAGAGTGGTGGAACCCTGAGTATAGACCATATCTCAAAGTCACCTACGCGTTACCTGCTACAATCGACCTCTACCCAGACACCTTAACCCTTAAAATTAATAATGGGACCATTTGGTTTACCGCCTACATCGAGCTGCCCTCTGGCTACAGCGTAGAGGACATCGACGTGAGCACGGTAAGGCTGATCGTCGGAACCGACAACGTGCCCGCCGAGCTCAATCAAAATAAAATAGACGATTACGACGGGGACGCCATACCCAACCTCATGTTGAGGTTCAAAACGCGGGCTGATCAAGTGCTCGCCAACGTTGGCGAGTATGAGGCAAAGGTGATCGGCGAGGTCGCGGGCGTGCCATTCCAAGGCAGCGATACCATCAGGGTGTCCGATTACTAATAATCGGCTCTCAATTTCCCTCCCTCATTAAATTTCTTCGAGCGGATCTTCGCCGCTATCCCTCTCGTTTCGGTGTTTTTTGGCACGAACCCTTCTTGAACCTACCCGGAGCCAAAAATTTGGCTTCCGTTGAGTTATTTCGGGCATTTGCGAAACACCTCAAGTGATTTATTATTGTTTCGATGGCAGGCGAAACAAATACCTTCCCCGAAGCTCCCCAGAGGGCGCCTAGCAGAGGTTTGAGTGAGGGAAAGTTGGAGGTTGGCAGGGTGGGTTATAGCTGGACCAAGCTGACTAAAAATGCATTCGGGCGCAAAGGAGCAAAGCAGAGTTTTGCATTAGCCTTAATCCTGATGATGTTCGCAGGCGTATTCGCGTTCATCCTGCCCGCCACAGCTGCAGCGGGCCCCAACGCCAGGACGAAGCTCCAAGGCTTTGATAAAACAGCGGGGAAATGGGCGACCGGGAATCTGGACGGGTGGAAGGAGCTCGACTGGGTACCTTATCGCCTCACATTCGGAGATCTGCCAGAGGGGACCTCGAGCTACACCTTTAACATTTACCACAATAATCTATCGGGGGATAAAAACGGGGTCGACAGGCTAAGGGGTTTCCGCGTCGGCGATGAAGATGGAAACCCCGTGACAGGCTCCGTTACCGTCTCAGGTCCGTTTTACAAGACCTTGGGAAAGTGGGGCAACCAAGATATTTACTACACCATTTTGGTCAGCTTCACGACCCCATCCCCGAGGTTGAGCTGGTACCTCTATTGGCAGGCCCACCTAGCATACGGAGCCAGCGGGTGGCCCGGGTCCAGCTTGCACGCGTACACAGACATAAGTGGAAAGGTCTCGATAAATGTCCCCCCCACCCCGATAGGGAGCATCTCGGGCTACAAGTGGAACGACCTGAATCGCGACGGCACTTGGGACTCCAATGAACAAGGGATTTCGGGCTGGACCATCCAGCTTTATTCCTTCGACTCGTTCATGAACGCATGGACCCATCTAGCGGATGAAAACACCGATAGCGCTGGAAGATATACCTTCGCATTGGTCGCGGGCAATTACCGCTTGTACGAGGTTTTGAAGGGTAACTGGACGCAAACCTTCCCGCCATCAGGATCTCATGAGGATATCGCGCTTTCGGAGGGGGAGACAAAGGACAACATCAACTTCGGAAACTTTTTATTCCCGACCATTACCACGCGTTCGGCAACTGGGATAACTACTACTAGGGCAACCATAAATGCCGACTTCACCATCGGTAGTTACGACAGCGTCGATGTCTGGTTCCAGTACCGGGTCCAAGGTGGGGACACTTGGATCGAGACAACTCCTGCAACTTACACCGCATCGGGCAGCCACTCGGACGATGTAACTGACCTCAGCCCTGTCACCACCTACGAGTTCAGGGCCGTTCTGCAATACGATACTGAGATAATCTACGGCAACATTCTCACCTTCACGACGTTGAAGATCATCCCGACTGTTACCACGCGCACGGCAACTGGGGTAACTACCACCCAGGCTACCATGAACGCCGACTTCACCGTCGGCATTTATGATAGTGTTGACGTCTGGTTCCAGTACCAGGTGCAAGGTGGGGATACTTGGATCGAGACAACTCCTGCAACTTACACCTTATCGGGCAGCCACTCGGACGATGCAACGGACCTGAGCCCTGACACCACCTACGAGTTCAGGGCTGTTCTGCAGTACGATACTGAGAAAATCTACGGCGACATCCTCACTTTCACGACATCGAAGGTCATCCCGATCGTTACCACGCGTGCGGCAACTGGGGTAACTGTCACCCAAGCGACCATGAACGCCGACTTCACCGTCGGTATTTATGATAGTGTTGATGTCTGGTTCCAGTACCGAGTCCAGGGTGGGGATACTTGGATCGAGACAACTCCCGAAACTTACACCACATCGGGTAGCCACTCGGACGATGCAACGGGCCTGAGCCTCGACACAACTTACGAGTTCAGGGCTGTTCTGCAGTACGATACTGAGAAAATCTACGGCGACGTCCTCACCTTCACGATATCGGAGGTCATCCCAACCGTTACCACGAATGCGGCAACCTGGGTAACTGCCACCCAGGCTACCATGAACGCCGACTTCACCGTCGGTAGTTATAGCAGTGTCGACGTCTGGTTCCAGTATCGGGTCCAGGGTGCGGACACTTGGGTCGAAACAACCCCTGCAACTTACACCTTATCGGGCAGCCACTCGGACGATGCAACGGGTCTCAGCCCCGTCACCACCTACGAGTTCAGGGCTGTCCTGCAGTACGATACTGAGATAATCTACGGTGACCCCTTAACGTTCACCACGAAAGCTGTACAGCTCCCCTCAGCGCCAACCCTCAAATCCCCAGCGGATGGAATGATTACCAACGACAACACCCCGACTTTCGAGTGGACCGTCGGCGCGAACGCGAATAACCACAGGCTACTCGTCGACAACGATCCCGACTTCTCCTCGCCCGAGAAGAACGTCCTCATTGGGGCAACTGATAACACCTACACCATCTCAGCACCATGCCTCGCGGACGGGAACTACTCGTGGAAGGTAATCGCGATCAACGCGGATGGTGAGAATGAGTCATCAACTTGGACATTTGTCATCGACACGATTGCCCCCTCCATCCCGACCCCGTCCCTACCCGACGACAGCGCCTCGACGAACGACAACACGGTTTACTTCGAGTGGTCGAGCATCCCTGATGCGGAGTACTATGACCTATTCATCGACAACGATCCCGACTTCTCCTCGCCAGAGGTTATCGTCACGGGCACGGACAATTACTACACCTCATCCGCCCTGCTGGATGGGAGCTACTCGTGGAGGGTCAGAGCTCGCGATGCCGCTAACAACATGATTGACAACTCAGCCACCCAGACCTTCCTGATCGACACGATTGCTTCATCCACCCCTACCCTGTTCCTGCCCACCGACGGAGCCTCGACGAACGACAGCACGGTTTACTTCGAGTGGTTTATCATCGCTGATGCGGAGAACTACGACATATTAGTCGACGACGATTCTGACTTCAACTCGCCAGAGATTAGCGTCACGGTCACGAACAATTACTACACCTCATCCGCCCTGGGGGACGAGAGCTACTTCTGGATGGTCAGAGCTCGCTATGCCGATAACGAGATCTCAACTCGGTCATCTGGACCTTCATAGTCGACACAAACGCCCCTGCGACACCAACCATAGCGTCGCCCGGGGACAACGCCGTAGGGAGTGCCCTTACCCAGACCTTCACGTGGACCGAGCCCGAGGCGGGCGTAATGTATGACATTCAGATCGACAACGAGACCAGCTTCACCTCCCCCTACGTGCACGAGAACACGGGGCTCGCGGACAATTCGTACACCCATACCTTCGCATCGAACGGCGTGTACTACTGGCGTGTCCGCGCTGTTGATGCTGCAAACAACCAAAGCTCATGGGCCGATAACTTCAAGCTCGCGATCCAAGCGCCACCTGGACAACCGACGCTATACATGTCGTCGGACGGAGTAATAACGAACGACAACACCCAGACTTTCGAGTGGACCGTCGGCGTGGTCGCGGATTACTATCGCCTGCTTGTCGACAACGACCCAGACTTCACCTCGCCCGAGGAGAACGTCCTCCTTGGGGCGACCGATAATACCTACGTCATCTCAGCAGGCCTCGCGGACGAGAACTACTCGTGGAAAGTGATCGCGATTAATGCGTATGGCGAGATTGAGTCATCAACTTGGACATTTGTCATCGACACGGTTGCCCCCTCCATCCCGACCCCTAACTTGCCCGCCGATGGAGACTCGACGAACGACAACACGGTTTACTTCGGGTGGTCGAGCATCCCTGATGCGGACTACTACGACTTATTCATCGACGACGATCCCGACTTTTCCTCGCCGGAGGTTATCGTCACGGTCACGGGCAATTACTACACCTCATCCGCCCTGCAGGATGGGAGCTACTCGTGGAGGGTCAGAGCTCGCGACGCCGCTAACAACATGATCGAAAACTCAGTCACCACGACCTTCTTGATCGACACGACACAGGTTTCGTCCGGGGACAACGATACCATCCTCGAAATCGTGCCTCCACCTCCGGAAGGGGCGTTGAGCGTAACGATAGGCACGATAACAGCTGGTGGGACAGGTTCGGCCGATTTCACGCAATATGGGATAGCCGTGACTCGAGTGAAGATAACTACAACGAGTGATGTGTCAGGTGCCAGAGTAGATATTGTAATGCATGCGGCCAAGCCAGCAGGGGTAACGGCGATTGATGTGCCTGTGTACCTCTACTTTGACCTTATCACGACTGTCGGTGCCGATTACATCGAGGGAGCCACGATCAAGTTCAAAGTGCCGAGATCTTGGATAGTCCAAATGAACATCGATGAGGGCACCATCCGACTGCTCAGGTATAGGGGCGGATGGCAGAGGTTGTCGACGGGGGTGATTGGCACCGACTCCACCTACTTCCACTACGAGGCGACCACGCCCGGGTTCTCGCTGTTCGCGATCGCAGGGGAGCCAATGGTCGCGCCCACGTCCACCCCATGGGGCAGACCTACCGTACCGCCGCCAACCCAGGCCCCGCCATTCCTATACGCGGCGCTCTTTATGTCGGCAGGCGTCTTTGGCTTAGCGATGGCCTACAGCTTTGCGAAGCCATCGAGGTACTACGTTATGCTTAAACGGCTTAAACAGCTCGAGCGCGAGCTGATCAAGCCAGAGGTCAGGCATATAGGCCTGCCGTTGCCAGAGCCACCAGTCGGAGTCGTTCAGATCAGAACGCATCGGACCAGGGATAAGCGTAAAGAGGGGGGCATCATGTCCAAGGTGCGGGAGGCGTTCAGAAAATTCGAGGATGCAAACTGGGAGCTCCGGGCCACCGAGCGCGAGCTTCATCACATGGAGGGGAGTAGATGGTCGTTTAGAAAGAACATGCTGAAGTTTGGGTTCGCGTCATGGGTCCTCGGCCTTGCTGTTTTCTTATTTGCGATCGTGGCGATGAGTACCGAACTTTTTGGAGGGGCTCCGTTGGCCTGGAGCTCCATGCTCGTGGGAACCCCATTGCTCGTGGGAGCCTCCGCAGCACCCGTGACGATGACGGCCGTGTTCATCCGCAAGCATGACAATAGGGTAAAGCACCTCGGAAATATTCGAAGAGGCTTAGTGACGGAGTACCAGGGAGCCGCCCTCCAATATGTGGGGCAGGTAGCGGCATCTGGGCATAAAAATGCCAGGGTGCGAAAAGCACGAGAAAAAAAGTGAAAACCTTGCTAGGCTGTCCGGGAGACAGTATTTAAACGGTAAACTGATCTTGTAGCTATCTTTTTTTGGTTCGCATTTTTCTGGGAACATAGGTCTGGAAAAGAAGCATCGATGCCAAGAACCCCCCAAGGAACCCGACCCCATGTGCCCAAACATCGACCCCTGGCTTGGCGTTCAGGAAACTCCCTGGGTCCGTGAAGATGATGAGCAGGAAGGAAATGATAACGGCGATGCACGTCAGAGCCGGGAGGATGACTAGGGATATCCGGTCAAATTTGAATGTCCCCCACTTTCTTCGCTTGCGGGCCCATCGGCGGCGCTCCCTAGCGATGACGCGCACGTGGGTGGGAAAGCTCCGGAGGGAGGCCGCGAGGAGGACGCCGAGGGCACCGTAGACGATACCCGAGGCGCCCCATGAGTTGAAGTTCTGGTCCCATAGTAGCGATGGGTACTCGGTCGCGTTCGCCGCGAAGCCCGCCACGAACACCAGCCAGATGAAGGCCCGGCTCCAACGCTTGCGGACCCGGACGGGATTAACCCGGCTCACGATGACGAAGAGCCCTATAGCGAGCACGAACCCCTCTAGGTTGCTGACGAGGTGACCGAGGTCTTCGTGAGTGAAGGCCGAGGTGAGAATCCCCCAGGGGCGGTCGACCGAGAGCCAGAAGACCTTGAGGAGCGGGGGGTGCAGGGAGATCAGGAGGAAGAGGGCGAGGTTCAGGAGGGAGAACAGGGTGAAGGCTATGCCCACGCTGCGGAAACCAGCAAGGTAGCGGGAAAGGTAGGTGTATTTTCTCATATTCCCTTGGGCGCGATTAGTTTTTGCTCCCTTATTAATAACCCCCACGCAAAGCCTCGGCGGGCAAGTTGGCAATCGTCGAGGGGACAAAAGCATCGTTAAGGACTATATATCGGACTCAGCAAGGTGGATACGACTTTCACGAGGAGGAAAGGAAGATGAAAGCATACCCATGCAGGTGCGGCGGAAAAACGCGCCTTGAGCACAAGCAGGAACGCACGGGCGACATCTCGATCAAAGGGGTGCCCGTACTGGTTTGCACCCAGTGCGGGGAGGAGTGGTATCCCCCGGGAGTGGCAACGATGATTGAGGGAATCAGGAAAGCCGTGAAAAATCTGGACCAAATCGAGGTGTCCGCTGAGAGGGTCAAAGCTCCAAGCGCGTAAGTTACAGGGAGGCTTTCCCGCAGGTCGGCGAGGAGACGCCGCACGAGGTGGTCGTGTCGCTGCTGCGTCAGATCCCGGCGGTGCTGACCACGAAGGGGGGCAAAGTGACCGGAATCGTGACCAGGGCTGATCTATTCAAGATTGTAAGGGGCACTTGACGGACTTCAGGGTCTCCTGCTCTCACCAGCTTGAGGTAGCCACTCTTCCTCGAGTGCCAATTTGTCAACCCTCTTCCTCAGTGGATTCTGAGAGGCTTGGTTGGGGCTGTGGGCTTGCTTGGGGCTGTGGGCTTGGTTGAGGCTGTGGTTTATGCTTTCTCATGTAGAGTGCTCCCAATACAATGCCGATTGTCACTATCGCAACGGCTCCCGCTGTCGCCACTGGTAAGGTTACCGCAGACACTAAGATCACCGTAACAACGAAGACAGCCAACACCACTTCCGTGCTAATTGGTTTCATGCTAATTGGTTTTATTTATTTCACCTCCTTTAAATTTGGTATTCCTATCATCACGCTCCTAACATACTGCCATCTACTTGATGCCCTTTCGGGGGCTTCGGGGAATGGATTTGTTTCGCCCCCTATCGAAACAATAATAAGTCACTCTATTCGGCCTAGTTCGGTGCTCGGTTCGAGCTAGATGGCATCGAAAAATTAAACCAATTCTAGGAGTCATCGTTTTTTGGCGAAGTATATTTTAGGATTTTTCATATTATCATAAAGTATGTTTAACGATTTACCTTAGACCCAAGTTCAGGAGAAAAATTTAGTTTGGGGTTGGCGAAGCGGGACCCATCCACGTTTTGTTTCCTTATAAATAACCTCCGCTCAAAGCCTAGACGGGATTTTTGGGGTCGCTGAAATCGGTCTTCGGCAGCAAGGTCACCTTGGATGCGGCGGTCATTAAACATGTCTTGAAAAGACATCCCGAGATGAAAGGATTGCGAGATTTGAAGGGAAGCATATCGCTCACGATCACTTCTCCAGATTTTGTCTTCGAGGGGAGATACGGGGAAAACATCGCTGCGAGGAGAATCGAGGCCGGCGCGTTTAAGGACAAGTGGATGATGGCGCCATATGAAGAATACGGAAGGGTGAAAACAGCTTTTATAGCCTCGAGGGTCGAGAAATTACTGAAGAGGGGGATTGTATTATGGAAGCGAGGATAAAAAACGTGGAGGACATAGATGTCTTCTACGACAGGGATCGCGACGTGCTCTACATCAGTTTCGGAGGGGTTCGGGAGGCGGATGACTCCGAGCTGACGAGCAACGACGTGGTAGTCAGGTACAGGAAAGGCGAGGTGGTAGGCGTCACGGTGCTCGAATTTTCCAAGCGGGCCCCCGTCGAGATAGGAGAAGGCGCGAGGGCTCCTGCCACCGCTTGAGGCTCTTTTGGTTCACCGCGTCCTATTCTTAGCATCCAACCTGTAGAGCTCATACACCGTCCAGCTGCCGCGCACCAAACTAATTAATTCAGCGTGTATAGGTCTGGAGGGATGAAGATAGCCAAGAAACTTTCGCGATTTTCCTTCCCCATTTCCTTTGGGTGTCCCCCTCAGGTCAAATCACGCCAGCTTTGTCTCCCTCAAGTATCTACAGATCAACCGCACGAACGGCTTCAGGTTGCCCTTGATCGCGGCTTGGATGGCCCCGTAATACTCCCCCCTCCTGTGATAGGCGACCGCTATCGGCGGAAACCCGTGCTTCATCAGGATAAAATTTAGCAACAGCCTGCCCACCCGTCCATTATAATCGACAAAAGGGTGAATGCGCTCGAACGCCGTGTGCATGTGAGCCGCAACGATTACGGGATGGTATTTTTTCTTGTTTCCCCGGTACCAGAACATCAAGCCCCTGAACTGCCCCTCCACGTCCTCAGGCCCGGGCGGCACGTGGTCCGCACCCCGGATGAAAACCTGGACCTTCCTGAACGCGCCTGATTCCTCATGCCTCAGAATCTCGACGCTCATGGTCCGGTGCAGCTTGCACACGAATGCCTTGCTCACGTCACCGCGATGTGCCATCGTCCAGTCGAATGCGCGCCTGTGGTTTTCAACCTCCCTTACCTCCCGCATCGTTTTGTCAGGTGGTGTCAGCCCCTCAAAAAGTATCATCGAAGTTTCCTGCAGGTTCACCGTCGACCCCTCGATGGCGTTCGTGTTGTACGTAAACGTCGCCAGGAACCACTCGTACCAGCGCCGTTTGACCGCAGCCGACATCGCCCCGCGGGATTTTCTGTACGCGGCCCTCACCTTTTCGAGATCGGCGGCTTGTTTCCCCGTGAGGAGCCCAAGCAGCGGGTCCACAGATTTGAGGTACGTTGCGACCTTTCGATCCAAAATTTTAGAGTATTTTCTCGCGAGTTCGTCTAGGCGCCTTTTGCCCAATTCCCCTTTCCCGACGTAGATCGTGAATTTTTTCCATGTCCTGCCCACCCGCACGGTCTTGACGAGGTAAAGATACTTCTTCCCCTTGATGGTTTTTTCCAGCATGTAGGGCATGGAACAAGTTAGGTACCACGCATATTTAAGATTTTCTTTTACGTGTGGTACCTAACAACTGTTGGGTTACTGTCTTGGTGGATGTACCATGTAGAGCATCGCTTCCACCAAACGAGCGGTGGTCCTTCCCACTTTTGCGTCTTGCAGTCTGGGCACACTACTGGTTCCCTTTCGATATCTACATGTACCCTCATTTCTTGTGGACGTACACGCCCGCCCTTGAGCTTGCAGTCAGGGTAAAAAGTGAGGCGGGAGGGAAGCGTAGGGAGATTAAAGGGTTTTCCGGCTTATAAACAACCCCCGCGCAAAGGCTTTGCCCCCAAACCCCCGTTTCACCCCAGACTTTAGGAGCAGTTTCACATGAAAAGTAGGTTCTTTCGTCAACAATCTTGCACAATTCAGGAAATCTGCCGCGAAGAATCAGCTCTGCTTCTCCTACTGTGTAAATAGGGAAAGGGTTCTGCTGAATCTTCGGGACTTCGTTTTCAGCCTCGTGTGTTGCACTTCGGGGCTCGTTTTTGTACAAGTAGGTTTAAATCCCTTAAATTCAAGTTTTAACCATGACTATATGTATTGCAGCTGTTTGCACCCACAATGATAAAGAATTGTTTGTAATCGCAACAGACCACATGATAAATGTAAATATAGGCCAATTCGAGCATGACATCAAGAAGCACAAAATAATTCATGACAATAACATAGCCATGTTAGCAGGTAATGCTTTAATTTTTAACGAATTAATTGCGAATATTGAAAAATGCGCCTTCACTGAAATTAAAAAAAAGATATTTGAAAATTTTGTCAAGTTACGGAAAGATTACATAAACAAGCAATTGTTAAGCAAGTTCGGATTAAACGAAAGTGACATTACACAAATAGTTAGAGGTACAATCCCAAATCCGTTCACGGGTAAAATACTAGATAGTATTGCAAAATTTGACTTGAAAACAAGTATTTTGTTAGTTGGTTATGAGAACGGCACCGCTCAAATCGCTGAAATAAGAGAACATGGCTTTGCTGATTTTAGTGACATTCATTTTCATGCTATTGGATCTGGGCAAATACAAGCAGCAAATACTTTACTATTCCAGAAACAATCTAAATCCGATTCACTAAAAACCGCCATTTACAATGTGTATAAAGCAAAAAGAAATGCGGAAGTATCATCTGGTGTGGGAAAAGAAACTGACATGATGGTTCTGACCGAAAATGGTTGTTTTTATTCAAGCCAAGACGATTTGAAAACTTTATCAGGAATTTATAAAGAAGAATTGCAACTTGGTAAGAACTCCGGAGAATTAAACAAGCTTGGAATACTCAATAACGAAAAATTTATTACATCAAAAAAATAGATATATATGAGGAACGAGGATGCTAATATTTAAAAAACCGAAAAGTGCGGACAGTGCGATTGGAAATTTGAGTAGAGATTTTATAGATAGTTTAGATGATATTGACACGAGTGAATTTAAGGTAGACGAAATTACAAAAACTCATAAAGAAACTGAAAAGCAGACTCGTTAAATATTGCTATCCAAATCCGCTCGCTTGTATATTTCCTTAACTTTTTGAAACTTGGTGCTCTGCTTTATCAGCGAAAGCCAACGGTTTTCACCGAGTCTGAAATCGAGACCAGCAACTTCGGCTGGTGTTTTATTATCAAGCCCCATGTACGCCGGGCCTTAATCCAAAGGTGGAGCAAAAATATCCCATCTGTCGCAGGTTAAGGACACTGAGGCAATTCGTCTCTCCCCGCGCCATATTGTTGTCCTTAAGTTAGTGCCCTTTCGCTCAGCTCCTTGGCTGACTTGAACAGCTCGGGTGCCACGGTCTGGTACTCCTTGCACGACACTCTCCACTGGGGCCTTCCCTCGACACCAAACCGCTTCATCTGTTTCTCTAGTCCCTGCACGAACTTCACTATCTTTTTCCGCCCGTCCAGGTAGTCCCGTCCTCTGATGTAGAAGACCACCACACCCCCATTGAACTTCCCTGGGATCCCTGACTGGATGTAGTGGTTCAGCATCCTCATCAAGCGGCGGACGTTTTCTCCTCCGTCCCAGAAGTCGAAGATTAGTGCCTTGAAGCACCTCCTGCACTCTAGGGGGAGCTCTCTGTGTTTCCCCACGTGTTCTGGATCAAAGATGCAGTACTCCTTGCTCGGACCGAACCGAATCCACTCACTACCAGCAATCTGCAGAAGACGCTCGAATTCTTCCTCGTCCGCAGGTAGCATCGTCGTCATGTTTTGCACCTGCCCGATTTCTTTTCGGCTTGGGGCTTATTTACTTCGGAGATTGCTCCACTCTCATGTGGCGCCCGCTCGACTAGGGGCCTCCTCGCTTTTTAAACAGGCCGACTTTAGGAGCAAGAACAAGACTTTAGGAGCAGAAGCCACTTTAGGAGCAAAGCCCCGCGCAAAGCCTAGGCGGGATCTTTGAGGTCGGTGAAATTGGTTTTCGGCATGGTAGACCTTACCTTTTCAAATTCCTTTCGACGCATAGGCTGCAGCCCGACTCTACAGATAAACTATATATGGCTATAGCTGCTATAACAACTAAATGGGATGGGAGATGGTTACGACTATTCAAGTCCAAGAAAGCACACGAGATTTGCTCAAGAGCATTGGGGAGAAGGGGAAGACCTACGACCAAATCATTCACGAACTCGTTGAAATACGTGAGGCATTCATAGACGATCTTTTAAAGACCCTCGAGGAAGGCAAGTTCATACCGCTGGAGGAAGCGATTCGTGAAGTTGAACATCGAAAGAAAGGTCTTAGATGATCTAGAGAAACTACCCTCAAAGGATTGGGCACTGCTTCGAAGTAAACTCAGGGAATTCGAGAAAACCGGCAAGGGAGACATTCGAAAGATAAGAGACGGGCTTTTCAGGCTGAGAATCGGCAGGTGGCGGATTTTTTACTGGCAGGAGAAGGATGAGGCGTATATCCTCAAAATCCTACCGGGGGAGGTGGCATATCGCCTTGATGTCATCGACGAAATGATCAGGAGAATTGCTCGTTTAAGGGCGGGCAAGAAAGGATAGACAGCCCCTAAAGTAAGGACGGAGGCGGCACGTGGGACTCGTGGATAAAATCAAGGGGGCGTTCAAGCCCTCAGGACAACCGGGGGGGTCAAGGGAACAACCACCCAAGCGCCCCGAGGAAAAGCCCCATCGCTGCATAACGTGCGGGCGGAGAGGGAGCACGAGGATAACGCCGGACAGTGCGACAACTGTGTCCTGGAGGATACTGGGACGGCCATGATTTATGATCTAGAGGAGTAACCACCGATAATCTCGCACCTGTACCAAGGCAATGGAGCTCCTACATTAGCTAGAGGCATGTTTTGATCAAAATCTAAATTTCTCGACGTATGTTCGGGCGATTGCGGTAGTACGTCTCCCATACTGACTATAAATGCTTATAATTAACTATAAATACTTATAATGATAATAACAATTATAGTGATTGAAATGGTGGAAGCTAAGGCGAGGGAAATCACGACTATTCCGGTCAGCAAGGGGACTAGAGACAAGCTGAAATCGCTTGGGATCAAGGGTGAAACCTACGATGAGATAATCGCACGCCTGATGGAGGTGGCGAGGTACGAGGAATTTATGGAACGCCAGTACGCGCTGCTCAAGGAAAAGGACAAGTTCGTGCCCCTGGACGCGATCTGATGCAATATAAGGTGATGCTTCACCAAAGAGCCGTGAAATTTCTGGACGATCTGGACGAAAGGACCAAGGACCGTATTAAGCGATCCCTCCACCAACTGCAGGGAGACCCCATCAGGAGCAGACCTGGGGCGGATATTAGGAGATTGGTGGGGACGAAGGGCAGACAGGACCTATTCAGGCTGAGGGTTGGGGATTTCAGGGTGATATACGCGGTCGAGGGGGATGCCGTCTGGGTGACAGAGATCTTTTCTAGGGGCAAGGGCTACCGAATCTAGGTGCCGAGTCCAATAATGCACCACTGGGCAGAACATCGTGCAATTGTGGATTTTAAGAAGTGCACCAGCGGTTCGAGCAAGGACGGAGGCGGCACGTGGGACTCGTGGATAAAATCAAGGGGGCGTTCAAGACCTCAGGACAACCGGGGGGGTCAAGGGAACAACCACCCAAGCGCCCCGAGGAAAAGCCCCATCGCTGCATAACGTGCGGGCGGAGGATCTCCGAGAGGGAGCACGAGGATAACGCCGGACAGTGCGACAACTGTGTCCTGGAGGATACTGGGACGGCTATGATTTATGATCTAGAGGAATAATCGCCGATAATCTCGCACCTCCCCAGGAAACCCCTATCCGAAGCTTGCAAGGGCCACGCGCGACTACAACCTCGGGACATCGCTCAAATCTTACATCGACTCGCGCCTCTACGTCGGGTGGGCGAGGGAGGTCTCATACGACTGGAGAAAGATATACCCAAAGGCCCTCCAGCGGAAGTTCGCTTGGGCTGAGGATGTCCGGGAGACGGTATTTAAACAGTAAAATGATGAGGATTAGAAGATGAGGTTAAAGAAACTCTCGAAAATGTTAGATTTAGAGTTGGCTTGGAGGCGGGTTCAAAAAGATCAGGGTAATGATTTTATTCCAGATATGCTGTTGTATGATGATTTCAAACGTGACGCAGTAGCAAGTTTAAACGGAATCAAGAAATCTCTAGATGGGGATTATGAACCATCAGATCTCTTAGAAATTGATGTACCCAAAAAAGGATACACTCTTCGCCCAGGATCAAATCAAAAGATAGAAGATAGAATTGTGTACCAAGCGTTGATAGATTTTACATTAGCTAAGGTTGATGAACCTCCACC
>JABUBO010000348.1_pt1 | contig 14670 bp, 19 predicted proteins | sample 7240361 | NCBI WGS metagenome assembly JABUBO01 (sample SAMN07256346, study PRJNA390944) | subsurface metagenome | isolation source: Methane hydrate marine sediment | place: Pacific Ocean: Eastern North Pacific, ODP site
AAGAATCCATTCACTACGCACAACATAACACGAAGGTATACAACTGTAAACAAAGAAGTTATCACTTACTCAGCAAGCCCTAATCTAAGTCAGTCAAAAACGCTTCGCTTTTCAGTTGGACGTACTTGATTTTCATTTGCCTGCCTTCTTATAGATAACCTGTGTTGGGCCTGATAATTCCTTGATGACCAGAACGTCCGGCGATAAATCGAGCAGGATGTCATCGTGGCTTGAGGCCAAAATAAATATGGTTCCGGTACGCTTTGCGAACTTTTGGATGTTGTATGAAATCACCGCAGCGGTAATGCGGTCCAATTCAGAGCAGAATTCGTCTGCGAAGATGAATTTCTTTCTCGCTGCCAGCGCCATCGCCAGGCGAAATCGGTACTTTTGGCCTTCGCTGAGATTGCAGGGTTGATTGAGAATGCAAAAACAATCGTTCAGCCCGGCGATGCTGAGCATTCTAAGGCTTCTCAGCAAATCACCATCAATACAGTCGATTAGCGTTTTGTCGCTCGGCAGTTTTATTCGGGTAAGGTTAATTCTATCCGAGACGGGGATGGATTTTTCCAGTTCGCCCAATAGAACGCTTTTGCCGGCTCCCGATGGCCCTGTGATATAAACGATGTTACCGTCATTTATTTCCAATTGACAGCTATGGTTGAGAGGCCTTTCAGTGAGTCCATCCACAGTAAGCCCGAACATCCTGCAGACTAAGGCAACCTTTTCGGTAATTGTTCCCTGCCAGTTGAAACTTTTTGAAACGCTGTATGTTGGCATAACTCGTACCTCGTATTACGTTATCCGCTATCCTTCAGGATACTTTGTATTTTTTTCATAGTTTCGCGAATGTGATAAAAGCTCCGGTGCCGCTTTATGGCGATTTTTCTTATTGATAGACCTGTCAGAAAGTAGTCCTTTGCGATAGTCATCTGTTCTCTGGTGAGCTTTTCACGGTTCCTCAGGCAGATTATGTATTGGCTGTCCAAGAGTCGTTTTGTAAGTCTGTTTATTCTTCGAGCGATACAAGTATCGCTAATGCCGGTCAGTCGGGCTATCTGCCGAAAGCTATTTCCGTTCTCCAGATACATTGTCATCAGGACCTTGTCTTTTCCGTTTAGAAGGTTCAGCCTGCCGCGCAGCAGGTCGATTTCGTCTCGATACTGATTTTTAGCTCCCGGCGTTTTCTGTGAGATATTTGTATGAATTTTTTTCATCTACTACTCTGCGAGGTCGCTACGCAACACAATATTGACCGTATGCCAAGCCTGGATACGAGCATTAAGGTCTATATTGGGCCAATCCGCCCCGCCCCCGCCGTTTTACCCCCATTGCCTTGTTTTTCGGCTCGATTGAGTTCGCCGAAGTCGAAGCATAACGATAGAAGCAAATGGTGAACAATTCAACTATGTATATTAGATATATACCAAACATAAAGCGTATTTTAGCAGTTTGCATAACTTTGTCAAGTGTTTTGTATTAATTTTTACAAAAATTTTGAAAATTTAGGATTGTATCCAACATTTTGAGGATTTTTTTCGCCGAGGAAATGTCAGAACTTCCTGGAAATAGAATATTTTCTTATTTAGAAGGAATTTCCTATTTAGGAAATTCATCATATCTAAGAAAACACTCAAATCTACGTTAAAAATGGGCTTAGAGCCTATTCAAATAATCCGCTCTATTGCGGCTGGCTTCAAAGCCCGATGCCTGCGTTGTCAGCCAAAAATGTTCTCAACGTGGAGAAAACCACGCCTCATTTTTGGCCTGCCGCCTTGGCCTCGAACTTTTCGCTCGGCCTCATAACGACCCGGTTATTCGGATAAGCTCTTATACCAATTGTATTTAGTATGTGCGCTTGTAGTGATGGAATATCGCTCAGTAACCGCCATTTACACTTTGCAAAGACTCCGGGATGGAACAAGAACTTGATTTCCGCCTTCGCGGGAATGACAGTGTGGCGCAAAAACTAATTCCAATTGGTATTATACCCTCTTAATAAATTCTCCTAAAAACCCATTTTCAGGTGTCCAGCCAAATATTTCCCAGCCTTTTTGGCCTGCTTTACAGGGTCATAGTTTTTGTATTGTTTAACGATGGGCAAGCCCTCGCTCTGTTTGGAAAAAGCTGGAACTTAAAAAATTTGTATTAGGGCTTGAATTACGATATTTCCCTGCGATGATAAGAGTCTGTGAGCAATTGTGTTGGGGTAGTGTTACAAACAAAGGTGCAGAAATGAACGGTATAGGTGATAAATTTCAGCAGGAAACAAAGTATGAGCCGAGCAGGATGCCAATACATAGACTGGTCTGGGATTCTAAGCCGGCTTTGTACAAGGAATATCCAGAAGCACAAGAGATTGAGCTTCCGCCTTTTGAGTCGAATCAAACGATGAGTCTGAACCAAACATTGAGGCAGAGAAAGAGCATCCGTGATTTCCAGGCCAGACCGATTAGCAAAGACCAGCTTTCGTATCTGCTTTGGGCCTCGACCGGTATACAGCGTATCGAGGATGGATATGAATTTGGTTTTCCGCAAAGCGGGGGCCCTCGCACAGCCCCATCGGCAGGAGCTCTTTATCCGATAGAAACATATTTGATTGTCAACGATGTAAGAGAGCTGGAAGCGGGAGTTTATCATTACTCTATCAAGACTCATCAGCTTGAGCAATTAAAGCAGGGCGAGTTTCGGCAACAGATTGCCAGGGCAGCTTTAAGCCAAGGGATGCTTGAGATGGCCGCAGCGGTTTTTATATGGTCGGCTATCTTTGAGCGCTGCAAATGGAAGTATGGCCAGCGGGCGTATAGATATATTTACCTTGAAGCCGGGCACATCGCTGAGAATTTAGCACTGGCGGCTGTTAGTCTCAATCTCGGCAGTTGCGAGATTGGGGCTTTATACGATGACCCCGTAAATGCGATTTTGGGTATTGACGGCACATATGAAAGTGCAGTGCCGATAACGCTCTGGCCTGGCACAGATGAAAGTGTGCTTTGTATGGCTGTGGTCGGAGCTCCGGCCTGATGGAAGAAACTTATGCTCAGGCAATTCCAAGTGTTATCGGTGGCTTCAGCTTTATAGTCTTTTCGATTAATCGAAAAGACTATGAGCTTTTTTTAGTAGAGTCAATATTAAGCATCAAGAGTCGATTTATGCGTGATATGGATGAGCTTTTTGCGGCCTTAGGTCAGTCGAGATTTCGCAGTCGGTTTCGACTTTCCGGCAAAGAAGCAGAATATCTTGGGCGAAAAGGCGTGGCAACAATTCTTGAGCATGCCCGAGATTTTGTTACGAGGCGCCTGTCAGAGGCGAATCCGGCTAACGACGGCCGACAGACACCGATGAGGAACCATCCGGTTTTCATCGCACAGCATGCCACCGGCACATGCTGCCGCAAGTGTCTGGAAAAGTGGCATTACATCTCTCAGCGCAAAGCCCTTACGGTAGAGCAGATTGATTACATAATCGAAGTTTTGAAGCGGTGGCTGACTGAACAGAACGTTTAATAACCAGCTTTTTTTCGAGAAAGACTTTGCCCGATATTATCCCAAAAAAAGTTTTACATTGAGAAGCCGAGCAGTTATACTAAATACTCGAAAGGAATCTTATTTTGTCCCACACTATAGGGACGGCAAAATGGTGTGTAAAGGAACTTTGCGAAAGACAGGGAGTAACGGACATTATGTCAGGAAGGAGCCCCGAGGTAGTAGTAGTTGGCGGTACCTACGTTGATATGGCGATAAGGTGCGGCCAAATCCCATCACCCGGCCAGAGCGTTATCGGCACTGCACTTTCATACACAGTCACCGGTCCGGGACCAAATCAGGCAGTGGAAGCTGCATTGTGCGGCTGTGAGGTTCATCTTATCAGCAAAGTCGGCGGCGACCCATTTGCTCAGATGGCTAAGGCAAGTCTGGCTGAGTTCAATGTCATTACTGACTTTATCTATACCGCCGAGGCTAAAAATACAGGCGTGGCTGTAACGCTGGTTAATGCTGAAGGCGAAAACGCTGCCTGTTACTACAGCGGTGCTAACAGCGCCTTACAAGGACGGGACATCGAGGCTGCTGAACAGATTATCTCTAAAGCTGACGTTTGTTTAATTCACGGCCGATTGCCACAGGAAGCAATTGTAACCGCCGTTCGTTATGCGAAGGTGCACGGCACAAAGGTCATTCTTAATCCTGCAAGACCGATAGAGCAACAAGACCAAGAAAGCAGCCACCTGCCTGTCGATTACTTTACGGTTGACATCCTGCTTTCTAATCTTTATGAAGCTGCGGAGATTGCGGACCATTCAGCAGCCAATGTTCGTACCGCCAAGCTGATTGGCTCTGATCTTGTGGCTCGCGGCGTTGGCTCTGCTGTGATAACAATGGGCAAGCGGGGCTGTATGGTTGTCAACAGAAGCGACGCCGACCAGATCCCGGGTTATGAGGTAGAACTTGTTGACCAGACCGGCAGTGGGGATGCATTTGCAGGGGCGCTGGCTGCTTACTACGCCGTAAAAGACGATGTAAGAGGAGCGGTCAAATTCGCCTCAGCCGCAGGGGCACTGGCCTGCACAAAGTTCGGCTCGATTGAGGCACTTCCCACGAAAGCCGAGATTATCGAGCTTTTGCAGAAAGAAGATATCGAGTAAAAGCACAACTCGATACCGGATGCACAGCAATTACTCCTCCATTACTGTCGGCTCGTGCTACGTAGCGAGTACTTCGCAGAGTAGCAGGCACTGTTTGAGAGCAACTGTAATACCTTCTAATTTCAAATCCTCAATTCTACATTCTTCACGAACTGTGATTCTTGCTCGATTTTGAAGAAGAGGCGGTTAGGCTCAATTCATCGACTCGTCTTCGAGGGTATCGAGGCCCATAATGACATCGTGCATCAAAACTCGTCTTCCGCTCGGTGTGTCGTGAGCGGCATAGGTCATTCCGCGTGCCGAATCGTAGTAGGCATACCAGCTATAGGCGGACAACCATTCATAATCTTCGTCGTCAACTTTGGCGTTCAAGCCGTTCCCTAACGGTATCTCTTTCATTATTCCCTCTTATTTTCTCAAAACCAAAAACCACTGAATATCTTACTTTGACCTGTATTTTAATTCCTGAGGGCTTAAATGGCAATGTTCGGTTTGGGTGCGGTGATGGTGAGAAAATTTACGGTCGTTTGTGAAAACCTGAATGTCTTAATTACTGGTAGAGCGTAAGTTCTTTGATAAGTTAATATCGGCTGCAAAATTAAAGATATTAGACACGAAAGGTCGATAAAAGGGCTGGCAGGGAATAGCCGATGCTGCTCAGACCTACTAAGCTGGCAGTGTCAGATTTATTTCTTTGGTTTGGTACTTGACCCTCTCAAAGAAACAAATCGCTGTTTCTGCTGCTTAATAGCTTAGCTTTGACAAACTAATTCCGATTCTTATTCGGTACTCGGTGGAATTACTTCCACGTCAATATCGAACCATCTTGAAGTGCAACTCAAAAGGGCGAGGGTCGGTTATCTGCTAATCGCAGGCCGATAATCCTTCTTTGAACCTACCAGCCAGAAAGGTCGCCTTGTCAAATTACCAGCAGTTGCACCTGCTGAGCAAAGGGCGATAAATCAAAAGGTTGCTTAACATATGAACTCCTTTCTTTGGGGTTGTATCCCCAACTGAGATATATATATAAAGCACCCGCTTAATTGTCAAGCCTTTTTACCTTTTGCTGTTTTTCTCGATCTCTTTCACAAAGCTCAATATCACCTCACCATTTTAACGATTGCCTGCTTTCATCAATTCCTAACAGCGTCTTATTTTAGCCTGTATTTTAATTCTTGAGGGCTTAAAAGGCAATGTACGGTTTGGGTGCAGTGATGGCTAAGACAATTCTGAGGAGGTTTTTGTTAGAAAAAGATGAAAAAGAACCCGCCGTCTTTATGGCACTGCTGAAAAAAGGAGTTGAACTATCGGCCAAAACAGCGTGGAGCGTAAAGCCCATCATGCCTACTAAAAATTATGATCTTACAAATTCTAATAGATGCTTATATTCTCCCCTGTCGGCAGCGATTAGTGACTCGATATATCTCTTTCTGTCATCGCTGGATTTTACGAGATTGGCATTTCCCCATGTAAAAGGAGGTCTGCTTAAAATATTTTCCAAAAGAACATCGGCTATTAATCTGGCATGTCTACCATTACCATTTGGAAATAAATGTATGGATACCAGCCGATGGTGAAACCGAGCTGCTATTTCATCCTCCGAGAAAGTTTTATTCTCGATCCAGTATTTAATATCATCACAACATAATTTTTTCAACTCGATAGAAATCCTGTACCAAGAGACACCAATACTTTTCTCGCTTTGTCTAAACATCCCCGCCCACTTCCATACATTACAGAACATTTTACTGTGCAATAACTTCATAAAAGATTCGTTCAGGACATCCTTTGGTTTACGCTCTTCTATCCACGTCAAAGCTTCATTGATATTATCCTGTTCCCATCTGTCGAGTTCGGCTCGTGTGGTGATGTGGGTAAGCAAAAGTCCTTCTATTTCATCTGCATTTATTGGTGTTGCGCCTTCCGGATAGTCAAGCTCAATCATTTTTCATCCCATAGTGATTTTGGCATTGTATTAGTAATATCCACGATTAGATCTTTCAGCGATTTTTCTTTTTCACTGTTACTGAGTTCCTGTTTTTCCAATCGCATCATTTGATTACTACGAGCCGCGCGTTTTTGGGCTACTAATTTAGCCTGGTTTCTTACCGTTTGTTCCAGGCTGTCTCTGGGTACAAAAGCGTAAACAAATATACAGTCCATAGCCTCCGCTACATTTCTTAGTGTTTCAAGTCTGACTTTTCCAAGTTTTTCGTCTTGCTCAATACGCGAAACACGTTGTTTATTGACATTTAAACGTATTGCAAGCTGTTCTCCTGTCATACCAAGCGCATTACGTATAGCACGGACCCAACCCTTTCCATGTGGAACCAGTGTTTTTAGTGGCTCAAAACGCTTTAACGTGGCATCTAATTGTTCCCTGGCAAGTTTTTTATGTTTTGCTTTCATGTTTACACCTCTGAAATTCGAACATCATCTCTACGTACTACAATCTTTCAACTTCTTGTTTTTTATGCGCGTTTTTAAAAACTTAACATCGTAATTATTTATTTTACAAGAGTTCATGTTAAAAAATCCACAAGGCCAACTTTTGAGGTTTTCAGCATTTTGGTTGCGGCTATGCTGCTCCAAGCAGTCTACATATTTATAGACTATATTGGCACATGTGTCTACATAATTATAGACTATATCGGCATATGTGTCTACATAATTATAGACAAAACCCCAAAAAACGTCTATGTATTTATGGACTGCTTTTACTCGCTTTTTGGCTAATTTTTCAATCAAAAACGATGGTACCCCTCTTAATTGATTATTGATTATTCACACGCCTGGTGTTCGGTATTTTGCGTTAAGATGGGTAAGATTTTAGCGAAAAATCAATCAAAACCGCTGATACCTTTGAGCAAAAATCAGAATTTTTACAATTTTTTTTATTCATTTCTACATAAGCACTTAGGTGGATTGGCCATCTGAAAAATTCATCAAATTTCGTATCAAACGTGCAGATAGCTCTAATTATAGAAGCAGTGATTTGCAACTTGTAGCTGGTTGATAGTAACTGGTTTATTTAACCACCGAGCAAAAAACGGAGTTCTAAGTATGGGATTTGACCTTGATATCTTTCAAGATGAGCAACTTGAGGCTGATTATATTGAGTGGCTCGTTGATGAACAGTCAATTGATGTTCGAGGACACTTTGAGAAGCTGTGGGAATATTACGCAAACCCCAAGATGGAAATACACGGCACCGGTGCCTGTGACAGAAAGGTGAATGAATCAGGGCGGTGCTATGTGCAAGCGCAAGAATATGGACTTCCTGCGAGAATAACGGGGCTTGTACACAGTGGGCAGGTGGGTGTCTTCGGCGCGAGTTGTGCCCGTGACGTGCAACGAAAAGAAGTAGTAATTGAGAACGATATTGCCTGGCGAATAAACGCAGTCGTGGACTTTTTGTTCGGCAAACCGATTAGTTTTGTTTCGAAATCGCCGGATGGCCAAAAAAGTGCAGAAATTGAGGCGATATTAAAGGCACTGTTTGCGGCCAACGGCGCTATCGGATTTTTCCAGGATATGGCAGTGCTCGGAAGTGTTTATGGTTTTGTCGATTGTTTCGTCAGGCCTGGCGAAGAAATCATCGCACGCATTTCCTCCTCCTCCCCCGCCACCTACGAGCGGGGTCAAGCCCAAAGCCTCTCACCGGGTTCCCACAAAGCGTGGCCTCTTAAAGATGTGCTGAAACTGGCACAGACAATCGGCCTTGAACTGATTGAGGCACCAAGAGCACTGCCCGTTCTGGATGAAAACGACTATAAACAGACAAGATATTACGTGCAGCACTTCTACCAGAAGAAAAATGCACTGAGTAAGAAGAGCTCATTTCTATCAAGAATATTCTCCGGCGGTAAACGAAGCGGTAATAGTCGGCAAATAGTTGCGGTGACGGAGATTACTTCTGATGTGGCTTACCAGAGATATGAAGACAAGCAGCTTGTTGAGCAGTCGCAATTGCCGTGGGGTTTTCTGCCGGTGGTGCATATCCAAAACATTGCTCAACCATACTACTATGAGGGGCTAAGCGACGTCGAGCCATTGATACCGCTGCAGGACGAGCTGAATACCAGATTGAGCGACAGAGCAAGCAGGATTACGTTCCAGTCGTTTAAGATGTATCTGGGCAAAGGGATAGAGGGTTTTGAGGACAAGCCCATCTCGCCGGGCAGGATGTGGTACACCGACAATCCGGAGGCGACTATCGAAGAGTTCGGTGGGGATGCCGCGATGCCGAGCGAAGATATGCATATTGCTGAGATTAGAGAAGCTGCTGCGGGGACAGTTGATATGGAAACGGCTGTATTGCTTGCCAAAGCTAAAATGGACAACGAGGGTCTTAAAAGAATCTGCAGGATGGTTCTGGCGATACTCGATACGGCCAATATCTATAAAACTTCCGAGATTGACAGAGAGGTCGATATCATTTTTCCCAGCCCACTGCCTGAAAACGTGATGGAGAAACTAAAAGAAGCCCAGATTAAAAAAGAGCTGGGTGTTTCTACTGAGCAGGTGCTCAGAGAATTAGGCTATGAGGCCACGAGAGAAAGTTAACATTTTGAACGGTGCATTCCCGCTTTTGAGGGAATGACATATCCGGAGGTTTTATGAGTCCGATTGAGACACAAGAGGTTTTGTCAGAAGAGGGTTCCCGCCTTGCGGGGTCCCAAGACATAACGGTAGCAAGTGACAATGACAATATGAAACTTGTTCCGGTGACTGAGTCAATCCGCTATCGAAAGAGGGCACAGAGTGCTGAGAAAAAGGTTGAAGCTTTGACGGAGCAACTGGCGGAGGCAAAATCGCAATTAACAACGATGTCTGAGCAATTGATTAACATTCAGGCCGAGCAGAAACTGACTCGCAAATTAGCTGCTGCGGGGACAGTTGATATGGAAACGGCTGTATTGCTTGCCAAAGCTAAAATGGAAGGGCAAACGGAAGCGGATTTGGACAGCGTAATTGAGCAGTTGAAAAATGAAAAGCAATATCTGTTCGTCCCCCTGCTTTCTTTCGAAAGCAAGAAGGGGGGTGGAACTGTGAGAACAAAAAAGACCGCAGGAGTTAAGGAGCGAATGACAAACAACCAAACAGTTCTCGAAAGGGCAGCTAAGAAGGCGGCAACTACAGGTAATCGAACAGATTTGCAGGAATATTTGAAACTGCGAAGAAATTTTATCTGAGTTCATAGACTAAAAACTACGAACGGATAACTACTAACAAAAAAAGGAGAATTAAAAGATGGCTTTTACAGGAAAAGCAACTTATTCAGCGGGTACAACTCTGCCAGAACTGGCTGAGGATGTATCAGATTTGATAGGGATAATTTCGCCTTATGAGACGCCTTTGCTGGATGCTTTAGGTGACCCTATGAGAGAGGCAACGAGCACACATCAAGAGTGGCTTGAAGATGAACTTTTGCCCAACAAGGATGCTATCAACGACAGCACCTATACCGACCCGAGTGCCGACACCGACTTTGTAGTTGATAACGGCAGCAGGTTCCGCGTGGGTGACCAGATTCAGGTAGAAGGCAGCGAGGAATTAATGTTCGTGACGGGTATCAACAGCAATACGCTGACGGTGGTTCGCGGTTATGCGGGCACTACGGCTGAAGACCTTGCCGACAATCAGGTGATAAACATTCTCGGAAATGCCGCTCTTGAAGGGGCAGACAAGCCCGGTGCGAGATTTACCAATCGCAGCAGGTGCGGCAACTATACGCAGATATTTACTGCTACGGTGGAAGTGAGCGGGACGGATATGTCCGCAAGCCAGCTGGGTTTGGCTGACGAGATGGATTACCAGAAGCAGGAGCGGCTTCGGGAACTGATCCGCGATTTGGAAAATACTGTTGTCAACGGCGGTGAGCCGGCGAGTACTCCCGAAGGCAGCGGTTCGGTGAGAAGGTCAATGAAGGGCGTTATTCAACACCTCTCAACTAACGTTTTCCATACCGGCGACAGTGGTTTTCCAACAGGCACCGGTCTTGACGAGGACAAGATTAATTACGTGCTCAGGCAGATCTGGGCCAACAGCAACGGCAATGTGGACCTGATCGTGGTCGGTGGTTTTCAGAAGCGAAAGATAAATGCTTTTTCAGCCGGCAGCCGAACCTACGGGGCCAACGATACCACCTTCACCGATATGATTAGCATTTACGAGAGTGATTTCGGCATCTGCAGAATTGTTACCACACGATGGATGCCGCAGGATGCGGCACTGCTGCTGGATTCATCCCGTACTAACGTGCTGCCGTTAGCGGGGCGGAATTTTCATTTCAAGCCGTTGGCCAGCGGCGGTGATTATGAGTGCGGTGAATTGATTGGCGAATATACCGTGGAGCTCAAAAACGAAGCGGCACATGGTCTTATTCGTGACCTAAATACCAGCTAAATTGCGGGGGTGCAGCGGGCGCATCATAATGCGTCAGGGCGAAGGTGCCCAAAGGGCAAACACTCTTTGGGCACCTGAAAAGCCCTTTTGACCGGAAGGAGCTAAAGGAAATGGTCAGTTTCTCAAACGATGCAGATATTTTGAAATATGAGCCGATACTGTTTGGAGAATTGCATCTGCCACAGCAGGTACTGGCGGCAGGGACAGGCGGTGCACTTAGCGGGACGACTTTTACGGCAGGAGGTGCAGATTTTGTAAGTGCACAAGTATCGTCGGGTGGCGTTATATACCTGCGTTCCGCGGATGGGACGTTAGACGGAGCGTATGAGATAGTTTCAGTAGATTCGGCGACACAGCTTAGTGTTTCGGTAATCAGGTCGGATTCAGCGATGGCTGCCGTAGCACCGCCAGCAGCTACTGAAATATTCTATCGCATCAGCACGTTCGGACCACAGGCTAATGAAGCTGGTTTTCAGTTGACTGAATACTTCAGTATCAGCCCGGGTAATCCTGCAAGTGACATAGATGCAGAGGATATTCTGGATACGAATGTTTTGAAGAGGACGTCGGTTTTTGCAGTCATCTCAACTGCGTATGCGATGTTAGCCAGTAAAGCCAAAGACGAGAATTTCTGGAAGAAAAGCCTGCACTATCAGAAGCTTTTTGGCAAGGCGAGGGAACGGTGCCGGCTCAGCATCGATATCGGTTCTGATGGGGTGGCTGATGTTACTAAAGTTGGGGCATCTGGAAAATTAGTACGGGATTAATCTGCAAAGAGAAGACAGATGAGTGTTACTTTAGACGGACAAAATTTGTTTGACGAGCAGCAGTTAGAAATTGAGCAGGACAGTCTTAACCGAGACTCGACAGAGAAAGCTGTGGCCGGACTGGATGGTGTGCTCAGTATTGATATGGGTGGTCGTGCCAGGAAGATAAGGCAAAGAGGAACACTGCGGGCACAAAGCCGAGCACAGATGAACGCAAGGATAAACGCAATATCGGCATATATGGACGGCAAAACACACACGCTTGCAACAAGTGACGGTAAAACATTTGAAAACCTTCGGATGGATTCTTTCAAAGTTAGCAGGGAACGGGCGGGCGGCAATGGAATAGCTGTCGATTATGAAATCGTTTATACACAGTTAGTTTGATAGCGTAGAGCGGATATAAAAGGTAAAAGCCGTAATGGGACTCATCAGCACTGGTATAGAAAAGGTCAGAGCGTTTGAATTGCCCGCCGGCATCTGGGCGGACGGCAAGTTTGTCGAGAGCCCACGAGCAGCACTGGTGAAGTGGTCCGCCCAAGCTAACTTAAACGATAAGTTTTATCAGGTTTACGTCAACGGCCAATATGCAGGGGCAACGATCGACAATCGACAAAGGCAAATGATTGTTCCGATACCTACCTCTCTTGAGTCTGTGGTTCGCATAGAGGTCTTTGTCGTTGAGCCGGAGCAGGCGGATATTGATTTCAGCAATGAGCTTGTCCGGCCACCGGCTGCGGGTGGACGAACGAGAATAAGTTTGTTGCGGAGTCAGAACCTGCCAAGTGACGCAACTGCTGAAATTTACTTCGACAACGGGACAGGAGAGATTGATTACAATCAGCCGCTAAATTATTCACCAATAAGGATTTGGCCCGCCTGGCAGGACAAGGCCGGCTTTGGGATGGGCGGATTCGGCGTTTGTGACTTCGGTTATGAGTCGGCAGCAGCGGTTGGATTTGGGAAGGGCAGTTTCGCACATGGTCAGTTCGGGCTTGATGCCGATACGATTGAGTGGGTAAGCCCGCCGTTACAGGCCGGTGTTTATAAATTTGGTGTTAAGGTCATCGACGGGAGGGGAAATAAAAGCAATGCCAGCGAAACCAGGCCAATCACAGTAATACCGGCGGCAAGACCTGCCGAGCGATTAAGCATTTCTTCCTTCGACAAACAGACAAATCAATTAGTGCTTAAGATAGAGGACAGCGTTTAGCGTACAGTGAAAGGTAATGGATTCCTGCTTCCGCAGGAATGACAACCTTGTGCAGGTAATGACATAAGGAGAATATTATGGCTGAAGTGTATCCATCCGACAATGAATTACTGAATATACAGTCTGACGGTGAGACCGGTGTTGAGTATATAGCAACCGGCACGGCGCCTTACTATCTGGAGTTTCGAAAATTTCTGTATCGGCTGTTGTTAGCTACACGACGTGCAAACGACTTGCGAGTCTATGATGAAGGTGGGCTGGACATTGGTGTAAAAGCAGGCAAGTTCTGGTTAGATACGGAGCTGATAAGCTATGCCGGTTCGTCGGGTAATACTTTAGCGGACGACAAGCAAAATATTTACGTCTATCTGAATTCGTCTGCTTCTCTTGTAATCAACGAATACAGCAGTTTCCCTGATATGTCAACTACGCCGCATATTCGGTTAGCAATAGTAAGCACCTCGGGTGGGGACATCGAGGCGATAACTGATTGTCGAGCGGGCCATAATGCTTTGGTGCCATACGGAGCCGGTGGTATGAAAAAGACTATCGAGGCACATACCAGTGATGACACACTTACGACAGCGGAATCCGGCAGTGTTCACAGTAACCTTGGCGCCACCGGGACAGTTACACTTACGCTGCCCGCTTCGGCACCTGCGGGGACGGTATTCAGCTTTGCAGTCCAGGCCGCTTATGAGCTGCGTATTGACCCCGGTACAGCGACAATCCGAGACGACAGCGGCCAGACAGCGGACAAATATAAATCAGCTAATGCGGTCGGAGAATGCCTTAGCCTCGTAGCTGATTCGGCTGGCGATTGGTCAACCATTGCCAAGAATGGAACCTGGACAGAGGAGGCGTAAATATGCTTATTTCCACAACCAAACCCCCAGCCAGCAGGGCCGACTGGAAAACGCATATCGACAATGTGGCGGCAAAACGAGATGCAGGGAATCTCGATGTAGTAATTAGGGCAGACTTGTCAGGTACAGGAGTATAAGATGGCAAACGAAATACATGTAGATTACGCGTCCGGCAGTACGCTTTATGCAGTTATTCGTAACGGGCCGGGAGAAGTCTGGTACGCTGAAGGGCAAGTCTTTGAGGCCTGGGGGACAGGCAGCCATACTGCAGATGATTACGATATATCCCTGACAGACAAGGGTGGCCACAGATACGTGAGTAACTTTGATGTTAATATCCCTGCAGGTAGATATTCCGTTCAGACATTTCTGCAAGCCGGAGCTAATCCTGCTGATACTGACAACATTGTGGGGGGGGACAAAATTGTATGGTCTGGGGTAGGCGAAGTAACCAGTGATAAGTTGCTTGCCAACAAAGCTGTCCAAAACAAATCGACTGGAGAAATCAAATACTACGACAACGATGGGCAAACGGTCCTTTTAACTCATACCCCTACCGATGCGGCAGCGACTATCACAAGGACACCGAGCTGATAAAAATAGTGAATGTCAAGGAGATACAAAATGGGTAGTTTTGCAGATTATTGGGAAAACGAGATTTTAGACCATCTTTTTGGCAAGGGGTTGTATAACGCCACCTTGGGAACTGGTGGAACTTACCCTGATGTTACGATTTATGTGGGGCTATCGACTGCAGAACCACTCGATGACAGT
>JABUBO010000349.1_pt1 | contig 14669 bp, 12 predicted proteins | sample 7240361 | NCBI WGS metagenome assembly JABUBO01 (sample SAMN07256346, study PRJNA390944) | subsurface metagenome | isolation source: Methane hydrate marine sediment | place: Pacific Ocean: Eastern North Pacific, ODP site
CACAACCTCTTTTTCCTTTCTTACAATCTCTGGGGGAGCTTTTCTTACAAAATCTTCGCTCAAGAATTTTTTTTCCAGGTTTTTTAATTCTTTTTTTATTGTTTCTAAGTTTCTCTTCAACCTTTTTCTTTCCTTATCAAAGTCCATCAGTGGTTTTAGGGGAATAAAAATGTCTATATCATCCACTAAAGAGGAAATAGAACCAGTCGGTTTGGCTATTTTCTCACCTATTATCAGCTTCTCTGTTCTTACCAAATTGGCAATATGGAATCTATTTTCACGCAGGAGGATCAGTTTTTCCTTATGGGGTGATTTAAGGTAGAGATCTATTCTTTTTGGGGAGGCAATTCCCATCTCTGACCTCACCGTCCGCGCCTCCTGGATAACCTGCATTAAAAGGTTCATTTTTTCCTCTACCTCTGGCTCAACTTTTTTTTCAGCCACTGGCCAGTTAGATATCATAATGCTCTCCTCTCGGGGGTAGGAAAGGCGCTGGTAAATATCCTCAGTGATAAAAGGCATAAAGGGATGGAGCAGTTTTAAGGTCCCCTCCAGGACGTAATGGAGGATCCACTGGGCTGTGTAGCGAGAAGATTGTCCTTTTTCTCCCAATAAACGAGGCTTTACCAGCTCTATGTACCAATCGCAGAATTCTCCCCAGAAAAACTGATAAAGAGAGTTTGCCGCCTCGGAAAATCTATAATGATCTAAATGTAAGGTCACCTCATTAACCAGAGAAAAGAAACGACCCAGAATCCATTTGTCGCAAAGCTCTGGTGATTTAAGATCGTCTATTGTTCCTTGCGGCGTAAAATCGGTTAGATTCATCAAGGTAAATCTGGAGGCATTCCAGATCTTATTGGCGAAGTTCCGATACCCTCGCAGCCTATTTTCGGAAAAGCGAAGATAAGGAGAATCTGTCTTTGGGGCCACCAGGGAGAATCTAAAGGCATCTGTTCCATATTTTTCCATCATCTTCAAAGGGTCCACCACATTTCCCTTAGATTTGCTCATTTTCTCTCCCTTCTCATCACCGATCAGAGGATGAATGTAAACCTGGCGGAAGGGGATTTGATGAGTAAATTTAAGGCCCATCATTACCATACGAGAGACCCAGAAAAATAAAATATCCCAGGCCGTACAGAGAAGGGAGGTGGGATAGAACCTTTTTAGCTTCTCTTTCTTTTGAGGCCAGCCCAGAGTAGAAAATGGCCAGAGACTGGAGGAAAACCAGGTATCAAGGACATCTGGGTCTTGTTTTAAGCTCCTCGAGCCACAATCCTCACACCGTGTTGGCTTTCCTTTGGCTACCGTTATCCTTCCACAGCTCTGGCAGTGCCAGACTGGAAGTTGGTGTCCCCACCAGATTTGACGAGAAACGCACCAGTCATGAATGTTTTCCAGCCACTGAAAGTAGCCCTTTTTCCAGAAGGAAGGGATGAATTCAATCTTTTTCTCCTCAACTGCTTTCATTGCTTCGGCGGCCAATTTTTTCATCTTTACAAACCATTGAGGAGAAAGATAAGGTTCAACTTCGGTCTTGCAGCGATAGCAGTGGCCCACTCGGCAGAAGTAGTCCTCGATTTTTTCCAGATATTCTCCTCTCTTGAGATCCTCTAAAATTTGTCTGCGACACTCGAATCTACCTAAACCTTGGTACGAACCTCCATTTTTATTTATGGTACCGTCTTTATTTAAAACATTAATAACAGGAAGGCCATGTCTTTTACCGATGAGAAAGTCATTGGGATCATGGGCAGGGGTAACCTTGAGAATGCCAGTGCCAAACTGAGGGTCAACGTATTCGTCATACAAGAGAGGCAGCTCACGGCCTAAAAGAGGAAGGCTAAGTTTTCTTCCTTCAAGATTTTTATATCTTTCATCTTTTGGATTCGCTGCCACTGCCGTATCTCCTAGCATAGTCTCAGGCCTGGTGGTGGCAACGACCAGATGCGTCTTTTTCGCCTTTCGTTTATTTTTAAAAGGATATCTTATATAGTAAAGTTTTCCTTCCTTTTCTTCGTATTCCACCTCGATGTCTGACAGGGCTGTCTCGCAGCGGGGACACCAGTTAATGATATAATCACCCCTATAAATATATCCTTCTTTATAAAGGTGAACGAACACCTCCTCCACCGCTTGGCAATGGGGTCTATCCATGGTGAAGGATTTATCCTGCCAACTGCAGGAGACGCCTAACTTTCTAAGCTGGGAGAAAATTCTTTCTCCATATTTTTCCTTCCATTGCCAAACTCGCTGTAAGAATTTTTCCCTGCCCAATCTTTGTCGACTCAGTCCTTCTTGAGCGAGACTTTTTTCCACCACATTCTGGGTGGCTATCCCGGCATGGTCAATGCCGGGAACCCATAGTACCTCGTATCCCTGCATTCTCTTGAAGCGAGCCACAATGTCCTGCAGAGTGTTGTTGAAAGCATGACCCATATGAAGGGCGCCCGTGATATTGGGAGGAGGCATTACCATGGAAAAGGTGGTTTTCTTTTTGCCCGGATGGGGAGAAAAATAGTTATTTTTTTGCCACCAATCTCCCCACTTTTTTTCTATTTCTTGAGGCTCATATCTTTTCTTCATTTTACTTAACCAGGGATCCAGGGAAGGAATTTTCTACACTTCATTTTCTAAGCATTCCAATATAGCTCTAACGAATTTCTCAAAGTACACTAGTTCATTTCTCATTATTTCTATTAGTTCTTCTTTAGGAATTTTCCAGTAGGTATGAACTAGCCGATTTCGCAACTCGACAAGAGGAATTAGCTTAGAGTATAGTTCTTTTTCCAATATTTTATTTTCGTAAAGGATGGTGAGGATATCTTTATAACTAACAGGCTTTCGAAAAACCTTATTGGCGATGATCTGGTTACCTATGGTGAACATTGCCTCTAAAGTTATCTGCAGATGGTAGCGGGATAAAAGAAATTTCTCCCTGCTATCCAGATCCTCGAGTTTTATTTTTCTAAGATAATCAATGGCCTGTTTTATCTCATTTAAACGGTGAAAGATTTCATCTTTGTTTACCAAATCACTTTTCCTTGCCTATAGCTTCGGTGAAGGCTCGATTATATTCCTCGGCTAAATATGAAAAGTCTAAATATTCATTGAGGATAGAAGTTTCGTATTCCACTCGATCCTTTTCTTTTCCGAAAATGCAGATGCCATCCTTAATTACATTGTAACAAAAGCTCAAAGCCTGGTCATTAAGAGATCCTGCCTCGATGTTTTCAGCACGGAGTCTCTCTTTTATTTGAGTTTGCAAAAGAAGGCTCTTCTTTAGTTTTTCTTTCTCGTCCTTGTTCCATAAGACCGCTATATCTATGTCGCTCATTGGTCCGATTTCTCCTTTAGTTTGAGAACCAAATAGATAAGCTAAGATGATTCTTGATTTTGTGAAAAGAGGAGAAAGCTTCTTCCTGAGAAACTGCGAATCGTATCTTTTCAACTCTTTTTTCACTGGCATCAGACTTCACCTCTCCTTTCTATCCTATCCAACTCTCCTATTATGTCAAATGAAGCCTCATTTATTAACTCAGAAATAGTCTAGGTTCACAAAGTCTGTTTTACCTTCCTGTGTAAAAAAGGGGACGTGATTAATTTTCTTGATTTTTTGGGCTTTTTTAGTAAAATAAAACAAAAAGGAGAATTAAATGCCCAGACAAGCTCGTGCTGTTATTCCCAATATACCCTATCACATAATTCATCGCGGGAATAATAGGCAGACCATATTCTTTGGTGGGAATGATTATAAATTCTTTCTTGAAGTAATGAAAGAAGCCAAAGAAAAGCATCCTAATAAAGTCTATGCCTATGTATTAATGAGCAATCATGTCCATCTTTTGTTAGAGCCAGAGAAAAGAGAGAATCTTCATCAATTCATAAAACTTCTTGCCGCAAAATATACTCGCTATGTTAATAGGATTTATCAGAGGACAGGGGTACTTTGGGAAGGCCGATTTCGAAGCTCTCCCGTGGAAAAAGAAAGACACTTCTTAGCCTGTCTGCGTTACATAGAGATGAATCCTTTGAGGGCAAGGATGGTTAAGGAGTTAGAAGAATACCCATGGAGTAGTTACAGGTTCCGAGCCTACGGAGAGAACAGCAAAATCTTAGATTACGATGTGTGGTATGAAGCGTTGGGAGAAGAGGCATTAGTCAGGCAGAAAAGGTATAGGAAATTTTTCCAGGAGACAGTTCCGGAAAGTGAATGGAAGCTAATCAGAGAAATGGTCAACAGGGGAGGCATAACGGGGAGTCAAAAATTCTCAGAAAAGATTGAGGAAACTTTGGGAAGGAAGATTATATTGAGACCCATAGGAAGACCTAAGATTAAAAAATAATCACGTCCCTATTTTTATTAAAGAATAAAATGATATTCTTTTCTGAAAAGTGCCTGGAATACCGGGGTCAGGGTCATCCGGAATCACCGGAGAGAGTGAAGATTACCTACGATTATCTAAAGAAAAAAGGATTTTCTTTTCAGCAGGCAGAGTCCTCGAGTGAGGAGGATCTTCTCTTAGTTCATACCAGGTCTTTCCTGAAAAAAGTAAAAGAGAATCGATTTTTTGATGCAGATACTCCCAATATTGATCATATCTATAATTACGCTATTCTCTCGGTAGGTGGGGCTATTGAGGCAATGAAGAAGGCTTTGGAGGAAGAGCCAAGTTTTTCCTTATTAAGGCCTCCAGGCCATCATGCTGGAAAGGATTATCTCGGCGGTTTCTGTTACTTTAACAATATGGCCATAGCGGTAGCCAGGGCTTTAGAGAAGGTTAAGAGAGTGGCCATTCTCGATTTTGATGGGCATCATGGGAATGGAACGGAGGATATTTTCCTGGGTGACAAACGAGTTGTTTATCTTTCCTTACATCAATATCCTGCCTATCCCGGAACCGGCCAGGCCTCTCGAGAGAACTGTCTTAACTATCCTCTCTCACCCGGTACGGGAGAGAAAAGATATCTTCAGGCTTTCACGGAAGGTTTGGAGAAGGTTAAAAAATTTGATCCGGGCTTAATCGGGATCTCGGCTGGATTTGATGGATACAAGGAAGATAGTCTTCTCAGTCTGGAACTGGAGGTCAAAACCTATTATGAGATTGGCAAGGCCATAAAAGATTTGGGTAGGCCTTGCTTTACTCTCCTGGAAGGAGGCTACAGTAGCGACCTTCCCCTCTGCGTTTATCAGTTCCTCCAAGGGATAGGGGTAAAATAGAAAACAGAAAAAAGCAGAAAAAAGGGACGTGATTATTTTTTGAGATATATTAAGTCATCTATGAGGTAGCAGGTAAGGTGCAAAGAAAACGGTGAGCCAGAATTTCGGGAAAATAATCACGTCCCCATTTATAGCTAGGAAAATGAGGAAATATTTAGTTTATGTAGGAATAATAGTAGGGTTGATGCTAATTCTGGTATTTGTGATTCGCTCGCATAGAGTGAGAAAAGAAGAATATACGTATGAACTGCGAGGGGAGAAGATGGTGGCGGATCAGATTGCAGCCAGAGGAGTCAAGGATGAAAAAGTCCTTTTGGCTATGAGGACTGTTCCTCGCCACAAATTCGTTTCGGAAGACCTTATAAACTCTGCCTATGAGGATAGACCTTTACCTATTGGATGCGGGCAGACCATTTCTCAGCCTTACATCGTGGCTCTGATGACCGAATTATTGAATCTTAGTGAAAAAGATAAGGTCTTAGAGGTGGGCACCGGCTCGGGTTACCAGGCAGCTATTCTTTCAGGGATTGTTAAAGAGGTTTACACTATAGAAATATTTGAAGAACTGGGAATATCGGCCGGGAAAAGATTAAAAGATTTGGGTTACCAGAACGTAAAGGTTAAGGTGGCTGATGGGTATTATGGCTGGCCGGAGGAGGCTCCCTTTGATGCAATTATTGTAACCTGTGCTGCCACTCACATCCCTCCTCCCTTGATTGAGCAATTAAAAGACGGAGGAACGATGTGCATACCGGTAGGTAGCGTTTTCTGGACTCAAAATTTAATGCTGGTGCAGAAGAGGGACGGCAAAATTATCGCCAAAAGTGTCCTGCCGGTGAGATTCGTTCCCCTATTGGGAAAGCACTAGAGTGGCACTCTTTGCTTCTATATTCCTGATTTCCTTCTCCATTCTTTCCTATGAAATCCTCTTGATGAGGATCTTTTCCATAACGAGCTGGTCGCACTTTGCTTACATGATCATTAGTATTGCTCTCCTCGGTTTTGGAGCCAGCGGAGCCTTCATCTCCCTGTTTCAGAATAAACTAAAAAAATATTTTTATTCTTCTTTTACCATTCTCTCCCTTTCCTTCTCTATTTCCCTTTTCCTTTGTTTTGTCCTTTCTCAACAAATTCCCTTTGACCCTTTTCTTATCGTCTGGTACCGGCGGCAGTATCTTTATCTATTGGAATATTATCTGGTTCTTTTCATCCCTTTTTTCTTAGGGGCGAGCTGCATCGGGCTCATGTTTGCTAAATTCCCCCGGAAGATCAGTAGAGTTTACTTCTATAATCTTTTGGGATCAGGAGGGGGCGCTTTAGGAGCGGTTCTTTTTCTCTATGTTTTTGCTTCTCTTCAGGTACTGCTCCTCATAACTTCCATTGCTTTTCTGGCCACTCTAATTTCTGCGTTTTATCTGGCCAGAAGAATTTTAATTGGCCTTATTTTCACCTCCTTTGTCCTAGTCTTTCTTTTTTTTCTCTTTCCCCTGAAACTTGTGATTTCTCAATACAAAGGCTTAAGCACCACCTTAAATCTTCCCCAGGCAAAAGTTTTAAACGAGCTCTCATCTCCTCTAGGCCTTATCGATGTTGTCAGTAGTCCAGCCATAAGGCATGCTCCCGGCCTTAGCCTCAATTTTGAAGGTACCATTCCTCCCCAGTTAGGTATTTTTATAGATGCCGACTCTATGTCTGCTATTACTGACTTCGGGGGTAGACTCTCCAACCTGAAGTATTTAGATTATACCACCTCCAGTCTACCCTACCATCTTCTTAGCCTGCCTAAAGTACTGGTTTTAGGAGCCGGAGGCGGCTCAGAGGTTCTCACCGCCCTCTATCATCGAGCCTCGTCGATTGAGGCCTTGGAAATTAACCCCCAGGTGGTAAGTCTGGTAAAGACCGAATACGGTGATTTTTCCAATCGGCTTTATTCCCTTCCCCAGGTAAAACCAATAGTAGCTGAGGGACGTGGGTTTATTCAGTCCGGTAGGAAAAAATATGATCTAATTCAGATTGCCCTTTTAGACTCCTTTAGTGCTTCTTCGGCCGGGGTTTACGCCTTATCGGAAACCTATCTTTATACTCTGGAAGCTATCAAGGAGTACCTAAGGCACCTTACCCCTGAGGGCATCCTCTCTATTACCAGATGGTTGAAGATGCCTCCCCGCGATGGAATTAAGATATTTGCCACGACAGTAGAGGCTCTAGAAGATCTGGGGGTAGAAGATCCCGCCTCTCATCTCGTCTTTATAAGAAGCTGGGCTACCTCCACTTTGCTCATTAAACGATCTTCTCTCTCTTCTTCACAGATAATAACAGCCAAGGAATTTTCTCGCATGAGGCTATTTGATTTTATCTGGTATCCCGGCATAAAATCAGGGGAGGTGAATCGCTACAACACTTTACCCGAGGCCTATTATTATGATGCCAGTAGAAAAATTCTTTCCCCGGAAAGAAAAAAGTTTTATCAAGATTATCTATTCTATATAAGGCCGGCTACCGATGATTCTCCCTATTTCTTTCACTTTTTCAGGTGGAAGTCTCTGCCCCACCTTCTTAAAACCATGGGCAGCCAATGGATTCCTTTTATAGAATGGGGATATATAGTTTTGATGGCTACTTTGTTTCAGGCAGTAGCGGTAAGCATAGTTTTGATTATCCTGCCCTTGTTTTTTCTCAAAAGCTCCACCAAGATATCGAGGAGCAGGCTACCTATTTTCGTCTATTTTCTTTTTCTGGGCTTGGGATACATGTTTGTGGAGATCGCTTTTATCCAAAAATTTACTCTTTTTTTATCTTATCCTATTTATGCGGTAGCGGTAGTAATATCAGGCTTTCTTTTTTTCTCCGGATGGGGAAGTTATCTAAGTGGACGAATCAGAATAGGTCGAGCAGGTAGTGTAGGAGCTGCTGTGGGAGCAATAATAATTATCTGCCTTGTTTATATAGGGTTCCTGGACAACATTTTTCGTCAGTTCATCTCTTTATCGGACCCCATAAAGATAATGCTTTCCCTTCTCTTTCTTTCTCCTTTAGCTTTTTTTATGGGAATGCCCTTTCCTCTGGGACTTAGCAGAGTTTCTGTCAAAAGGCCCTTCCTTGTCCCTTGGGCCTGGGGGGTAAACGGCTGTGCTTCTGTAATCAGCCCGGTTCTGGCCACAGTCCTGGCCATTTCCTGGGGATTTAATCTAGTGGTGATAATGGCTCTTTCCCTATATTTCTTGGCGGCCATAATTTCAGCCCACCTTTAAAGAAAAGGGGACGTGATTATTTTTTGAGATATAAAAAATAATCACGTCCCCTTTATTTTTGCCCTTTATTTCTTGACTTTCTTTGGAAAAGTTGTTATAGTTGAGCCGCATAGATAGTTATGCTTTAAGGGTCAAAGCCGGGGAGTTACCAAGGGGAAGGATTTGTCCCGTAGGGGAGAAGATAGTGAAGATTCCCTTACTCGATTTGAAATCTCAGCATAAGACAATCGAAGAAGAAGTTAACAGAGCGGTAGAAGGGGTTCTGGAAAGTGGACATTATATCCTGGGCCCCAATGTGAGAACCCTGGAAGAGGAGATTGCTGAGTATTGCAAAGTTAAGTATGCCATAGGAGTTGCCTCGGGCACAGATGCCTTAAGGCTGAGCTTAATCAGCTTGGGAGTAGGTGAAGGAGATGAGGTGATAGTTACCCCCTTTACTTTTATTGCCACTGCTGAGGTGATTACTCAGGTAGGTGCCAGACCCGTTTTCGTGGATATTGAGGAAAAAAGTTTTAATCTGGATCCCACCAAGATAAAACAGGCCTTAACCCCCAGAACCAAAGCCATAATCCCGGTTCATCTTTACGGGCAGGCTGTAGATATGGACAAGATAATGCATGTGGCAAAAAAACACGGTTTAAAAGTAATCGAGGACGTTGCTCAGGCCTTTGGAACAGAGTATCATGGATGGGCTCACCCTCCAAAAAAGTTGGGCTCCATGGGGGATGTAGGGTGTCTTAGTTTTTTTCCGACCAAGAATCTGGGAGGATATGGGGATGGAGGGATGGTTCTTACCAATGATCACGAGGTAGCTAGAAAGATAAAAATGCTCAGGGTTCATGGTCTAGACTCAAACGGTAATCATTCTCTGCTGGGATATAATAGTCGGTTGGATGAGCTGCAAGCAGCAATTCTAAGGGTGAAGCTAAGACACGTGGATAAATGGACAAGGATGCGCCGTCAAAATGCATCTCTTTATAATGAGCTATTCTCTTCTTCCACAATTCCGGTGAGGATCCCCTTTCAGGCTCCCTATGCCTGGCATAGTTTCTGTGCTTACACTATTCGAACGGCCCAAAGAGATAAATTAAGGGACTACTTGAAGAAAAAAGGGATTGAAACCAAGATTTATTATCCTCTTCCTCTGCATCGCCAGAAGGTTTATAGCAATCTCGGCTACAGTGAAGGTGATCTTCCGGTAGCGGAAAGAGTTTCTAAAGAAGTTCTCTCTTTACCGATTTATCCGGAGCTAAAAGAAGCCCAGATTGAGTTGGTGGTGAAGGAAATTAAAAATTTCGTGAATAGTGAATAGTGAATAGTCAAAAATAATAAGAAACCAAAATACGATTCACGAAATACGAAAAAGGCTATCAATTACAGAAGGAGTAATAAAGTTGGCAAGCTACCTGATAACCGGGGGAGCAGGCTTTATTGGTTCACATCTGGTGGGAAGGCTATTAAAAGAGGATGCGAAGGTAATAGTTATTGACAATTTTGATGATTACTATGATCCCAGGATAAAAAGAGACAATATCAAAGAATATTTGGATAATAAGAATTTTGAGTTAAGGGAAGTGGACCTGCGGGATCCGCAAGAGTTAAGAAGAGTTTTCCAATCCGATAAAATTGCTAAAGTTATCCATTTAGCGGCCAGGGCTGGAGTTAGACCCTCCTTAAGGAATCCTCTTTTGTATGAGGAAGTAAATATTAAGGGCACCTTGAATTTGTTAGAAGTATGCAAGGATTACCCGCCGGAAGGTTTTATTTTTGCTTCCTCTTCTTCGGTCTATGGCACCGCCAGCATCCCCTTTGTGGAGGATGAGAGCCTTAACAAGCCTACCTCCTTTTATGCAGCTACCAAGCTCTCTGGAGAGCTAATTTGTCATACCTATCATCATCTCTACCGTATTCCCATGGCATGCTTACGACTATTCACTGTTTATGGTCCCAGGCAGAGACCGGAGATGGCTATACATAAGTTTACCAGGCTGATTGATGAAGGCAGGGAAATAACTATTTTTGGTAATGGGCATTCAAAGAGGGATTATACCTACATTTCGGATATTATTGATGGAATTATGAGAGTGCTGGGAAAAAAATTCGACTATGAGGTATTTAATCTGGGTGGTTCTCAACCAATCGAGCTGAGAGAGCTTGTGGCATTGATTGAGTCATCTCTGGGAAAGAAAGCCAGGATGAGACATCTTCCCGATCAGCCAGGCGACCTTCCCATTACTTTTGCTGACCTCACTAAATCGAGGAAAGTATTGGGTTATAACCCCAGGATAGGAATAAGAGAAGGTATTAGAAAATTCATTGAATGGCACCGGAGTAAACCTTGAGAGGGTTTCTATGAACGTCTCTATCATTGGTACCGGGCATGTAGGATTGGTTACGGGAGCCTGTTTTGCAGAGATAGGCAATCAGGTGGTCTGTGTGGATAACGATAAGGAAAAAATTGCCACCCTGAAAAAAGGAAAGATACCTATCTATGAGCCTCACCTCGAAGAATTAGTTAAGAGAAATGTTGACAGAGCAAGGCTTTCCTTTTCCACCTCAATTAAAGAGGGTGTATCTAAATCCAGGGTGATCTTCATTGCGGTGGGAACACCTCCCAGGGAAAATGGAGAGGCAGATCTATCTTCGGTGGAGAAAGTCTGTAGTCAGATCGCCCGAAATATGAAGGATTATAAGTTGGTGGTGGAGAAGAGCACTGTTCCGGTACAAACCGGACAGTGGATAAAACGTCTCTTTAATCTGCATAATTCTCATGGGGATTTCGATATTGCCTCAAACCCTGAGTTTTTGCGGGAAGGAAGCGCTATACACGATTTTCTTAATCCGGATAGGATTGTCATTGGGGTGGAGAATGAAAGAGCAGCCAACATCTTAAAGGAACTTTACTCACCCATTATCCAACGTAGTTTTGAGTCCTCTTTAAAATCTTCCCTGGTCAATCACATTCCCCTGCTTATAACCGATCTTCAAAGTGCAGAGCTAATAAAGCATGCCTCTAACTCTTTTCTGGCTACCAAGATATCCTTCATAAATGCCATGGCTAATATCTGCGAGAGGGTAGGAGCTGACGTAGAGAAGGTAGCTCAGGGAATGGGGTACGATCCCCGCATTGGCCCGGCCTTTCTTAAAGCCGGAGTGGGTTTCGGAGGTTTCTGTTTTCCCAAGGATCTGCAGGCGTTTATCAAGATAGCGGGAAAGTTTAATTATGATTTTGCTCTTCTTAAAGAGGTGGAGAGAATAAATAAAGATAGACCAAAAAGATTAGTGGAGAAAATAGAGGAGGCTTTATGGGTGTTAAAAGATAAAACTATTGGTATCCTTGGTCTTGCCTTTAAGCCGGACACAGATGATATGAGATTTGCCCCCTCTATTGAAGTGATAAATCTATTGCAAAAGGAGGAGGCAAAAGTAAAGGTCTATGATCCAGTAGCCATGGACAAGGCCAAAATGATTTTAAAGGATGTGGAATACGGTAAAGATCCCTACCAGGTAGCCGAGGGAAGTAATGCCTTAGTCATCGTTACTGAATGGGATGAATTTCGAGATCTTGACCTGGCAAAAATAAAGGGTTTGCTGGAAAATCCTGTCATCATCGATGGGAGAGATATCTTCGATCCAGAAAAGATGAAGAAGTTGGGTTTTGTGTATAAAAGTATAGGGAGAAGATGAGGGTGCTAATCACCGGGGGAGCAGGTTTTCTTGGCTCTCATTTATGCGATTATTTGCTGGCGAAGGGTCATGAGGTGATAGCTCTGGATAATCTCATTACCGGAAAGGTGGAGAATATTGCCCATCTGGCCGGAAATGAGCATTTCCAATTCATCAAGCAGGATGTAACCGAATATATTTATCTTAAGGGAAAAATAGACTATATTCTTCATTTTGCTTCTCCAGCCAGTCCTGTTGATTATCAGAAATATCCTATTCAAACTTTGAAGGTAGGATCTTTGGGAACGCACAAAGCGCTGGGCCTGGCCAAGGAAAAGGGAGCAGAATTTTTGCTTGCTTCAACTTCTGAGGTTTATGGGGATCCTCAGGTGAGCCCTCAAAAAGAAGATTACTGGGGAAATGTTAATTCCCTGGGTCCAAGAGGAATGTATGATGAAGCCAAAAGATTTGCCGAAGCTTTGACTATGGCCTATCGTCGCTATCATAAGATTGATACCAAGATTGCACGTATATTCAATAGCTACGGCCCCCGGATGAGAAAAGATGATGGAAGGGTTGTTCCTACTTTTATTAATCAGGCCCTAAAGGGGCAGCCTCTGACCGTTTTTGGAGATGGCTCTCAGACAAGGAGCTTTTGTTACGTTTCAGATCTGGTGGAGGGGATATATAAGCTGATGATCTCAGAGATAAATGAGCCGGTGAACCTGGGCAGTCCTGATGAGATGAGTATTCTGGATTTTGCTAGATTGGTGCTTGAAGTCACCTCCAGCCAGAGCAAGACAACCTATAAGCCTCTGCCAGAGAATGATCCCAGGGTAAGGCGACCGGATATCTCCAGAGCAAAGAAATATTTGAAATGGCAGCCAAAAGTTGAGTTAAGAGAGGGACTAGCAAAAACTTTAGCCTGGTTTAAAAAGGAGAAATAGCAGCCTGGGTTAAGTGAAGGTTCAAAAAGGGGGAAATTTCAATGCTTGATAAGGAGTTACTCAAGATCCTGGCCTGTCCCATCTGTAAGAGCGGGGTTAAACTTGAAGGTAATAAAATTATCTGCAGCAAGTGCAAAAAATACTATCCTGTCAGGGTTGGTATTCCGGTCATGCTGATAGATGAGGCAAAGGATTTATAGAATAAGAGGTTAATAATGATTTCGCTCAGTGGCGGACCGAAGTTTATTTTTATGGTTGCTGAAGGGAGATAGAAGGTGGAAGACAGAGCTGTAGAAGAAATAAAACGGCATTTCGATGTGGTAGCGGAAAGTTTAAAAGATGAGATTAAGCTAATAGCTGAAGGACATGTCCTTCTGAACAAAAAAATAGACGATCTCCGTAAAGAAAATGCAGAGGAACATGGAGAGATTTTGTCAGCCATAAAGTTCTCTTACGCTGAGCTGGACCGCCGCATTGTAGTTTTAGAGGACAGATTCGCTGACATTGAGAAACGTGTCAGTCGTCTAGAGAGTCCTCATTAGAACCTTGGGATTGTGGATTGCAGAGTTGATTTTTTGGGATTTTTAACCTAGGACTCAGGACTTAAATTGAGGTGACTAGAATGAAGGCTTTGATCTTAAGTGGAGGAGCAGGAACTCGTCTTCGACCCATTACCCATACCGCAGCCAAGCAGCTCATTCCTGTGGCCAACAAACCCATACTTTTTTATGGAATTGAGGCGATTAAAGAAGCAGGCATTAACGATGTAGGAATTGTCACCGGAGATACCCATGAGGAGATAAAGGAAGCAGTGGGAAAAGGGGAAAAGTGGGGGATTAAGGTTACCTACATTCAGCAGCTATCTCCCTTAGGTTTAGCTCACGCGGTAAAGATATCGAGAGATTTTTTGCAGGATGAGCCCTTTGTGATGTACCTGGGAGACAACATAGTAAAGCAGGGAATAAACTCTTTAGTAAAGGAATTCCGAGAAAAAAGACCTAACTGCCAGATTCTTCTCGCTCACGTGGATAATCCCTGGCAATTTGGGGTAGCAGAACTTAAAGGTAATAAAGTGGTGGGGCTGGTGGAAAAGCCTAAAGAGCCAAAGAGTGACCTGGCCTTAGTAGGCGTATATATGTTTGACCACCACATCTTTGAGGCGGTAGACAATATCAAGCCCTCCTGGAGGAACGAGCTAGAGATTACCGATGCTATACAGTACCTAATTGAGCATGGTTATCTAGTTCATTCTCATATCATTAACGGCTGGTGGAAAGATACCGGGAAACGTGAGGATTTACTGGAAGCTAACAGGATAATGCTGGATGATGTTGAAAGGGAGATAAAAGGAGAGGTGAGTGAGGATTCCAGAATTTATGGGAGGGTAAAGATAGATTCTGAAGCCCGGGTAATCAAGAGTGTAATCCGAGGGCCAGTTGTAATCGGGAGAGGATGCAGGTTAATAAAGTCCTACATTGGCCCCTTCACTTCTATCTATTATAATACTTTAATTGAAGAATCCGAGATAGAACACAGTATTGTTATGGAGGAATGCAAAATTACTGGCTTGAAATCACGCAT
>JABUBO010000350.1_pt1 | contig 14567 bp, 11 predicted proteins | sample 7240361 | NCBI WGS metagenome assembly JABUBO01 (sample SAMN07256346, study PRJNA390944) | subsurface metagenome | isolation source: Methane hydrate marine sediment | place: Pacific Ocean: Eastern North Pacific, ODP site
ATCCATTGCAGAAAGGGTATTGGTTAATTGGGATGAATACCTGCCAAAATTTGTAAAGGTACTTCCACTGGAATATAAAAAAGTGCTTAATGAAATAAAGCTGAGGGAAATAAATCTGAAACTACGCCATGCTGACTATGATCCTAATTTTGCAGAGTAAACAGTTACTATAGCAACTAACACAAAATTCTCCTCCTTGGAAAGGAGGAGTACCCGACCGAAGGGAGGGGGAGGTGGTTGAGTAGAAAAAAAATAAGGGGATGCCTTGGCATAACTAATAACCTATAACAAAATCATTCATTTATGTTATATAATCAGCTTTATTCTGAAAAAATATGATTTAAAATATTAGTAGAAATATCATGGGAAATCCAAGAGGATTTATTGAAGTAAAAAGAAAAGGAGCAGGAAACCGCCCTGTAGAAGAAAGAATATCGGATTATGGTGAGGTTGAACAAACCCTGAATACGGATGACAGGATTCTTCAGGCATCCCGTTGCATGGATTGTGGTGTTCCGTTTTGTCATTGGGGATGCCCGGTGGGAAGCAGAATGCCTGAATGGCAGGATGCTGTTTACCGGGGCGACTGGAAAGAAGCCAGTGATATCCTGCACTTAACTAATAATTTTCCGGAATTTACCGGCAGAGTTTGTCCGGCTCCCTGTGAAAAATCCTGTGTTTTGGCAATTCATAATGAACCTGTAACTATCCGTGAAAACGAAGCTGCTGTGATTGAAAAGGCCTTTGACCTGGGTTATATTGTACCCAGACCACCGGAGAAAAGAACCGGGAAAAAAGTGGCTGTTGTGGGATCAGGACCGGCAGGCCTTTCAGTAGCTGCCCGGTTAAACCGTTTTGGGCATACCGTAACACTTTTTGAGAAAGAAAATAACGTGGGAGGATTATTAAGGTATGGGGTACCTGATTTTAAATTGAATAAGAATGTTATCGACCGTAGAATACAACTTCTTGGGGAGGAAGGATTGGTGATTAAAACCAACACCCTGGTAGGTAAGAATATAACGGCGCAAAACCTGCTTGAAAAATTTGATGCTGTATGTTTGGCTGTTGGTGTTATGCAGCCAAGAGATCTGCAAATTGAGGGCAGAGGCCTTGAAGGCATCCATTTTGCAATGGATTATCTGACTCAACAGAACAGGGTGGTTGCCGGGGAAAGCATTCCTGATAATGAAAGGATCTTTGTAAAGGATAAGAATGTGATCGTTCTCGGAGGAGGAGATACAGGTTCGGATTGTGTAGGTACAGCCGTTCGTCAGGGAGCTAAAAGCATCACCCAGATTGAGATATTGCCAAAACCACCGGAAGTCAGGCGACAAGATAATCCCTGGCCTTTCTGGCCGGATATCCTGAAGACCACAACTTCGCACGAAGAAGGCTGTAAACGTTACTGGAGCCTTGGAACAAAAAGATTTATCGGTTTAAACGGTATGGTAAACCGGATTGAAGCAGTTGAACTTGATTGGAAAAAAGGAGACAAAAATCAATTGATTATGACTGAAGAATCCGGAAGTATTAAGACGTTTGAAGCAGACATGGTCCTTCTGGCCCTTGGATTTACACGGCCTATTTATGAGGGTCTGCTGGAGCAACTAAACATGGATTTTGATGAAAAAGGAAATATTAAAGTGAATGATTCGTTTGAAACCAACCGCTCTAAAATATTTGCCGTTGGGGATGCGGTTTCAGGCCCCGGTCTGGTAGTAAAAGCCATTGCATCCGGTCAAAAGGCGGCAAAAGAAATACACTATTATTTTTTAAGAAACACTCGTCGGACGACTGCAGTCGTCTGACGAGTGTACAAAGTAACTCATGCATCACGTGTTGATAACCGGGAGACAGACGAGAATCCGCTTAGCGGTTTACTCACTCCCACTGTCCTTCGCTCAAACCTGCTCGTGAGACATTTTACTCATTTCATTCATAAAATAGTTGTGCCACAGGCCTGCCCGAATGCTCGTTCAGGCGGGCATCCTTACGGGAGAACCGCTTAGCGGATAGTAAGTCACCCAGTGTATTTGAAAATAAATGGTAACTTACGGTGCAATTTTGTAACATCTATGAATCAAAAAATCCCACAATACGAAGATATTCTTAGTGCTCATCAAAGAATAAAGAATTACATCCATCAAACCCCTGTTTTACAATCCGATGGTATAAATAAAATTTTGGATTGCGATCTTTTTTTTAAATGTGAAAATTTTCAGAAAGTAGGTGCTTTTAAGTTTCGGGGTGCCTGCAACGCGGTTTTTTCCTTGTCAGATGACCAGGCAAAAAATGGGGTTGCAACACATTCCTCGGGTAATCATGCTGCTGCCCTTGCTCTGGCAGCAAAATTAAGAGGGATTAAAGCATATGTTGTGATGCCTGAAACTTCTTCAAAAATTAAGATAATTGCTGTTACCGGTTATGGAGCCGAAATAACATATTGCAAACCTACACTTGAGGCCAGGGAGAGCACCCTGGATAAAGTTGTGAAGGAAACAAATGCTCAGTTTATTCACCCATATGATAATTTTCAGGTAATTTGTGGACAGGGAACCGCTTCAAAGGAATTTCTGGAGGAAATTCCGGATTTGGATTATGTGGTTACTCCGGTCGGAGGAGGGGGCTTATTAAGCGGTACCGCAATCACAGTTCGGGCTCTCAGCCCAAACACAAAAGTCATAGCGGCTGAACCTAAAAATGCGAATGATGCCTGGCGCTCTTTTAAATCAGGGAAATTAGTTCCATCCATAAATCCTGATACGATAGCAGATGGATTATTAACATCGCTAAGCCCGCTTACCTTTAAAATTATCCAGGAAAAGGTGGATGATATAATCACCGTCATGGAAGATACCATTATTCGTGCCATGAGAATGATCTGGGAAAGAATGAAAATCATTATAGAACCATCCTCCGCGGTAACTTTGGCGATCGTTATTGAAAACCTGGATCAATTTAAGGGGAAAAGGGTTGGATTGATTTTAACAGGAGGTAACGTTGATTTGGAAAACTTGCCTTTTTAATTCAATATTCGTCCGACCACTCCAAGTGGTCAGACGAATTATTCTGATCTTATATATAAATTGCAAGTTACCGGATAATGGTCGGAATAATTTACACGGATAGTTTTGAAATGAGACGATTTAATGTTATCGCTGTGTAAGATATAATCAATCCGGTATGAGGGAAATCTTCCCAAATATGTGTTTCCAATCCCGGTACCGGATTCAACAAAAGCATCCTTGAGTTTTCCCCGCATTTTATGGTATGAATAAGATACAGGTGTATCATTGAAATCACCGCAAACCATTACCGGATAAGGCGAGTTTTTTATGTGCCTGGCAACAACATTAGCCTGTTTAGCCCGCAGAGTAAAAGCATGTTTCAACCGGAACGAAATATCTTTTATTTCATCAATCGTTTCTTCTTCATCGATATTATTAAGCGTTTTGAGAAAGGAATAACTTTTTTTTCTGAGTCTGACAGATTGCAGATGATTATTATAAATTCGAATAGTATCGTTGTTTATTTTAATATCAGTAAAAATAGAGAGATTGATGGTATTTGGAAAACGGATATCACCCTTGTTCACAATCGGGAAACGACTAAACGTGGCAATTCCATAGTTCTTTTTACCATTTTTGCTTAAAGCCCATGTAACATGAGAAAAGGTTGCTTTACCTGTTTTATTTCGTAAGCTATCGATCGTCAATGTTCCTTTTTCTCCGGTAAGAAAAATCTCTTGCAAACATAGAATATCTGGTTTTCTTTCGGAAATTAATCTGAGGATCCCATCCTTGGCGCCTGGAGTTTCTAACCATTTATAATAATTGAAAAGCCTGACATTGTAAGACAAAAAATCAATCATGACAGTATTACCAGTATCTTTCAGATATTCTGTCTTTGATTCTCTTCGATTTGAATTCAGATTGGATAATACCGGGGGCCGGATAAAATTCTGAAGGTTATACCAGCCAATCAGAATCGTAATTAGTGAAATCAGGATTTCCTTTTTTAATTGAACAGACCAGTAAATGATCATAATCAGATTCAAGGCTAACAAATAGGGATATGCTAATCCAAAAAGTGCTGCGATCCAGAGATCTTTCGGATTAATATATACTGACAGGTAGGACAGGATTAGACCCGCAACCAGGAAGGCATTGAATAGTAGGGCACTTTTATAAACAAGTCTTTTCATTTAGGTTAGTTCTTGTTCTTCTCTCCCATATTAAACAGGATTTTTTTTTCCTCCTTGGTTAAACTATCATAACCTGCTTTGGAGATTTTATCCAGGATCCGGTTTATTTCTTCTTGTTCCCGGGCCTTCATTTTATTATATTCCATATCATTCGCAGGCCTTTTATGTTCTACCTTTAATTTCACCTTAGGTTTAAAAAAGGATAAGAAGTGGTCAAGTATCCGGCTAAGTCCTTTACTGAAGTCTGTTCCTTTCCGGTATTGATGGATGTATATAAATCCAAATAAAGCGCCTCCGATATGCGCAATTTTACCACCGGTATTCGTGGAGAAATCCAAAACCGATGTAAAAACAAATATCAGGATGGCAATGTATTTGATTTTCACAGGACCTAAGAATAACAAATAAACGGTATAATTCGGGACATACACTGAAATGGCGATTACTATTGCAATTACTGCGGCTGATGCACCAATGGCAATGGATTCTGCAGCAATAGAATCAAACACGGGAAAAACATTAAATGAAAAAACATAAAGAAAAGCACCGGATAAACCGCCAAGGATATAAACACCGGCTAATTTTTTATGGTCAAGGTATTCAAGAAAGATCTTACCGAACCAGAAAAGCCACAATAAATTAAAAAGGATATGGAGAAACCCTTCATGAACAAACATGTAAGTAAGGACTGTCCAGGGCTTTCTGATAAGTTCGGATAAATTGGAAGGTACTGCCAGCCAGCGGATAAAAGATTCACTTCCTTCCGGGGTATTAAAGAGGAAAAAAAAGATCTGAAAAATCTTGATGCCTAAGAAAACGCACAGGTTTATATATATCAATTTTGTTAAGGAACTTCCCTGCTTAAAAGATGTTTTTATCTCATCAATCAGATTCATTACACTATTCTAATAAAAATTACTCCGTCCCTTTTTCCAGTATTTTATAAGTATAAATCCGAATAGCATCCCGCCAATATGGGCAAAATGTGCAATGTTGCTGCCGGGTTGTGAAAAAGCTAAATATATTTCAAGCCCACCGTACAGAATGACGAAATATTTTGCTTTCATCGGAATAGGAGGGAAGAGTAACATGAGTTTTGTATTGGGGAAAAGCATTCCGAATGCCAATAATATGCCAAAAACTGCCCCTGATGCACCAACAGTTGGGATATTAATATTCATTTCAAGCACTTGCCTGGTAAATTCAATAGCTTCCCTGATGTAATTGCTGTTATTCGGGTTAAAGGTCCAGGAATTGATAAAATTATATAGCTGGGGTGTAGGTGAATTAACATGGTCTCTTACGAAACCGGCGAAAAGTTCAGGTGAGGGTGAAACAGCAAAAGCCGATACATCTTTTACCAAAGATGAAAGTTCAATCCAGTTTACAAAAGTATGTAAAACGGCAGCACCCAGGCCAGTAACAAAATAGTAAACCAAAAATCGTTTAGGTCCCCATACACTTTCCAACACCCTTCCGAACATCCATAAAGCAAACATATTAAAGAAAAGGTGAGCTAATCCACCATGCATAAACATATGTGTAACAAACTGGTAGGGTCTGAAATATTCCGATTCAAAATAATGAAGGCCTAAAATACGGGTTAGGTTAATTCCAAAAGCTTCCTTTAAAGCAAAATCGGCTAACAGCAATATTACATTTAGCAGTATTATGTTTTTTACAACAGGAGGCACAGCCCCAAGTCCTGAGCTTCGAAAACCATTCATTAAGTGCTACTTTGAGAGTTCTTAAATTCTAATTAACGTGAGTTCGATATATTAAATAGATAAATAAATCATTAACTTTTACTTAGTGAAACTTTGAGCCTTAGTGTCTTAGTGGCAAAAAAAAATAAATGCCACGAAGTCTCGAAGACACAAAGAAAAAACTAAGAATTCGCAAATCTTATCTAGTAAACAACTTATATTCAAATATAAAAAACTATTGCTTATCCCGAACTAACGTTAATTAAATTGATGCTAAAATTGAACGTTGTAACGATAAATATACAAATGCCTAAAATGCCTAAAATCAAATAATAACAATTTAAAGTATTTTAATCATTTTCGAAATTTTTTTGTGCAATACTTGAGCCAAAGATAGTAATTCCGGAAAATTTTATTGAAATAGACAAAATGTCAGAAAAAATCACTTAAACATATTTTCAATTTCGGAAAGATTAAGGATAGAAACAACAGGTTTACCTGATGGTGAGTAATTAGGTGTTTTACAAGCAAACAAAGAATCTATAATTTCTCTCATTTCTTCCTTTGTAAGGTTTTTTCCATGATGAATAGCTGCTGCTACAGCCAGTGATTTGGCTATCCTCTCTTTTACCCCCGCTTGAATATTCCTTTCGGAGGCTTTAAAGTCTTCCAATAATATCTCAATCATTTCCTGTGGGTCTGAATTGCCGGAATTAGCAGGATATCCGTTGATAATAATTGAATGATGTCCTATGTCCTGAATATCAAAACCCAGTCGTGAAAGTTCATCGAGAATTTCTATTAAAGTAGTATAATCTGATGCACTTAATTCAACCGTTTGAGGAAACAGATCTTTTTGAGCTACACCTAAATTTTTTTCCAGGGAGTTCAGATATTTTTCGTACAGAATTCGTTCATGAGCTCTTTTCTGGTCGATAACCATGAGTCCGGATTTCACCGTACAGAGTATATATTTATTTTTTAACTGTACAAAGTTTTGGCTAAGGGTTTCATCTTCAATTCCCGGAGCTTTTTGAAACAGGAATTGTTCGGGTGTTTCATTCCCTTTTTCAAATCCCGAATAAAGCTTTTCCCAGTTTTGGAGATTTTCTTTATCCATCCGGGATATCCTTATTTTTTTCTGATATCTTGTTTTTTCATCTGCGAATGGATCATAATCAGGGTTAATCCGGATGGTTGGTGATTTTATCTCCATGTCCCCGGTCGAAACGGGGATATCAATAATTCCTTCATTTTCAAAATCAATGGAAGGGACGATGTTAAATTTTCCCAATGCTTCCTTTGTGGCAGCCAGTAAAAATTGCCAAATGGATATTTCATCTTCAAATTTTACTTCCGACTTTGTGGGATGAATATTAATATCAATGGTCCCAGGATCGGAAGTAAAATAGACAAAATAGGATGGAATGGTTTCAGGGGGCAGGATTTGGTCGTATGCTTTAATCACAGCCTTATGCAAATAGGGATGCTTGATGTACCGGTTGTTTACAAAGAAAAATTGTTCACCAAAAGTTTTTCTGGCAAATTCAGGTTTCCCGATGTAACCGGTGATTTTTACAAGGCTGGTTTCAACGTTTAGCGTAATGAGATTTTGATTGATCCCCTTGCCGAAAACACCCATTAACCTTTGTCGCAAACCGGATGCCGGCAAGTTATAGATTTCGGTTTCATTCTGATAAAGGGAAAAGGAAATATTTGAATGAGACAAGGCAACGCGCTGAAATTCAAAAATTATATGTTTAAGCTCCGTTGAATTGGTTTTTAAAAATTTCCTGCGGGCCGGAACATTATAAAAGAGGTTTTTTATGGTAAAATTACTGCCGTCAGGACAGCTGATGGATTCCTGTTTTTCCACTTCCGATCCATTGATCAGGATCAGTGTACCCAGTTCATCCTCAATTCTTTTTGTTTTTAATTCAACTTGAGCTATTGCTGCAATGGAAGCTAATGCCTCACCCCGGAAACCCATTGTTTTAATAGCATAAAGATCTTTTGCTTCCAGGATCTTTGAGGTGGCATGCCGTTCAAATGCAAGCCTGCCATCAGTTTCCGACATACCACACCCGTTATCAATTACCTGTATAAGGGTTTTACCCGCGTTCTTAACAATGATTTTTATTTCTGTACTCCCACTATCAATCGCGTTTTCGACCAATTCTTTTACCACCGATGCAGGGCGTTGAATAACTTCACCCGCAGCAATCTGATTCGCAACTGAATCAGGCAATAAATGAATAATATCCGGCATGGATTTTACCTGTTTAATAAAAGAAAAGATAATAAGAGATCAGACAGAGGATTATTATGATAATAATTAACCGGATGGTTGATTGTTGTTGTGTTTTTCTTTGTTTCCTCCTGAAATAAGTGCTCATACTACCCTTCCTGATTGTGGGTCTGTACGCTTCTCCTTTAGTTACCCCCATCTCTTTTTCAACTTCCCGGATCCTCTCCTCTAATTGTTCCTTTTGCTCATCGTAATAGCGAGGTATGTAATTGAATGATTTAGGTTTTTGTGTCCGGAAAAAACTTGGGATAGCCATATCCTTTAATTTTTTTACAAAGGTATTTATTATTTTGTAAATATTGAATTATCAATTCATCTCTTACTTCAACGAATCATTCATTAAGGGTTTCACCGCAAAATCTGCAGTAAATGGCATCGGGCTCATGACCTTCCTTTAAACAGCTTGGACAACATTGCGTTGTAATCTTCTTTTGTTTTGCCATGGTAAATTCAGCGGTGACAATTCCGGTTGGTACGGCAATAATTGCATATCCCAGTATCATTACAAAACTGGCGATAAACTGCCCGAGGCCGGTGGAAGGAGCAATATATTTTACTATTGCTCAATCTTTTCGTACATTTGAAAGGTTTGAATGAACTGAAAATGGAACTATTTAAACAAAATTTTCTTGAAGCCAAAAAATTGCTGGAGGAGTTTATTAATAATCCGGAAAACTGGAAAACACTTGAAGCTGCCGGCAAGGAGTTGGTAAAAGCAATAAAACAGGGAAAAAAGATTTTAACATGCGGAAATGGCGGCTCGATGAGTGATGCCATGCATTTTGCTGAAGAACTTACAGGCCGGTTTCGTGAAGACCGTTCTCCTATTGCTGCTGTTGCTATTTCAGATCCTTCCTACCTTAGTTGCACCGCCAATGATTATGGATATGAGTTCGTATTTTCCAGGTATATTGAAGGGGTTGGAAATGAGGGAGATGTATTGGTTGCAATCAGTACCAGTGGCAATTCCATCAATATGATTAATGCTGCAAGATCGGCCATGGCAAAAGGGATGGTTGTCATTGGACTTACAGGAAAGGATGGTGGGGAACTGGCAAAATATTGTGATATTGAAATCCGTGCCCCACAATCAGAATATTCCGACCGGGTGCAGGAAATCCATATTAAGATCATTCATTCACTTATCCACTATTTAGAAATCCGGATTTAGTAATTCCTCCTATATCATTCAAATTATGCTGGTAAAAACCTATGGAAGCGCAGTACATGGCATCAATGCCACCATCGTTACGGTCGAGGTAAATGTATCTAAGGGAATAAAGTTTTACTTGGTAGGGTTACCCGATAATGCTGTAAAGGAAAGTCAGCAGCGAATTGAATCGGCGTTACGGATCATTGGTCACAAATGGCCGGGTAAGAAAGTTGTGATCAATATGGCTCCGGCAGATATTCGCAAGGCTGGATCCGCATATGATTTACCCCTGGCCGTTGGTATAATGGCTGCCGCTGGTTTTATTGGGAATGATGAACTGGACAAATATGTTATGATGGGAGAACTCTCCCTTGATGGTGGTTTACAGCCTATAAGGGGAGTACTTCCGATTGCGATTCAGGCAAGGGAAGAGGGCTTCAAGGGATTTATCCTTCCACGTCAGAATGCAAGGGAAGCAGCTGTTGTGAATGACCTTGAAATTTATGGGGTTGAAAATTTGAAGGAAATTATGGATTTTATTAATGGTGAAAAGGTTCTGGAGCCTACCATTGTGAATACCCGGGAGGAATTTTTTACTAGTGTAGATAAATATGAATTTAATTTTTCGGATGTTAAAGGTCAGGAGAATGTAAAGAGAGCCCTTGAAATTGCTGCCGCTGGTGGCCATAATATCATCATGATTGGTCCTCCCGGTGCCGGGAAAACCATGCTGGCAAAACGTCTCCCGACAATTATACCACCACTGACTTTACAAGAAGCACTCGAAACAACTAAAATTCATTCGGTTGCAGGGAAAATAGGGAGGGATACATCACTGATGACTTGCCGGCCTTTTCGGTCTCCTCACCACACAATTTCCGATGTGGCATTGGTAGGAGGAGGCCAGTTTCCACAACCAGGCGAGATTTCATTAGCTCATAACGGTGTCTTGTTTCTTGATGAGTTGCCTGAGTTTAAACGAAGCGTATTGGAGGTAATGCGGCAACCACTGGAAGACCGGCGGGTCACTATTGCAAGGGCAAAATTTACGGTTGAATATCCGGCTAGTTTCATGCTTGTTGCATCTATGAATCCATGTCCCTGCGGATTTTATAATCACCCTGAAAAAGACTGTGTCTGTACTCCGGGAGTTGTGCAGAAATACCTGAATAAAGTTTCAGGACCTCTTTTGGACAGGATCGATATTCATATTGAAGTTGTCCCTGTTCCCTTTGATAAATTATCCGAAGAAAGGGAAACTGAAAAAAGTGAAGCCATTCGCAACAGGGTGATAGCAGCAAGGGGGATACAGGATAGACGATTTAAAGAATACCGGACAATCTATAATAATGCCCAGATGTCCTCCCGCCTGCTCAGGAAGTTTTGTGAGATCGACCAGGCAGGTCATCAATTGTTAAAAAATGCAATGGAAAAACTGGGTTTATCTGCCCGGGCGTATGACAGGATATTAAAAATGAGCCGAACCATTGCCGATCTGGATAAATCTGAAAAAATTCAATCTGCACACCTCGCCGAAGCAATCAATTACCGCAGCCTCGACCGGGAAAGCTGGGCAGGATAGAACATGTCTTACTCACCGGGTGACTCCGAGTCACGCGGTGAGTAGCACACATGAATAAGGGTGTTTATAAATTAAGGTTGGTAAATCCTCGTAACCCGACTCCGGATCGGGTTATGCCACAGGCATCCCTTTGGGACGAGTTACTTAAAATCGGAAGCTGTCCGTCCTGTTTTGTGCGTTTTTTTGGATAGTGATTTCTTAATATTAATAATATCAATCAAATAACAATTGCCAAAAACAAAAAAAAGATGATAAACAAAATTCTACATTCTACATTTTATATTCATTATTTCTCTTTTTTGATTATGTACACAATCTTTACTATGCTTATCAAAATAATGCTAAAGAATGAGCCAAAATACATTAATTCAATATGTTAGCAGCGATGTCTAAACACCTGTACTTACAGAATTATTTGCTTATAATTAAGGTATACTTTTTGAATATTATAAATAAAACGTTAGATGAAAAGAATCTGTATCATAATAGCCTGCCTCCTGTTTTGTCCGTTTTTTTCAGGGTTTAATTTTTACTATTTAACGACATGAAAATCCAAATCGTGAAAGTCATAACTGAAATCAGTCAATGGAGATACTGCTTTCATTTTGATGCCTGAAGCTTGTCCGGAATAATCAAGTTCAAACATTACGAAAGCATCGGCATCCATGCTGCGATCATTCCACTTAACTATGAATGTATTGCCTTTATAAAACAACATTTCACCAGTTAATTTTGGTGAGCGCTTTGAATCAAACCACAATTTGTTTTTCTTTTCAGAAATTAATATCTCACCAAACCAATCATCCTTGTAAGTTCCGGTATATAGACTTAAGTCTACTTTTACAGATGTATCTTTTTGATTCTCTGCTATTTCTTTCCAGACTTCATCTGTAATTTTTTTTATGTTTTCTTTATTCGATTGTACGCGCTCATAATATTCTTTTACCCTGTCTGTACCCTGGATGTCTAAATAGCTATCCTTGATTTGATTGGTAATTGAAGCAAACGCAGATCCTGATTGTTGATTGGTTAATACTATAATTCCTAATTTCATTTCAGGAAGTAGCGTTACCTGAGTCACCATTCCAGGCAAGCCACCGGTATGCGATATTTGTTTATAACCTTTAACATCACTTAAACTCCATCCTAATCCATAAGCGCTAAAATGTGTGTTATATGAGTTACTGCCTCTTACAGGCAATATGGTTTGTGGTGTCCACATTTCTTCATGTACTTTTTCACTAAAGAGTTTCTTACTAAGTCTTTCTCCATATTTACCATGATTCATCTGCAAAATCGCCCATTTACTCATATCATGAATACTTGAATAAATAGCCCCGGCAGAACTTGTCAATTCATGATCATATCTATCAACAACTATAATTTTATTATCAACCGGAGCATGTGGATCCGCGATATTTGACTTATCCTTTACACGATTAAAATTACCGGCACTGCGATCCATTTCCAGTGGTTTCATAATCCTTTCTTCAACATATGCTTCCCAACTCATCCCGGTAACCCTGGAAACAACTTCTCCGGCAACAATAAATAAAAGGTTATCATAATCGAATTTGCTCCGGAAACTTGAAACTGATTTCAAAAATCGTAGATTATATATAAGATTTTCAATTTTGAAATCACTGCCATCAGGGAATATCATTAAATCTCCTGCCCCAAGTCCCAAGCCACTTCTGTGGGTTAACAAATCTCTAATCGTAAACTCTTCAGTAACATAGGAATGATATAACCGAAATTCCGGAATATAATCAATAACCTTATCATCCCAATTCAATTTGCCTTCGTCAACTAATATACCTATTGTAGCGGCTGTAAAGGCTTTGGTGTTTGATGCGATCGCAAATAATGTGTGCTCGTCAACTTTTTTATTTGAATTCAGTGAACGTACTCCATATCCTTTTGCATGAATTACTTTTCCATCTTTTACTATTGTCACAGCAATGCCCGGAACCTCGAATGTTTTTAAAGTCCTTTCAACAAGTTTGTCGACTTCTTTGGAAGTAATGACTTGTGCATAAATAACATAAAAACTGTTGACAGAAAGAATAAAAAATAGCGTAGCTAATTTGATTAATCTTATTTTTTTCATTTTTAATAATTTAGCCTGATTAATTATTTACGTGAGATCGCCCTGATAGCCATCGGGCCTTAGTTTCTAAACTTTTGATGATTAATTTATCAATAGCCCCGCCTTTTAAGGCGGGGTTTGAAAAGAAACCAACTCCCCTCCCTAAAGGACGGGGCTATTGATATTTTTTTAATCTATAGTTTATGAATAGTAGAGGTTAGATACAAAATATACTATTAATTATAAAGTCCCAGGGTAAACGCATTAATAAACGGTTTGAAACATTATCGTATTATTCCATACTTATCAAATTGCAATATAGTTAAAAAATAAAGCTAAAAAGCAACTGGGCAACATTCACAGTAGAATATACGACCAGCTTTATAACTCACCGGGTGACTCGAAGTCACCCGGTGAGTAGTACACCGGTAAAACTGGACTGGATAAGAAAATAAATCGGAAGCTATCCCTATTTACTTATGCACGACCAATATTGTCTTACATCAAGTTGTTGAAAATTAATGTGCAAACAATTGAACTGTCCGAGCACAAATTGAACTAAATTTATTAGTTTTGTTAGCTATGAATCCCTTCAATTTTTCCGGCCATGAAACCTTCCCTTGCCGCCAATATTGGCTAAAAAAGGGTTATGACTTTATTGCAACAAAAAAGGACTTTAATGCACCTGATGCTGTGGTTGAATTAGGGGTTGGTAATAATATGGTTCGGTCAATTCGTTATTGGTTAAGAGCATTTGATTTAGTTAACAACAATAACGAATTAACTGCTTTGGCGAGACGTCTTTTTAGCGATGAGGGTTGGGACCCGTTTTTGGAAGATACAGCCACACTATGGCTACTTCAATATAAGCTTCACAAAAGGCGATATGCCTCCATATATCATATAATTTTTAGTGAATTGAGAAAGCATAAACCAGAGTTTACGCGTAAACATTTTTTCAGTTTCCTAGCCAATGAGAAAGGCAATTTCACGGAAAGAACATTAAGGGATGACTTTTCAGTTTTCAGCCGGACTTACCTGAATGATAGTTCGAAGGATGTGGAAGATGGTTATTCCGGCCTTTTGTCTGATTTGAACCTACTTCGGGAGTATAAAAGGCAAAAGGATGTTGTTTATAACATAGAAAACAAAGAACAGTCGGATATTCCCGCTGAAATAATTCTTTACTCCATATTAGACAATGAGCTATATGGGAATTCCATCAGTTTTGACAATCTCTATTTAGATGAAGATGGGCCGGGAACCATTTTTGCCCTGAACAAGGAAGGTCTTCTTGAACAGTTAGAGCGAATTGCGAAATTATATCCAAAAAACATTGTGTTTAACAACGACCCTTTGATAAGGCAAATTCAATTCAAAGGGGACAAAATAAGGCCACTCGAAGTTTTAGAGGATTATTATGCCAAAAGCGCATAAAAATGGATATTAAATACACGCCATCGGTCAATATTATTAGAGATTCTGAAAAGGAGCTCTACTACATTGTTATGCCCAATGCTGA
>JABUBO010000351.1_pt1 | contig 14558 bp, 25 predicted proteins | sample 7240361 | NCBI WGS metagenome assembly JABUBO01 (sample SAMN07256346, study PRJNA390944) | subsurface metagenome | isolation source: Methane hydrate marine sediment | place: Pacific Ocean: Eastern North Pacific, ODP site
ACCAGAACTTTAGAAAATGAGCTTGAGGCAGCGCAGGCTCAAATCAGAACTTTAGAAAATGAGCTTGAGGTAGTAAGAGAAGAATTAGAGCGAGCCGAGAAGCCTGAGATGGTAACCGAACAGATAGCAATTGATAAGGTGGAAGCTCGTCTTTTTGGCCTTGCTCAAAGTGATGGAGCTGAAGACTACCTTAATTCGTTCAATGAGTGGGTTGCCTGGGACGCAAAATATTTAGAAGCTACTGAGAAATTTGAGCTTGGCTATTGGCGGGTATGGCTGGCACACGGTGAAGAACTAACGCCAGAAAGAGAGCGGGAACTTAAGGAGCAGGGCTATTGGTTTTCAGGCTTCGGGCTTGATGGGTGGCGGCGATTTGCTCCACCCGGTTATCCTCATTGGGGTTATGCTAGCTGGATGGTCTTTGATAACGGTATAGTGATGCCTCAAGTGCCGGCTACAAACTGTGAGAGCAGTGAGTGTGCTATGCGTGTGGAATGGGACTTGATGTGGTTATCAGCGGGAATGAGCGGAACCTATCCTATGGAGTTAGTCAAATTGACAGATATTACCGAATAGAATTTCCCTGTAGCTACGGACCGGGGCTGCACTGAAATTCATTCTTAAGGGAAATCTATTATCACACAAGGAGGGTAAAATGACACGACATAACATATATAGGTCTACCAACAGCGACCCTGAAACTCTAACCAAAGAAAGCCCCGAGGCTAATTCCCCGTCCCCCGAAGCTCTTGCACACTATAACTCCTTACCCCGCTACCTTAGAAGACTATACTATAAGAAAGGTATTAGAGAAGAGCTAGGTTATGGTGTGCAACAGACACGGCGAATACTCACGATGGGCCTTTTCCATAAGCAGCACGATGAGATTTGCCGGTTTCTTTCATCACTAGGTTTATCCCCCAGACAGCGAGATGCCATCTTCAAGCTACTTGAGTTTTATTGCCACTACGGGAAGGTTTACCCAAAGGCAAAACAGGTTGCGGAAGATGAATGCATCTCAAAGCGGACATTCTGGTATGCCATTGCCAAACTCCGCAATATGGGTCTTATTCAGGTAGTTAACCGCTACTTTAACCACCGCCAAATGTCTAATCTCTACCGCCTTGATAAGCTGGTAGTGATGATAGCCCGCTTACTCGCCGAGCACGGGCATAACATAGGTAACTTTGGTATCAAATTAGTGAGCCTTTTGGCTCACTTTTGGCAGGAGATTGGGTCGGTAGAGATTAACCTTTCGTTGGCTGCTCCGGTCAAGCCTAAAATGGTGAGGGGGTGATGAAATGGAATTTGTCCTTACCTTAATGAGCTGGCAGGTTTTCTTCGGTCTAACTCACTGCCGGCAACAACCTGACCTCAAACTGCCGACGCTGGACGAATTAAAGCAGATGAGGAAAGAGGCTTATCGCCGGTTTAAGCAGGCTATCAAAGCTATGGCACACCATCATTGAGCCTGTGGCACACCATCGGAAAGGAGGTAAATGTAACAGCAGGCCAGTTGACAGGAGAAACCCATTGACAATGAGCGAGCCAGGATGGACGGGAAACCCATCGTCAGGGAGCGAGCCATAAAGGAAGAGAAACCCATTGAGCCGGAGCGAGCCAGGGGCACAGAGAAACCCATATGTCGGGAGCGAGCCAGGAATGCCGAGAAACCCAGTGAAGCTGAGCGAGCCAGTTGACAGGAGAAACCCATTGACAATGAGCGAGCCAGTCAAGGTGAGCAAACCATTATAGAAGAGCGACCTTGGGTCCCCAAGGGAAGGAGTGAAAATGCCAGCGGGGCAAATTGTTTTCTTTGTGATAATTTCGCTAATGGTGTTGGTGGTAATAATTACCAATATTGACTCCTGGTGGAGAGGGCGCAAGGAAAAAGGAGGGTGAGATGGAAATAGGTAAGCTAAACAAACAAGATGAGCAGACACTTCGTAGTGGGAAGTGCCCGGGATGTGGCTCAGAGCACTTTGTAGAAGGACCGTCGGGGGGCCTTGCTGTCAATATTGCTTGTGAGAATGGTCATCGCTTTTGGTGGGGTGGTCCTTTTACCCCTGAATATCAAGGTCAAATAAAAGTTGAGCACGAAGGCGATTTGCTGAGGGCTCATTTCTAAGGACCACCAGTATTCCGATAAGAATGCTAGAAAAGGAGGTGAAAATAACTATAGATGAAGCCAACCGGCACAGGGGAGCAGCCGACAAAAATAAAAAAGGAGTAACTTAATGAGTAGAAAGTTTCTTATCGTCACCTCTATTTTACTGGTTTTGATTTTGGTTTTGTCTATGGTGGGATGCACCGGTAAGACTGGCCCAAAAGGAGCCACCGGACCGCAAGGACCTGAAGGGCCTATGGGTATCCAAGGAGAGCAAGGAGAGCCTGGGCTACAAGGAGAGCCTGGACTACAAGGTGAGCCAGGACCAAAGGGTTCAACTGGCGCAGCAGGTGCCACCGGTCCTGCGGGCGCAAAGGGAGAACAGGGAGAACAAGGTGAGCGAGGATTGACTGGAGCTGGAGCAAGAGGAGCCACTGGAGCAACAGGCCCGCAGGGACCGGCAGGACCAGCGGGTAGCGATGCGGACTGCACAGGCCTACAGGCTCAGATTGATGCCTTGGAAGGTCGGATTGCTGCCCTAGAGTTGGAAGCAACAACTATCTATGCAGACGACTATGAAACTATCCAAGAAGCCATTGACTCCGCCGATTCTGGCTATACTATCATTGTGGCTGAGGGGACTTACAGCTCTGCCACTGGTGAGGAGTTCCCCATCAATGTTACTGAAGCCGTAACTATCAAGGCATCGGGGGCGGTTGGCGAGACAATTTTGGATGCTGGAGGTCAAATCGGCGTCCGACTTCAAGCGGCGGCTACCCTGGAGGGCTTTACCATTAACAATGCATCCTCTTGGGCCATTAATATTTATGACGGGACAGAGGGTGCGAGAGCAATTAACAATGTGATTAATGGTGCGAAGCTCAAGATAGGTAATGACTGCTCAAACATAACCGTGCAGGGTAACATAATTGACGGCGGAAACATAGATATGGGGTGCGGTAACTCCGGCATCCTGATAAAGGGGAATACGGTCTCCAGCCCCCATTTCTTTGGGATTGCTATGAAGCCTATGTCGGATTCTCCCAATTCTGATGTAACCGTGGAAGACAATGAGGTGACCAATTGTTCCGGGGGGATTTGGCAATCTCAAGGGTTCACCTCAGGGTTAACCATAAAGGGAAACAAGGTCTCAAACATTACTACCGGACCGGGTATAAGTGTATGCGATGGAGAGGGCGTATTCAGCTCTGACATAACGATAGAGAACAATGAGGTTCACGGTTGCAACCACGCTCGTTACGGCGTGGGGATAAGTAGCGGCGGGGAAACAATAAAGATACGATACAACAAGGTTTACGATAACATCCGAGGCATAAGCATCAGGTCTGGAGCGACTGAAGTCATTGTTAACGATAACAACATCTATGGCAATACTGAGTATGGGCTGAAAAACAGTGCTGCTGAACTCGTAGATGCCACCAAGAACTGGTGGGGTGATGCTGGCGGGCCAGGCGCAGACGATGATGGCGATGGAGTCCTTGGCGATTCAGTCAGCGACAATGTTATATTTGAGCCTTGGTCAGAAGAATCACACTAGCAGCTCCGGGAAGGAATAAATAAAGGAGCCGGCTGCTCCCTTGTGCTGGTAAAGTATTTTGACAGGGAAGGTGGCAGGGAGATGGAGCAACAGCCGTCAAAGGACGAACAGAAAGACTGGGCGGAGTTAAGGCTTGACCGAGTAACTACCACGAATAGGATTTGTAGCAATCTGGTGAGTGCGGGCATCTTGCTGCCATCAGACATTGACCGCTATAAAGCGGTCTTACAAACCTATGACCCGATGACACTGGTCAGGGTGATGATAGTAAGTTGGCAGCTCAAGGAAGCCCACGAAGAAGCTCAACACTAGATATAGTGGTCGGGGGAGCTGCGGCGACCACTATATTTAGTGTAAGGGGGGAATGTTATGACGATAATCAAGTTTAATTTTCAGGACGAGTATATCAACGAACTCAAGAAGGCCAAACTAGAGCAGCCAATAGTCAGGCTTACGAACCTACAGCGCCACAGTGAAAAGATTGCCCCGCTGCGGTCCTTGTTTGTCGTTTCTACGGCAAAGGCAGCAAACGGGGATATTATCAAACTAGAGCGTTACTGCGGGCAGCTTTGGGGTATTGAGAAAGAGGATGAAAGGGCGTGGCAGAAAGCAGCCGGTATCCATAGCGACATACAGGAAGCCTGCCTAGCGCTCAAGCTAGAGGTAAGGGCTGGCATTCTTGAGGAAGGGGGCTAGACGATGCCAAAACTAACTAAAGACATCTGGAAGGCTTGGGACGAAGAAAAGAAGCGGTATGCCGAGCGGGAAACTGGGGGGTTCGTAGCCGACCTCAAAGCCCTGGAGCAGCACATCGCCAGGCTGCGGGAAGTCGCTCCGAAAGACAAGGCGGGTTGGCTTCACAATACCGCCCTGACCTATCTCAACCAGCTTCAAATGAACCTGGACAGCATTAAAAGTTATGTGGCCGGGCCAACCGCCTAAATAGGACGCACTACAGTCAAAATCTGAGCGTTTTGGTTCGCTAGCGAATGGATTACTACCTTGCTTCCTTAGCTATGGGGGTGATATTTGGTGGGGTGTAGTCCGGGCTAGGTGTGCCCTGCCCGCCGTTTGGTTGCTGCCGGCGACCCCCGCACCTAGCCTTTACCAGGGTGGCTGCTTTGTTACTCTAACTGGTCTAGCAGCTCATCAATGCTCTTTTGGACTTCCTCTCTTTCCTGCCTTGCCTTCTCTATCTCGGCGTTCCAGGCATCCTGGTCAATAAGGTCTTTAATGGCTGTGCTGACTATCCTTTCCAGCTCGTCGGGTGGCAAGGCATCCAGCTCTACCACCTGGTCGCCATAGCTGGCTGCGAACCTGTCATACCGGGGGTCTGACTTCTTGGCTGGCATTGGTGGCAAGCCTAGCGTGCTTACCTGGTCGCTGGTGAGGGCTATCTTCTCAAGCTCAATATCGCCGGCACCATACCTGGTTAGTCTATCCTCAAGGTCTCGCACCATATCCTCACCACTAGGGTCAAAGTCGGTAAGTTGGAGAACTTTAACCGGTATCGTAAGCCGGCGGATGTCCCGGGCTGCCTCATAGACGCTGGTAAAGCTAGAGTAGCCTCTGGCTGCGTAGACCTTCACCCGGTATCGGCTGGCGATTTCAGTTACCGGTGTAAAGAGGGCATCCTTCTCTAGCCAGATTATCGGCATTGTTTGCTGAGTAGTCCACATAGGTCGGGTGTAGTCATCCGGTGAGTCCCTGAACTGGTCAAGCATATCGTCAACGAACTCACCAGGGCTTTGATAGCCATAGTCCCCCTGGGTGTGGGTTCTTACCCGGTCCTGAAACGCCAGGGGGTCAATGGTAGCTTCTTCCCTGGCGACTACTGTGGCTCGGCTCAGGCTCTTATAGGTGGTCTCGGTGTTAGAGATTAGCAGGGCAGCCACTAACCGGTAGAATATCTGCCTCAAGGTGGGTCGGTAGCTGAAGCTGTCTAGCAGCTCTTTGACCTTTGGGATTATCGTTCCTTTCCAGTCTATCCTCATTGTCTCCTCCTTTTTATAGCCTTACCTACATTATACCACTTTGCGGATAAGTCAACAAGTGGTTTTTATAGTGTAAACACCTGCTTTTAATTGACTAGCACAACTGTTCTGCCTCTAAGATTGAATTCTAGACCCCTTGCCCGGCTAGGCAATACTACGGCACCTACCCTCTCAGGCGTGGACCAGGGGTTGACAAGCTGTTAACACTATGCTAGAGTTCTGTTAACACTATGCTAGAGTTCTGTTAACACTATGGCGAAAGGTAGGAATACAACTGTTATCGGGGTTAGGGTTCCGGACCCGGTGGCTGCCAGGATTAAGGCTCTAGCTGACAAGCAAGGGCTGACTGTTTCTGAGTGGTGCAAGGCTAACTTGGCCCGGTCGGCGGGGCTGCTGCCTGATGGTGAGGTTAGGTCTCACCACACAAAGCGTTAACACTATAAAAGGGGGTGAGCTATGACTGACAAAATGATGGCTGAATTGAAGGCTGCTTTAGAAGGGCTGCCGGATGAGGCATTGAAGCTGATATTGGAGTTCGCTGAGTATCTAAAGAAGAAGCAAGACGAAGAGAAAACAGGCAAGGGGTAGCTGCTTAATACTACCCCAGGCATTGCTTAAAGGAGGGCTATGAATGTGGTGCGATTATTGTGGTGCTAGAATTAGCGATGGCTCATATCAGTCAATTGTTCTTCAGTTGGCTGATACCGAAGAGGAGAAAACCTTTTATTTTTGCTGCCGTGGATGTAGGCGGGCTTTTGACCGGCGCTTGACGAAAGTGGTGGGTAGGGCGGGTTTTGATTCGGAGCTTAGTAAACTTGACGGGGCGACGCCCCTTCATACTACTAGGAACCTGCGGTTTCAAAAACCGCCTAGCGACTCGGTCGCTAGATTACAGGACTCTGGGGCTGCTACCTGATGTTGAGGTTAAGACTCACCATAAAAAGTGTTAACACTATAAAAAGGGGTGAGCTATGGGTAAACTGACTAAAGAATGGTATGAGAGAAGAGTCCTGGTGTTCCTTTGGGGGTGGGGGCTGTTCGCCCTTGGATTTGTTCTCGGTAAGTTCGTGTTCGCCTGAGAGTCTAAAGGAGGAGAAAATGAACAAGACACTGATACCCTGGGTAAAGAATCCTGACGGCAGCCAGGGCTATACTTTGAACAGTAAAACAGGCTGTCTCAACCACACGCCAGAAGGGTTGTGTCTAGGGGGATTATTCCCCTGTTATGCACATAGATTAGCTAATGGGCGGTTGAAGTCTCTGTATTTGGCTAATACAAACTGGGCACCACCGAAGCCAGAATTTCTGAAAACTCTTTCGGTCGTTTATAACCCCTTCTACCCCCGCTTCTGGCCTGAAAGGTTAGCAGAGCCCTGCCATCTAGGGAAAGGGCAATTTGGATTAGCGACTAGACCAAGAGGCATATTCCTTGATGATATGAGCGATTGGATGGGGGATTACTGGCCAAGGGAATGGACAGAGCAAGAGCTTCAAATGATGAGAGATTGCCCGCAACACAGGATTTATACCCTCACCAAGCAGGCCCAGAACCTAATCAAGTTCAGCCCCTTCCCTGATAACTGCTGGGTGGGGGTGACAGTAACTAATGAGGGCATTACCTATCCTGATATGATGGAGGAAGCGTGTCGTGCATTAGCAGAGATTAAAGCTACTGTTAAATACCTTTCCTTTGAACCTTTGTTGAGTTCCATCTACAAGCTAGACTTGCTAAAAATATGGGGTATAAATTGGGTAATCATCGGAGCACAAACAAAGCCCTATAAGCCACCCGAAATTTCTTGGGTAGAGGAAATCGTAAGAGCCTGTGGTAAGGCTGGCGTGCCTGTGTTCTTGAAGAATAACTTGAAGCCACTATTAGGGCGTGATTACTCAAAGGGCATTGAAGGTTATGCTCCTTTGTGGGCTTATACCAGCCATAAACTAAGGCAGGAGACGCCTGAGTGAAAAGCAAAATAACATTCATAGATTACTCACTGGCTATCCCGGTTGCCGTTTACTTCTGGTGGGCGGGGCATTTTGACAGGTCTGATAAATGTAAACTCAGCCCGGATGGAATGCACTTCTATATTGCTAAAGATATGAAACCTCAGTGTAAGTGGTGTGGCAAAATAGAGGCAAGAGGAAGACCCCGGGGACTGATGGAAGGGAGGAGTTAATATGCTTAAAGTAGCTCTCTATGCTCGTGTCTCAACTGACGATAAAGAGCAGAACCCGGAAACCCAACTCCTAGCTCTGCGGAATTTCTGCCAGGATGCTGGCTGGGAAGTCTATGGGGAGTATGTTGATTATGCCCGGGCCAAGGACTATAAACACCGGGAGGCTTGGCAGCAGCTCCAGAAGGATGCCCGGCAGCACAAGTTCAAGGTAGTGCTGGTGTTCAGGCTTGACCGGGCTTTCAGGTCGGTCCGGGAATGCGTCAACCTGGTTGAGGACTGGTTTGACCGGGGCATAAGGTTTAAGTCCGTGGCCGAGGATGTCATTGACACCACCACGGCCCAGGGCCGGTTTATTTTGCAGATTATGGCAGCAATTGCCGAGCTGGAGTCCTCTATCATTGGTGACCGAGTGGCCGCCGGGATGGCTCGGGCAAAGGCTGAGGGTAAACATATCGGTCGCAAATTGCTGGATGTTAGTGTTATCAGTATTTATGACACATTACGGGAGTATTCAAACGCTGGTTTGGCAGCAAAAAAGCTAGGGTGCAGCCGGGCATACATTTATGCGGAGCTGGCAAAGTTTGGGACCACCCCCAGGGATGTCATTGAGGGTAGGTGGAAACCGCCAGCCAGGCCGCTGAAAAGTCAACCGGCCAGATTAAAAACAGGTCAAAAATCGGGGTAGGTTTTATAACAGGGGTGGTTTGGGGGTTGCCGGCAATGTCAGAAATGATTTCTTAAATAACACACCTTACCTTATTGGTGGAGTATCTTCTACGCACCAAGCTGCCTTAAATTGAGGATAGCCATATCCATCCGGCCAGCAGGCATAGAACCAACCCCCAAGGCAAAAGGTGTGATTACATTTAATGACTCCTCCCGGCACTGGAGGTTTCTCAGGTGGGACAAACCCACACTGCAGAGAATTTTTCATAACCAGCATCCATTCCCCTTTAGAAGTGCATTCGTAGAGGTCATAGCCTTCACATTTAATAGTGCCTGGGGTGCATTCTGTCGGCGGAGGTGGTGCTGCTGCTTTTCGGAAGGCAGCTACTACCCACCAATCTGCATCCATTGTTATTTGGATACTAGGCGATGTGGACCCAACGCCTGGATAAGGCGGCCAGCCTCCCCAGTGGTCAAACTCGTATCCTGAATAAGGATGGGCGGTTAAGGTTACTACCTCACCGGCTGAGTATGTAGCCTTGCTCGGTGATTTTACAACATATCCAGCCCCAGGCGGCTCAATAGTAACCTCTAAAGTGTATTCCACTGCGATTCCGATTATTATATCCTCAGCAGCCCGGTAGGCTTCAAGCAGTTGGTCGTTTGAGAAAATATCAAGGTAGACCGGATAAGTCCCTTCCACAGTAGGCACTTCTGTTGAGAAATAGATGTTCTTTGTTTTACCTGCTTCAATATTGAAGAAGACCTTTCCCGTGCAGAGCATTCCTGGTTTATTTAAGCAAAGTCTAGCGCTATAGGGCAGAATAGAGCTAGTAGGATTTAGTAGTTCAGCGACAGCGGTTTGAACTGACCCCGGCGTGAATGCTGGGTTATGCCTGCCTAGCCACTGGAGATTTTTAAGTATAACCTGTGTTTTCATTCTTTTTTCTTTCGCTGGTTCTTTCCTATTGGTATCCAAGGTGCCAGGTCTAGCCCTAGATAGCTGCCAACGATGACCAGCAAAATTACCCCTACCGTGCTGTCAATGCCCTTGACCAGCAAGATAATGCCACCGATAACACAGGCGAGGACGACTAGCCCGGTCATTAAGGCTTGAATTGCTTTCACGCTCATTTAACCTCACCCCTTAGTCCCTTGAGGACTGCGTATTTATGCTGATGCCACTCCCTTCACCTTGGCTATATTTGCCTTATCAACCCCCATCACCTTTGCCGGGTTGGTAACACCTGAAATCTTGCCTGACCAGCCTGGTGGTGCTGGCGTATAATCAACCTCAACATAGACCTGGGTGCAAGAGGCAACTTTAGGATACGACATCTTGGGCTAGACCATTCAGCACCGCAGTGTCCACCCACTTAATTTTATGCCTTCTTAATAGGCTCAGTGCCCGGCTCCAGTCGTCCATCGCTTATTTCCTGCCTGTTCCTCCACCACGACCACCGCCTTGACCCCCACCGGGTCCACCCTTTGAGCAACCGCCAGAGTTGGCGCTTCCACGCCCACCGCCAGGCATACCCGTTCCTCCACCTCTTCCATCTTTAGGTCCAGCCATTTTTACCTCCTTATCCTGTAGCACTTTAGTCCCTGCTTGCCACTAACACAAGAAATGTCAAGCCCGGCACTTTTTAGATTTCTGACATCAGCTGGTGAAGGGTAGGAGTGCCCGCTCGGATGAGTGTGCCAAGTGCCTACCGGCCTCGTTCCTGATGGACAGCGAAGGCTAACCAGCACCCTGTTTCTCGTGCCCTTACTCACCGGTCCGAGAATGCACCTTTTATTTGAGCAACATATCGGGGCTCCCTTTTCAACTACCACTAATTACCTCAACCAGTTCCCTGGGCACAATACCAACCTCGGTCTCCCGGTGCTGGGTCGGCACACCAACAGCAGCCCATTCCTCAGCTTCCTTGATATATTTCCCCATCCTGGGCACTATTGTCCGGTGTATATCCTGCGTAGGCACGCACTCTAATCGCTCAGGATACCACTTGTTTTTCTTCAGGCAGCCCAGGGTAACCATCACCCCTGGCTCTGGCTTAACTACCCGGAAGCTATCAGGGTAAAAATCTTCTTTCGGGTAGTAGTGCTTCATTATCGTGTCCTTGAAGAAGATAATATCCTGCGGCCGGTCTTTCTGATGTTGCTCTAATATGGTCTGCTCTTGAAGAAGCTGCCGGATGGTCTTGGGGGTTTCCATTTCCGCTTTATTCTTAACTTTATACCAGGGTGGAATACGAAGTTCCGACATAATTTCTTCAGCTATGGAAGCCATCTTATAGGTAATTTTCTCATTAACACCAGCCTGTAATACTTCCCTAGCCAATTTCTCCGCCCGAATATCTATTGGTCTCTGCTCCATCTCTGCCCCCGCTACGATGCCTTCTCCTAATTTAACGCCGTGCTCCCGGAGAAATTCCGGGTCTATGATTAAGGAAGCATCCTTTTCAAGCACCCAAATATCATTATCCCTAGATGCTACCGCTAGAAGGTTCCAATTTTGGTAAAGCTCTGTAATAGTCTTAAATGCTTGTTTATCATTAGCAGCGTGTTTATAGAAAATATAAACCTCATCACCAAACATCCGCTTTTGAAAGACCGCCGGACGGTAAAGTTCATTCGTCATCTTAGCCACCTCCTGTTGATGTAGCTTTTTAACCTCAGAGAGTCGCACCGGGGTAAACCACCTATCCCTTTCAATCGGCAGACCCAGGGGGCCTCGGGCAGATTCTAATTCCTTGAGGCTGAAGTAGCCCATTTCCTTTTCAAACCCGACAACCCAGCCAAAGAATAGGTCTTTACCATCAAACTCAATGCCATACCAAGTCCAGTTGGAATCAGGCGTGAAGAATTTTACTTGGACTATCGGGTCCTCAACCTTTTCCTGTGAATAGAGCGGTGGCAGCTTACCTCGTATCTCCTTAGTAAGCAGCTTCATTGCTGCTAGTTGCTCAACAGAGTGTTTATAAGTAAATAAATATGGCTCAAGGCCTTTCCGGCTCTGGCGGACAAACTCAGTTATCTCACCATAGGGGCGCTGCTCTTCGCTTCCAGCTTCCTCGTATGCTCGGCGGAGGTCATTAGCTCCCCCGGCTATACCTTGTAATACCTCTCTAGCCTTGCCATTCTCGGTCATAGGCATAGTCTCTTCAGCATAAGATTGAATGGCAATTAGGTGCTTGGGCAGACAATATTCATACTCCGATGATAGCTCACAAGGGCAGGATAAATCGGAAGAATGCTCTTGAGTAAGCAGGAGTTGCCCCATTAACTTGCGGAATTGCCATTCAATCATTTTGGCAGAGGCTTCGTTCTTCATCTCCAGCTTGATGGGATTTTCTAATAATTCAGCGATAGTAGCCATCTTACCTCAAAAACCTATCAAAGACCCCCGGAGCCGCCGACCTCTTTGAGGAATTGTGTCCTGATTTTCTTTGAGGGCTTGATTGGCTTACTGCTTCTTTTTTTTTAATAGTGTCATCAACTACCGGGAAGGGCATCTTACCACCTTTCATCATAGAAGCGTATGCTTTGGCAGTGGCATCCTGGTAGGCCTTCCATATCACCTCGGGACCGGGCTGAGTAAAGCCTAATGCCTCGGCGATACTAGATTCCATTCGCTTTCGTTTGACAAGCTGCTCTATGGCCTTATCCAGATTATCTTCATCCCCACCTAAAGCCTTGCTAATAAATTTATCAAGAAGCCTCTCCTTGAGTTCTGGAGATATTTCGTTTTTAGCCTTGCTCTCCTGTTTACCTTCAGAGTGGTCACCACTTTCAGCTATCTTGTCTAATCGCTCATCAGCCTTCGCTTGCACCTCGCCAGCCAGCTTCTCAACTTGTTGAGTAACAAAGGTATTAACCTGCCCAGGTAAGGCTTCAATAACAGGTCTCACCTGTTCCCTGACTGTATTCTGAATTTCACCCTTAAGCTCTTCGCCGATAGCTTCCTTGATTATCGGAGCAATAAAGTCTTTCAAATCGTCTTGGCTGATGCCGGCTTGCTTTAATAATTCTCCAAATTCCATTACACTGCCTCCACCATCCGGGCATATTTACCTTTTTCAGTCCAGGGGAAATACTCCTTACGCTCTTCTTCGGGCAGCTTATTTAAGCCTTCTTGGTCAAGAATATGCAGGTATGGTTTCTCAGGCTCTTCCCCTTCTTCCTGCTCACTACTTACCTCGGCCAGCTCCTCGTGTGACTCAATATCATAGCCGGCTCCCCGGATGGCAGTAAATATGCGCTGGGCTAATTCGTTATCCTCAACCTTGTTGGCTTCAAAGGACTTGACGAACTCCTCAGCGCCTTGTTGCTTAAGCGCAGGCTCCGCCTGTTCAAGCTCGGCAATCCTACTCTTCAACTGCTCAACCTCTTCCGGTTGCTCACTGGCCGAGGATTCGCTTAAGGGCTGGGCTAAGTTCTGTTCTACCTTCGCCCCCAGGGCCTCCCTCGCCTCTATCTCCTTGCTCAACCCCTCCTGTAGAACCTCTAGTGTCAGTTCCTTCGTGTCCTCGTTGTTCTCGCTCATTTTTACCTCCTTTTTCTTCAGCCTGTTGAATGGATTTAGGTCCGACAACTTCATTTAACGCCTCCAATCTTATCCAGGTTTGCGAGTGCATCGGGCAAAAATAAAATGCCTTCTTAGTGCTTTTAGTTGAGCCTCGTTCCATTGGCTGCTGACACACCGGACAAAGAACTTCAATACCAGTTACAGTTTGGCTCATAACCATTCACCCTTAATCTTTATTCCTTAATTCTTAATTCTTAACCGTTAACTATAGTCTAAAACCATCACAGCAATTTTGTCAACCCTACCGGCTCTCTTTGGCTCAAAAAGTAGTTCCCCAAAAGGCTTGACAAACCCTCAAATATGATATAGGCTTGTATTATGCCTAAGATAGTAGTTGATACAGCGGAAATATATGATACCAACGAGGCTGCCCACCTACTTGGAATTGGCTATGCCACCCTCTATCGGTGGATTAAAGACGGCAAGCTAATTCCACTCAGGGTAGGTGGACGAACCCTTATCCCCAAGAGTGAAGTAGAAAGGCTAAAAACAAACAAATTAAAAGAGGGGTTATGATGAAAAAATCTATCATTGCAGCTCTGGTTTTGGCACTTCTCCTGTTATCCTCTTGCGCTGCTCCCCCCGGGGTATCCTGGGAGGAATATGCAAGGGTAGAGGCTAAGTTTGAGGCAGCGCAGGCTCAAACCAGAAGTTTAGAAAATGAGTTTGAGGCAGCGCAGGCTCAAACCAGAACTTTAGAAAATGAGCTTGAGGCAGCGCAGGCTCAAATCAGAACTTTAGAAAATGAGCTTGAGGTAGTAAGAGAAGAATTAGAGCGAACCGAGAAGCCTGAGATAGTAACAGAACAGATAGCAATTGATAAGGTGGAGGCTCGTCTTTTTGGCCTTGCTCAAAGTGATGGAGCTGAAGACTACCTTAGTTCGTTCAATGAGTGGGTTGCCTGGAACGCAAAATATTTAGAAGCTACTGAGGAATTTGAGCTTGGCCATTGGCGGGTATGGGTGGCACACGGTGAAGAACTAACACCAGAAAGGGAGCGGGAACTTAAGGAGCAGGGTTATTGGTTTTCAGGCTTCGGACTTGATGGGTGGCGGCGATTTGCTCCACCAGGTTATCCTCATTGGGGTTATGCTAGCTGGATGGTCTTTGATAACGGTATAGTGATGCCCCAAGTGCCGGCTACAAACTGTGAGAGCAGTGAGTGTGCTATGCGTGTGGAATGGGACTTGATGTGGTTATCGGCGGGAATGAGCGGAACCTATCCTATGGAGTTAGTCAAATTGACAGATATTACCGAATAAAATTCCCTGAATCAGGGCTGCACTGAAATTTATTCTTTAAGCAAACCTATTATCATTTTAGGAGAACAATAATGACAATCGCCACCACTGAAAAATCAACCTCTATATGTTATGTAATGTCACTTTACCCCTCCTAGCGTGATAATAGATTCGCCTAAAGAATAAATTTCAGTGGTAGCTATTGTCATAATATTTCCTTCTTC
>JABUBO010000352.1_pt1 | contig 14557 bp, 18 predicted proteins | sample 7240361 | NCBI WGS metagenome assembly JABUBO01 (sample SAMN07256346, study PRJNA390944) | subsurface metagenome | isolation source: Methane hydrate marine sediment | place: Pacific Ocean: Eastern North Pacific, ODP site
CATCAAACTGGAGCCGAACTGGAGCCGTTTCAAGCCTATCACCATTGGCATCCTCTACCGTCCACCAATAATCCACACTGGAGCCGGAAGGTAGCCCACCCGTTTTCCTCATATCCCAGACCCATTTAGCATCAACCCTAGTAGCAGGCACAAATTCAATATAGACTTCACTGGTTACCTGAGCTAGGCTTACCCGGTTAACAGTATAGTGGAGGCGAATATCAGTGATATTAATGTCACTCTCAGCTAACAAACTGAAGCTAATTCTAGACGGAAACTCCGCCTGAGCCGAGCTACCTAGTATTGTTAGCCCACTCTGAGCTTGAACCAAGCCCGGGCTCAAAATAGCCAGGAACAGGCAGATAACCAAAGCTAATAAGCTAGCCTTCTTAATCATCCTTCTTTACCTACAATATACCGAAGGTAGGCGGTTATCAAGCTATCCAATTCACCATCTAATACAGCATCGGCACCACTTGTCTGATAATCAGTCCTGTGATCCTTTACCATCTTATATGGATGAAGGACATAACTTCTAATCTGATTACCCCAACCAGCGGCTACACGCTTCCCTTTAAGCTTAGCTCTTTCTTCAGCCCTCTGAGTCAACTTCAACTCCAACAAACGAGCTTGCAGTATTTTTAGGGCAGTCTCTTTATTCTGGTGCTGAGAACGCTCACTCTGACAGGTAACCACCAGTCCTGTTGGTAGATGAGTAAGTCTCACCGCACTGCTTGTCTTCTGCATATGCTGTCCTCCCGGTCCGCTTGACCTAAACACATCAACCTTCAAATCTTCGGGCTCTATTTTGACATCAACATCTGCTTCAGCTTCAGGCATAACCTCCACCAAAGCAAAGGAGGTATGCCGAGCGTGGTCAGCATCAAAGGGAGAAAGACGAACCAGCCGATGGACACCGTGCTCTGATTTTAAGTAGCCACAGGCATAATCACCACTAACCCTGACGACAGCACTCTTTATCCCCGCCTCTTCACCCGGGGAAATATCTAATATCTCAGACTTATAATCACGCCGTTCAGCCCAGCGGAGGTACATCCTCAGTAACATCTGCGCCCAATCTTGAGATTCGGTGCCTCCAGCTCCAGCGTGAATTGCCAGGATAGCATTTCTAGCATCATACTCACTGCTAAACGCCAGCTCTAATTCTAGCTTGTCAAGGCAAGAGGTCACCTCCTCTATTTCAGCCTGAATCTCTGTCACAAGTGAAGTGCCCTCTTCCATAGCCAGGGAGATTAGTTCAGCAATGTCAGCCACCCTTTTCTCCAGCCCCCGCCACTGCTGCACCACCTTCTGCGCCTGAGACAACTGACGCATAACACTTTGCGCTCTAGTTGGGTCTAACCAAAGGTCAGGCTGGGCAGACTGCCTCTCTAACCTGACAATTTCCTCTTCCCTGGTAGCAATATCAAAGATGCACCAGTACCGTAGACACTCTAGCCTGTAAATCCTTTAACTTATCCCTCAACTCCTGCATTTGTCCTCCCATAATTCTTCTAGCCAAAAAGTTTTGCTTGATAACCTGCCTCAGTCACCCCAATATCTCTTTCTTGCCCTAAATTTCCTCCAGCTGCCAGATGGGCAAGCCGGGTAGGCTCTGGCAAGCGATAACCACGGCAGCATTCTAGCACCCAATAAATGGCAGTTTGAAGGTCAACCTTATGCCCTATGGAAACATAAACAGGCTTGACCCCGAGCTTGGTTCGTAGAGCTGCCCCTATAGTCTCACCCTCATCTACAACCTCAGCATAGCTACCCGGCTTCTCGCCGAACACTTCATGTGTGCCGCACAGTAGGGATTTAGCACAACCAATGGTTGGCGTATCCAGAAAGAGCCCCAAGTGAGAGGCAAGACCCATTCGTCGGGGATGGGCAATTCCCTGACCATCAACTAGGATAAGGTCTGGGGTAATAGTAAGTCTCTCACAAGCCGCTAAGGTTAGTGGTGACTCTCGGAAGGACAAGAGACCCGGAATGTAAGGAAAATCAAGCTTCCCGTTTACTACTTTTGTTTCCACCAGTCTGAGTTCAGGATACTCTAGGACAACTACTGCCCCGGTAGCCACCCCTTGGGCTCTTGACGCTGATATATCCACACCAGCTATAAAGTGAGGGGTAGTAACCTCACTACTTCTAAACACTTGTGCTGCCAGCCTGCGTTGTGTGTCTAAAGCCTGAGCAATGCTAAGTTGCCAACTGTGCAATCTCTTCACCTTCACACTACTGATTATAGCCACAATAGGCTCTACTGACAACTTTTGTTTAACCACAGTTGACAGCCACATAGTTATAGTGCATAATAATTTACAAAGAGGTTGGCAAAAATGGTAAAGATTAGATTACAACGAGTGGGTGCCAAAAAGAAACCGAGTTATCGACTAGTAGTAGCCGATGTGCGGGCCCCCCGTGATGGAGCATTCATTAGTATTATTGGACACTATAATCCCCTAACTGACCCGGAAACAATAGTTATAGATGAAGAAAAAGCGCGACACTGGTTAGAACAGGGGGCCCAGCCGACGGATACTGCCGCTAGGCTACTAGCCAAAGCCGGCATTATAGAAGAGTCCGAGGCAAGGAAAGAGAAAATCAAGGCCGGCATTGCCGCCAAACCCAAAGCAAGCAAGAAGAAAACAAAGACTGGCGTTACAGAAGAACCCAAAGCAAGCAAGGAGGAACCCGAAGCAAGCATCACAGAAGAACCCGAAACAAGCAAGGAGAAACCTGAAGCCAGCATCACAGAAAAACCCGAAGCAAGCAAGGAGAAACCTGAAGCCAGCATCACAGAAAAACCCGAAGCAAGCAAGGGAAAAACCAGAACAATCAAGGAGAAAACATGAAAGAACTAATAGAATACATCGCCAAATCAATTGTCAATTCACCTGATGATGTGGTAGTTACCGAGGAAACCGATGAGCAGGGCATAATGCTTAAGCTGCAGGTTGCCGATGATGATAAGGGAAGGGTTATTGGCAAGCAAGGCAGGATAGCTCAAGCCATGCGCACTCTGATTAGGGTAAAAGCAGCTAAAGCAGGTACCAGGGCTACACTCGAAATTATCTAAAAAAGACCGCTGGGAAAAACTGCGGTTTTCAGCGGAAGTTAAAGGTGAGTGGCACAAAGGTAGCCTTGATGGGATAAAGCCCCTCCAAAACCTAGCTTCTTCTTTTCTTACTCTTAAACAGTAATCAAGGAAATCTTAGAGAGGCTAACTCTTTTAGTAAAAAGTTATAGGCAAGAAAATAGATTTGGAAATGCGATAATCAGCCCTCCAGAATCAGGAATGAAATCATCTGAGCCAGAATTTATAACCATCGGTGAAATCATAGCCCCATGGGGTATTAAGGGTAAACTAAAGGTAAAGGTGGTAACCGATTTCCCTCAACGCTTCACCCCTTCTTCAAAGATTTATATTAACCGGCAGCCTATGACCATTAACAGCACTGAGTGGCATAAAGGGAAGGCAATTATCAAGCTTAACACAATTGATAGTATTGAAGATGCTCAAAGGCTACAGGGACAACCTATAGAAATACACCATAGCCAGGTCTACCCCCTGCCTGAGGGGCAGTACTACCATTTTCAACTCATCGGTCTAGAGGTATGGACAACCCAAGGGGAACTACTGGGAACCATTACCGAGATTCTAACCACAGCTAGTAATGATAATTATGTAGTCCACGGAGCTAAAGGAGAGATTCTTCTTCCTGCCATTGAGGATGTAATAAAATCTATTGACCTTGATAAAGGATGCGTAGTTATTGAGCCTATTGAGGGACTGCTGAGCTTAAATCAAAAGTAACTAACCAACTTTAGATTCCTGGCTTCCTTTTTCTCCTCTTCTCCGCCACCTTGAGACGAATGAGTGAGCGACGTAGTGCCGCCTCAACCTGAGCCGCATCTGCCCCAGGAGGGCGATGGCTAAGCTGCTCCTCAGCCTGACGCTTTGCCTCCTCAGCTCGGGCTATATCAATCTCCCCAGCTCTTTCAGCAGCATCAGCCAGAACTATAACCCGGTCAGGTCGCACCTCAAGAAAGCCGCCAGAAATAGCTAAGAAAAACTCCTCCCCACCCTTCTTTACCCGCAACTCACCTGCCTGTAATGTAGTCATCAGCGGGGCATGGTGGGGTAAGATTCCCAGTTGACCTTCAATGCCTGGGGCAACAACTAAATCCACATCCTCTGAATAAACCACTCCCTCAGCAGTAACAATATCAAGCCTTATACTAGACATTAATTTATACCCCTAGTTTCTTTGCCTCCTCCACAGCCTCATCTATAGTGCCCACCATATAAAACGCCTGCTCTGGTAGGTCGTCATATTTACCCTCTAGAATCTCTTTAAAGCCACGCACCGTTTCTTCTACAGGCACATATTTCCCCTTCCTGCCGGTAAAAACCTCAGTAACAAACATCGGTTGAGATAAAAACCTCTGTATCTTGCGGGCACGACCCACGGTAAGCTTGTCTTCCTCACTAAGCTCCTCAATACCCAGTATAGCGATTACATCCTGAAGGTCTTTGTAGCGTTGGAGCACCCGCTGTACCTCACGGGCTACCCTATAGTGCTCCTCACCAACAACACTGGGGTCAAGTATACGAGAGGTTGAGGTTAACGGGTCAACCGCTGGATACAAGCCTTGCTCAGCAATAGACCTCTCCAGAGCAATAATAGCATCAAGATGACCGAAAGTAGTGACTACCCCAGGGTCAGTATAATCATCAGCTGGAACATAGATAGCCTGAAAGGAGGTAATTGAGCCCTGCTTGGTAGAGGTAATCCTCTCCTGTAGGTCGCCCATCTCCGTAGCCAAAGTAGGTTGATAGCCCACTGCCGAGGGCATGCGCCCCAACAAGGCTGATACCTCCATACCCGCCATGATATAGCGATAGATATTATCAATAAACAACAAAACATCCTGATGCTCAACATCACGGAAGTATTCGGCCATAGTTAACCCAGTTAGCCCGACGCGGAGACGAACCGCAGGGGGTTCATTCATCTGACCAAAGACCATCACCGTCTTATCAATCACCCCGGAAGCCTTCATTTCATTCCATAGGTCATTGCCCTCACGAGACCTTTCTCCAATACCAGCAAAGACAGAAAAACCTCCATGCTCGGTGGCAATATTGCGGATAAGCTCCATAATAATAACCGTCTTGCCCACTCCAGCACCGCCATAGGCACCTATCTTGCCGCCTTTAGTAAATGGGGTAATGAGGTCAATGACCTTAAGCCCTGTTTCCAGAACCTGGGTAGTTGTCTCCTGGTCTTCAAATGAAGGTGGTGGGCGATGAATTGGCCAGCGCTCCGCAGCCTCAACTGGACCGAGATTATCTATCGGCTCTCCCATAACATTAAACAGCCGACCCAGGGTAGCTTTCCCGACTGGCACAGTAAGCGGGGCTCCGGTATCTATTGCTTCAGCTCCCCTCTCTAACCCATCGGTAGGTAATAAAGTCAGGCACCGCACCCAGTTATTCCCCACATGCTCTTGAGCTTCAAGCACAATCTTGTCCCCGTCTGTCGGAATCTCAATAGCACTATAAAGTGCCGGCAGTTCATCAGGGGGGAACTCTATATCAACCACCGTCCCTATTACCTGAGCCACTTTACCTTTGGCCATAATAACCTCCTCTACCTAAGCCAGAGCCGCAGCTCCGCCGGTAATATCAAGAAGTTCTTTAGTAATTGCCTCCTGACGGGCTTTATTATACATCAGGGTTAAATCTTGAATAAGCTCGTTAGCATTATCAGTGGCATTCCTCATTGCCACCATTCTGGCTGACTGCTCACTGGCAATAGACTCCAGGATAGCGTGGTATACCTGCATTTCGACAAATCGCGGTAAAAGCTCACCTAGTACCAGAGCTGAGCTTGGTTCATATATATAGTCCACATTCTGCGCTCTGGGTATAGTTGCCGGTTCGACAGGGAGTAACTGCTGTAAAATCGGCCTCTGGGTCATCGTGGATATGAACTGGGTATAGGCTAAATAGACCAAATCTATAACACCGTTAGTGTAATTATCAATAATAATATGGGATATGGGCAGCGTATCAAGTAAGCTCGGTCGGTCACCAAGCCGAGTAAACTCAGCCCGAATATGTCGACCGTACCGCCTCATAAAATCAAGCCCCTTGCGACCGACAGCAATAAGGGTAACCGGTACAGTTTGCTCCAGAATAACGCTTGCCGTCCTGCGATTGATATTAGCAATAAGCCCGCCACACAAACCACGGTCAGGAGTAATATGGACTATAGCGATTTTAGTTACCGGTCGACGCTGTAATAAGGGATGCAGTGAATCACCAGCCTGGGGTAGAGCAGCTAGAGCAGCTAATACCTGGCTTATCTTTTCCGAATAAGGTCGCCCAGCCAAACCACGCTCCTGTGCCCGCCTCATCTTTGAGGCAGCAATCATCTCCATAGCTCTGGTAATCTTAGCTGTGCTCTGAATACCACGTATTCGGCGGCGAATTAAGCGAATATCAGCCAATTTTTAACCTCACTTTTAAGGAGAGGGGGAAGATAGTTTTTTAAGGGGCTTCACCCCTTCAAACTTCCCCTGATAAATAACTTAACCTTTCGTTAACCTTACTTTTTTACAACGCCATGCCTTGCTTGAACTCCAGAATAGCTGCCTTTAGAGCCTCCTCAGTCTCAGTACTAATCTCCTTTTCCTTGGCGATAGCCTCACCTATTTCAGGGTGATTTGCCTCCACAAACCTATGGAAATTAGCCTCAAAAGCAACGACCTTATTTGCGGAAACATCATCAATATAACCGTTGATAGCCGCATACAAAATCATAACCTGCTTTTCCAATGGCACAGGTACATACTGGGATTGCTTTAAGATTTCAGTAATTCGCTGACCACGGTCAAGCTGAGCCCTGGTTGCTTTATCCAGCTCAGCAGTGCCAAACTGGGCAAAGGCAGCCAGTTCCCGGTATTGAGCCAGCTCCAGCCTAAGCCTAGCTGCCACCTGCTTCATTGCCTTTGTCTGTGCGGCACTCCCTACCCGGGACACCGATAACCCAATGTTTAACGCCGGCTTGATGCCAGCATTAAACAGGTCTGTTTCCAGATAAATCTGACCATCAGTAATGGAAATAACATTAGTTGGAATATAGGCGGCTACATCACCAGCCTGGGTTTCAATAATAGGTAGAGCGGTAAGAGAACCACCACCATATTCGGGGGCATACTTAGCTGCTCTTTCAAGTAAGCGGCTATGCAAATAAAAAACATCACCCGGGTAGGCTTCCCGTCCCGGGGGACGGCGCAGCAATAAGGAAAGCTGCCGATAAGCCCAGGCATGCTTGGAAAGGTCATCATAGATAACTAAAGCATCCCTTCCCTGCTCCATAAATTCCTCACCCATAGCGCAGCCAGCATAAGGGGCAAGGTATTGCAAGGCAACCGAATCAGAGGCATTAGCGGCAACGACAATAGTATGCTCCATGGCTCCATAGGTTTCTAAAGTGGCTACCACTCGCGCCACCTTAGACATCTTCTGACCAATGGCAACATAGATGCAGGTTAAATCACCACCCTTTTGATTGATAATGGTATCAAGGGCAATAGCTGTCTTCCCTGTCGACCGGTCACCAATAATAAGCTCTCTCTGCCCCCGCCCTAATGGAATCATATTATCTATAGCCTTAATCCCAGTTTGCACCGGGGTATCTACCGGCTTACGCAGGGTAACATTGGGGGCAACACGCTCCATAGGTCGCGCCTTATCCGTCTTTATCGCACCCTTGCCATCTAGAGGTCGACCTAAAGAGTCAACCACCCGACCAATAAGTGCCTCACCTACAGGCACCTCAGCAATCCGACCTGTGCACCTTACTTCATCTCCCTCTTTAATCTCAGAGTAATCTCCAAGGATAATGGCAGCAACACTATTTTCTTCCAGGTTCAGGGCAATCCCCATAATCTCATTGGGAAACTGGAGTAACTCATTATACTTAGCTGCCGCCAGCCCATGAATTCTAGCAATACCATCACCAACCTCAATTACCGTGCCCACATCGACCATAGTTACAGCCGCACCAAATTGCTCAATCTGCTGCTTGATAACAGAAACAATATCCTGTCCTCTAGTTGTCATTTCGCCAACTCCTTCTTTAAAGCCATTAACTGGCTGCGGGTGCTGCCGTCTAGTAACTTACCACCAACTCTGGCTACAATACCACCTATTAAGCTGGAATCCACTTTAGGCTTGAGCACTACCCTCTTGCCGACAATCGCACCAAGATGCTCTTCTAAGCCTAGTTTATCTTCATCATCAAGTGGGATGGCAGTAGTGATTTCAGCTTGCTCTATGCCACGGTAGCTATCTAATAGTCGCTGATAGTCATCAGCAATATCACCCACCATACTCAACCTGCCCCTCTCTACTAGTAGATAAACTAGATTTAGCGCTAGGGGGTTTATATCACTCAGTCGCTCAGATAGCAGCCTAGCTTTATCATCAAAATGAAACTTAGGACTTTCCAGAAAAGCAATGAATATAGCATCCTCACGCAGGGTAGCAATCTTTCTGAGGTCAGACTGCCATCTATCTAATTCTTTCCTCTCCAGAGCAACCTCAAACACCGCCCGGGAATAACGCCTAGCATAAACCTTTCTTGCCATTGCCCTTCCCCCAACTAAAATGGTTAACCCTTTTTCAGGGTTGTGCTTTCCTTCAGCACCTTGTCAATAAGCCGGCGATGCGCTTCCTTATCCAATGAGCGGTCAATGACCTTGCTTGCTGCCAGTATGGTTAAATCAGCAAACTCCTTACGCAGTTCATCAATAGCGTCATCTCGCTCTCGCTGAATCTCCATACGGGCCCTGGTGATAAGAGATTCGGCATCCCGCCTGGCTTCTTGCTGTGCCTCTTGCCTAACTTCCTCCCCAGTCCGCACTGCCCGGGCTATTACCTCCTGCCCCTGCCTACCAGCAGCTTCAAGCTGTTTTTTAACCTCCTCCTCAGCCTGGGCTGCCTGCTCCTTAATAAACTCAGCCTGCTCCATGCTCTCCTTAATCTTCCGGGAGCGCTCGTCAAACATTCTCATAATAGGCTTATAGGCAACCAAATACAAAAGACCAAGCAGAATAGTAAAATTTATAATTTGTGCCAACAATGTCGGCAAACTAATCCCAAGACCTTCCAAAATAGTTCCTCCTTAAATAGACTATAGCAGCTCTATTGCAATAGATTTACCTAGGTTAGAAGGAATACCCAAGTAACAACTGCCATTGCCACCACTATGCCAATAACAACTCCAGCTAAAGCTATAGTTATAAAAGTTGGCATATCATTATCTTGCATAATTTATTACTCCTTGCTGGTTATTTCTATACCACCATGGCAAGTAAAATAGCTACTATTAAGGCATAGATACCAATAGCCTCAGCGAAGGCAATAGCCAATATCATATTGGTCATTATTGGTCCCCTCGCTTCAGGGTTACGCCCCAGTGCCTGCATAGCTCCATAGCCCAAAATCCCAATCCCAATCCCAGGTCCTATGGCACCCAAGCCCATACACAGCCCTGCTGCCAGCATTTTTATCGCTTCTGGTTCCATTCTTTATCCCTCCTTATAAATTTTATAAACGGTATAAAGGCAGCCGAACACCTCTCACTAAGCTGCCTCTGTCCCATGAGAAGCAACGGCTAGAGTCAGAAATACCAGGGTTAAGCCACTAAAGATGAGGGCTTGAACAAAGCCGACGAGTAGCTCAAGCCCATAAAAGGGCAAAGCCAGTATCCAGGGAACAAGAAACATTGCTATTAAAAGTAGTATTTCACCAGCCGTCATATTACCAAAAAGACGGAAGGTAAAGCTGACAATACGCACCAATTCGCTCAGTGCCTCCAGTATGCCAACGAAAATATCAATAACTCCGGTGAACATTCCGCTCAAGCCAGCCTTGAGTTTTCCTCTAAATAGCTGACCTATACTTCTAAAAAACTGACCCACATTGACAAACTTTGCCAGGTAACCAAAGCCGCCGTGCGCCCTTATGCCAAAGTATTCAACAAAGACAAAAGACACCAGAGCCAGAGCCAGAGGCATATTAATATCGGTATTGGCACCCCGAAGCAAGCCTACAGGCTCGCCCTCCACGCCGGTAACCAGTATTGAGCCAAACCCAGGAAGCAGACTCAGCCAGGCATTCATTATAACAAAGAGAAAGATAGTAGTTACTATCGGGAAGAACCGGCGCCCGTACTTCTCGCCAGCTACCTCTTGACAAAGGTCATAAAGCCAACCAAGGGCAAACTCCAGAAAACATTGCAACCTACCTGGTATAAGCTTTATCCGATGAGTAACAGCATAGGATACTCCCACCAAAACAATAATAGTAAGCCAGGCAGCAATAATGCTATTAGTGATAGGAAAACCAAACAGGTGGAAAACCCCTTCAGCGGGAAGCTTAGGGTCTGGCTGAGGAACAGTAAGCCAGCTAGGTAATCCCAAATCACCAAAGAGGCTGCTACCCAGAGCACCACTAATAAAGCTAACCACAGTGAGGGCGAGCAAAACAACGACAACCCCAACTAAAACAGGGAATGAGCAACCCAAGCAGCCTCGTTTAGGCACTAGCTACTCCTCCTATCTCGTTTATTACTGAGGAAGGGCAGAAGCATCCGATAAACACCATAAAAAGCGACAATAATCCCAAGAATTAACCCAACTATTACCAGAATAGGCCCAGTATTCAGTCTGCTATCGAGCCACAGCCCAGCAAGCACACCCAAAAAAATAGAGCCTCCGATAAAAAACCCCACTCCTATCAGCCTTAGAGCCGCACCCCGCCTACTGCTCATACCAGCCTCAATATTCTTAACCTTGAGTAGCCTATCAAATCTGCCTTCTTAGGTCAAGCCTACCTCTGGTTACTAAAGAGCCCCAAACCTTTCAGGTCTAGGGCTTTTTATTATCAACTCACCAAATATTTGAGGAGCTTTTTCAGCAAGGCTACTCTTGGCTAAAAAGCCGAGAAAAGTCGCCATCAAAGCCCTCTAAGAAATTGTGCATATCCAGCACCTCGTCAGCGGTTACCCTACTCGCATTCCTAAACCTATCCAGTTCTGCCTTGGTGAGGTCAGTAGTAACCTCCGGCACCCTACCTTCCTTAATTACTGCCGCTACCAAACACCGAGCATTACAAGCTGGACAAAGTGCACTCAAAAACCACAAATCTTCGTGGTGACCAAGGACATTAATATTATCTACCTCGTAGCACTGCCCACAAACACCACACTTTATTGAAGCCATCAACCTCTTAATAAGACCCTCTTCCACAATTTAACCTCTAATCCGCCTAAGATTTACGCTTATCAAAGTCATCTAAATCAAGGGTATTAATGAAATCATAGAAAGCCGACATCTTTCTCATCTCTTCTTCGCTCACCTTCCTGCCCTTACCACCAGCCCTACCCTCTTCCAACTCTTCACGAACGGGTTTACCCGTCTCCTTGTCTAGCAGGATACTTGCTTTATCTAAAACTGTCTCCTCAGCATAAATAGGTACCTCAGCCCTTACTGCCAGTGCCAACGCATCGCTAGGGCGAGAGTCAACCTCCAATTGCCCTCCATCTACATTAAGAATAATCTTGGCAAAAAAGGTATCGTTCTTAAGGTCGCTGACGATGATAGAGTTGATAGTAGCCCCTAAAGCATCGATAACCGAGTGTAACAAGTCATGCGTCAAAGGTCTGGGTACAGTAACACCCTGAAGTTTTACGGCTATGGCATCCGCCTCGGCAGGACCAATCCAGATAGGCAAATAACGCTCTGCCATTTTCTCCTTCAGAATCACCACCCGTTGGTAATTCATCAGACTAACCCGAATGCTGTCAATAGTCATTTCTATCATAATCAAGCCTCCTCTATTCCTCAACCACTATGTTTAATTCTACCCCACATTGCCACTACTGTCAACCAGAAATAGGATATTCTTTACCAACCTCACCCCTTTATCTCCTCTCTTACCTACACCCCCTTTCCCTTATTAAGGCAAGGGGAGCAGGGGGATAGGTTGCTAAACAACATCAGCTTTACACCATTTAGCTAAACCAGCTTAATTATGATATAATAAACAAAGTAAAAAATTCTAACCTCAAACGAAAAGGAGGTACAATTTTGGACAAAGGTCAAAAGGCTATTGTTTGGTTTAACGAGGTCACTAAAAAGGATATACCCTTGGTTGGTGGTAAGGGAGCCAATCTAGGGGAAATGACTAACGCCAATATACCTGTCCCCCCGGGCTTTATTGTAATTGCCGCTGCCTATTTTGACTTCCTGCGACAGACAAAAATTACGGATAAAATTGGTGAGCTGCTAAAGCCTTTAGATGTTAATGATAGTAAACAACTTCAACAAACTACCGCTGAGGTTAGGCAGATAATCCTGGATGCTACCATGCCTCCGGAAGTAGCTAATGAGATTCGCGAGGCTTATATAAAAATGGGGCGAGGACTGGTTGCGGTGCGCTCCTCAGCTACTGCTGAAGACCTGCCTGAGGCTTCCTTTGCCGGTCAGCAAAGCACCTTCCTTAATGTTCAAGGTGAAGAGGAGGTAATAGCTGCCGTTCAAAAGTGCTGGGCATCCCTCTTTGAAGCCCGAGCTGTCTTCTATAGAGAGCAGCAAGGTTTTGACCACTTTAAGGTGGGCATCGCTATCCCTGTCCAAAAAATGGTGCAGTCTGAGGTTTCCGGGATTATGTTTACTTTAGAGCCAGTAACTAGCGATACCAGCAAGATAGCTATTGAGGCCGGCTATGGGCTTGGTGAAGCCATTGTCTCAGGGAGTGTAACCCCTGATATATACATTGTCGATAAAGATGGGTTAAAGATTAGCAGCAAGAAAATTGGCAAGCAAGAATGGCAAATAATAAGGAACCCAGCAGGCAAGGGTGAGGAAACTAATATTAAAGTACCTCTCACTCCTGCGGAGCAAGCCGAGCAAAAATTAACCGATGAAGAGATAATTAGCTTGGCTAAACTAGGAAAACAATTAGAGGATTGGTATCAATTCCCCCAAGATATAGAGTGGGCAAAGGAGAATAATCAAATCTATATTGTCCAAACCCGCCCGGTAACTGCTATTAAGAAGGCAGTAGCTGAGGTTAGACCCGAAATCAAAGCCCCAGTGCTTCTGTCTGGAGCACCAGCCAGCCCTGGTATGGCGTCAGGACCAGTCAAAATCGTATATGATGCCTCTCAAATAGACAAGGTAGAAAGCGGCGATATTCTGGTGGCTGAAATGACCACCCCCGACTTTGTGCCAGCAATGAAGCGGGCAGTAGCCATCGTTACCGACCGCGGGGGTAGAACCGCCCACGCCGCTATCGTCAGCCGAGAGCTGGGTATCCCCTGTGTTGTCGGCGCTGAACGAGCTACTTCTACCCTGGTTAATGGGCAGATAATCACCGTAGATGGCTCAACGGGTAAGGTCTACGAGGGGAAGGTGGCTGAGGAAAAAATAACTATCCCTACCGCTATCCCCAGGGAAAAAATCAAGACGAGGACAAGGGTCTATGTAAACTTGGCTGAGCCTGATATAGCTGATAGAGTAGCGGCTCGTAATGTAGATGGTGTAGGACTGCTTCGAGCCGAATTCATCATTGCCAGGATTGGTGAGCACCCCAACTATATGATTAGTCAAAACCGGGGTCACGAGTTTGTAGATAAACTGACTGTAGGGCTAACCACCTTCGCCAAGGCATTCAACCCCCGTCCAGTAGTCTATAGAACCAATGATTTTAAGACCAATGAATATAGAGCCCTCAAAGGCGGGGAAATGTATGAAACTGAGGAAGAGAACCCCATGCTTGGCTACAGGGGTGCTTCCCGGTACATTACTGACATCGATGTGTTCAAGCTGGAATTAGAAGCTATTAAGAAGGTAAGGCAGGATTATCCCAACCTATGGGTTATGATTCCTTTTGTGCGAACTGTTGATGAGCTGGCTCGAACGGTGAAAATTATGGAATCGGTAGGGCTAAAGCGCTCTGACAATTTCAAGATATGGATGATGGTTGAAGTGCCGTCCAATTTCATTCTTATGGAAAAGTTCCTTGAGGTAGGTATTGATGGCATATCCATTGGCTCAAACGACCTGACCCAGCTTATCCTGGGCATTGATAGAGACAGTGAGAAATTAGCCGATACCTTTGATGAACGAAATGAAGCTGTGATGATAGCTCTGGAACGGTCGATCAAAGTATCCAAGAGTATGGGGGTTACCTCCTCTATCTGCGGTCAGGCACCCTCAGTATACCCCGAGCTTACTGAGAAACTAGTGGAATGGGGTATCACCTCAGTTTCAGTAAGCCCTGACATGATTGACACAACCAGGGAGATAATTGCTAAGGTAGAAGAGCGATTAAAACTTAATGATTAGTCGGCTTAATATTCGCCAGAGGACCGAGGAAAGAGAGGAAAGCCTTTCTCCTTATGCAGCGAAAAGCAGGCTGTCACGAGGCAGGCTCAAATACGAAGAGCCCTGCCCGCTTCGCACTAACTTC
>JABUBO010000353.1_pt1 | contig 14550 bp, 10 predicted proteins | sample 7240361 | NCBI WGS metagenome assembly JABUBO01 (sample SAMN07256346, study PRJNA390944) | subsurface metagenome | isolation source: Methane hydrate marine sediment | place: Pacific Ocean: Eastern North Pacific, ODP site
TTCTCCAGAGCCCTCTGGAGGTGTTCTCCAGCTTTACCATCTTGCCGAAGAAGAATCTGACCTGCTCGAGATACGCTTCAATAACATCCTCGATGCAGGTAAAGCTTTCAGGGTCAGGCGTGCGGGCACCATGTTGCTCGCCTGTCTTTGGATTAACGCCCTGGTGCAGGGCCCACCAGAGACATTTTGGAAGTACAAAATAGCCTGATGCACGCCTTGCATTATTGTTTTTCCCGGGAATATCAAGGTACACACAACCGGGCACATGATAATTTCTAGCGTCCTTCAGGGATGTGCCCCATTTATTTATCAGGGGAACCATTACCTCGTCATTAAAAAGGGAGGGATACCCGACTCCGGTTCTTATGACATCCGTGGCTGCTGAAAGCAATTCCTTGGGAGTATTTTTGTGCACCCTTAGAGCGATGGTCGGCTGAAGCTGACGGAGCCCCTTGCCTGCTTCAAGGCATATATATGTCATATCATTGGTGACATCATTTCCGTTTTCGTCAATACCGCCAACGGTAATTCCCTCAAGCTGCTGGACACCTCCATAGATGCCGGTGATCATGGGAGAAAACCACTCCCCCGACTCCTCGTAATGCACGAACAGGTGCTGCATCAGCTCAATGGCTTCCTGTCTGGTAATCCTTCCCTCAAAAATATCCTTCTTATAAAACGGATAAAAGATAAGGTCAAGCCGTCCGCCGCCTCCGAGGTTGGCGAACTCGATCTGCCCCTTAATCAGAGTGAGAAACCAGAAGAACTGGAGGGCCTCGTGCAGGGTTTTTGCCGGATTTTCAGGCACCCGGTCACAAATTTTGGCAATCTCCTCAAGCTCTTTCTTCCTTTTTAGGTCATTCTCCTTTGCAGCGTCTTCTCTTGCTCTTTCCGCATATCTCCGGGCGAAATCCACTGCTGCATCCAGAGTGATCAAAACGCTCTGCAGAAAATCATGCTGCTCAAGGTAATTATCAGGGATGGTGTCAATCACTTCCTGAAGCCTTTCCTCCGCCTTTTTTCTGAGACCTTTCAGGCCTATTTTAAACAGCCTTTCAAAATTTGGGATGGATCCTGAGTCAAACAGGGACCAGAGGAATGTTCCTTCAAACTTGAAGTATTTTTCCAGGTCACCCTTAAAGGCATTCTTATGCAGGTCACTCAGGGTCTTGCCTTTCCAGTATTCAACGATCTTCTCCATCTCGGTGCGCCCCTCATCATCCAAAATCTCGCGAGCATCATCCGAGTTCATGGCCCTCCACGCAGATTTCCAGTTCACTTCTATGGGATAGAAAAGATCATCCGGGGTTGCCCCTGAATGGCCGACAATACGCTCATGGGGCATAATATAAACAGGCAGATTTCTCAGGATGTGCGCCAGGGCCTTTGCACACCGCAGGACCATCGGTTCGCCTTCCGTAGCCTTGCGTGATTCGGTCAAAAGGCGATTCCTTACAACATTCAGCCTGGTGCTTGTCCGGTACATCCCCCGTTTGTGCTCATCTTTCTCATACCCCCGCCGGACATTTCTAGATACCTTGATTGAGACATTTTGCCTGAGCATTCGAAGCTCGTCGCTAAGCTCTGGCCACGGTGTCTCAGTGCTTTTTTCAGTCAGTACTCTACTCATTATTTATCCTCCTTTCCTCTTTTATTTAATGCGCTAAAACTGCTGTTCCGTCCTTGCAATAATATGGTCCTGCAGGCCTTTGCTGAGGTCGACAAAATAGGTGCTGTAGCCTGCAACCCTTACAATCAGGTTGCTGTACTTTTCGGGATGTTTCTGGGCATCAAGAAGCGTATCTCTGTCCACGACATTAAACTGGATATGAGGGACTCCCATGTCGCACCAGGACCTCAGGTAACTGATAAACTGGTCCTTATGCTCGTCATCCAGAAACTGGGGAAGAAACTTCTGATTCAAAATCTGACTAAAGGGTTTGATCTTTGCGCAGGATGCCAGAACCGCGGTAGGACCATTTGTATCCCTGCCAATCATCGGCGACAGAGTAGCATCGGCAAAAGGCTCGCCGTCTTTTCTACCGTCAGGTGTGGCAGGTGTTCCGGGTGCAAGGCCATATGTGGCAGATACGCCGCTGCCGTCACCTCTCCATTTAGCACCGTGCTCATCGGTAAACTCCCCCCAGATAGCTTCTGAACGTTCGTGAACCTCCTTGGCGAGAAGATCAACATAGTCGTCATCATTTCCAAATTTGGGAATCTGGGTTATGACTCTCTGGCGAAGATCTTCATGCCCTTCCCAGTTCTTGTCCAGGATGTCGATGAACTCCCTCATGGTCAATTCCTTGTCATCAAAAACCAGCTTCTTTATTGCAGCCAGGGAATCAGCCACATTGGTCGGACCAATGATGATGTTAAAGGAGTTCAGGTTTGAGGGATAGACCCATCTTCTTGTATCCTGCCCACGCTCTATGCAGCCATCCAGAAATGCGGACAGGAAAGGCCTGGGCGCATATCTCTGATACAATCTGCGACAGGTATTCTCCAGCTTTACCATCTTGCCGAAGAAGAATCTGACCTGCTCGAGATACGCTTCAATAACATCCTCGATGCAGGTAAAGGTTTCAGGGTCAGGCGTGCGGGCACCATGTTGCTCGCCTGTCTTTGGATTAATGCCCTGGTGCAGGGCCCACCAGAGACATTTGGGAAGTACAAAATAGCCTGTTGCCCTGCGAACCAGGTTTTTACCAGGGATGTCAAGATAAACGCATCCGCTGACGGAGTAGTTATAGATGTCTTGTTCAACGGCCTTCCATTCACGCAGGAGAGGTATCATTACCTCGTCATTAAATAGGGAAGGGTAACCGCAGCCGGTTCTTATGACATCCGTGGCTGCTGAAAGTAGTTCCTTGGGAGTATTTTTGTGCACCCTTAGAGCGATGGTCGGCTGAAGGATGTGAAGCCTTCTGGCAGCCTCAAGCACGATATAAGTCATTTCATTTGTGAGATCATTTCCGTTTTCGTCAATACCGCCTAGAGTGATTCCTTGGAGCTGTTGAACACCACCATAAATGCCGGTGATCAGTGGTGAATACCACATCCCTGACTCCTCAAACTTCAACAAGAGATGCTCCATCAGCTCGAGTGCCTCTTCTCTGGTAATTCTGCCCTTGGCAAGATCCTTCTGATAATACGGACCAAACAGGATATCAAACCTGGCACCGCATCCGAGGCTCATAAGCTCGATCTGTCTGGTGATCAGGTTGATAAACCAGAAGGACTGCAGGGCTTCGTAATAAGTAGTTGCAGGCTCGGCAGGTACACGGCCGCAGACTTCCGCAATCTCCTCAAGCTGCCTTTTCCTTGCCTCACCCTTTTCACTTTCGGCCATCTCTTTTGCCTTTTCAACATACCTTCGGGCAAAATCGATGGTTGCCTCCAGGGTGATGATAACAGCTTCTAAAAATTCACACTGCTCAAGATAGTCATCAGGAACCGTTTCTATCACATTCTTTAATTTTTCTTCGGCTTCCTTCTTTATTCCGTTGATCCCTTTTGTCAACAGTTTTTCATAGTTAGGAACCCCCAGTTCGTCCCAGTGGGACCAGAGGAATGTTCCTTCAAAGTTGAAGTATTTTTCCAGGTCACCCTTAAAGGTATTCTTGCGCAGGTCACTCAGGGTCTTGCCTTTCCAGTATTCAACGATCTTCTCCATCTCGGCGCGTCCTTCATCATCCAAAATGTTTCTGGCATCATCCGAGTTCATGGCCCTCCAGGGAGATTTCCAGTTCACCTCTATGGGATAATAAAGATCATTTGGTGTTGACCCGGAATGGCCAACAATACGGGAGTTCGGGACAATAAAGACACTCATATTCCTTAGGATATGCGAAAGTGCCTTTGCACGCCGCAGAACTATCGGTTCGCCTTCCGTAGCCTTGTATGATTCGGTCAAAAGGCGGTTCCTTTCCACATTCAGTTTTACTCCACTTCGGTACATTCCTCGTGTGTTCTCATCTTTCTGATACCCCTGCCGGACATTTCTAGACAACTTGATCGAGACACTCTGCCTGAGCATTTGAAGATCGTCGCTAACGTCCGGCCGCGACGTCTCAGTATTTTTTTCAGTTAGTGCTCTACTCATTTTTATCCTCCTTTAAGAATTCTTGGAATTTCTACCTCCCGATTTCAACCTTCAACCCATATGATTCTATTGTCTTTCTGACCCTTTCCACAACCTTCTTCTCAGGAGGCTTGGTTCCTTGCATCGAATAGACCCGGCCCAGATCCGGATATTTGGATGACCCCAGCTCATGGTATGGCAGCACCGATACCTTTTCCGCGCCTATATCTGATGCGAATTCAGCAACCTTTTTAATGTTTACTTCCGAATCATTAAACTCCGGGATAAGCGGCATCCTGATCCATATCCTTTTCCTTTTAGCGATCTTTTTAGCATTTTCAAGGATAAGCTCATTCCCGACACTTGTGCCTTTCTTATGCATCCCTGTGTCCGTATGCTTGATATCCTGAAGCACGAGGTCAACATACTCAAGGACGCTCTCTATGTTCTGCCACGGTGCGTTGCCGGTAGTATCTAAGGTAGTGTGAATCCCCTTTTCCTGGCATTTTTTAAGCAGCTCTCTGACAAATTCTGGTTGAACAAGTGGTTCACCACCCGATACTGTCATTCCGCCGTTTGAATTTTCATAAAATGTCCGGTCACTCTCTACCTTTTTCATTACTTCTTCCACGGTCATGTAATACCCGATACATTCAATAGCCTTTGCTGGGCATACACGGGCACATTCAAGGCAGTTGTTGCACTTCTCCCAGTCTATCTCCCTGCCTCTCTCTGTAAAGACGATCGCCCCAACCGGGCAGGCCTCCGCACATTTTTTGCATCCGATGCATCTCACGTTATGTGTCATGATCTCTTGATTCCAGTTCATTGATTCCGGATTACTGCACCACTTGCAGGCGAGGGAACATCCCTTCATAAAGACGGTCGTTCTGATTCCGGGACCGTCGTGAAGAGAAAATTTCTGGATATTAAATATCAACCCTTTGTTATTTTCCCCAGAATCTTTTGAACTCATGCCGTTAATCTCCTAATGACTACTTACCCCGCAAAGGCCTGCTCAGTCCGTTCAATTATATGGTCCTGGAGCCCCTTGGAAAGATCTACAAAATAGGCACTGTACCCGGCAACCCTTACGATCAAGTTGCTGTGCTTTTCAGGGTGTTTCTGGGCATCAAGGAGCATTTCCCTCCCTACCACGTTGAACTGGATATGAGGGATTCCAAAATCTGCCCATGACTTGATGTAGTGGTAAAAGATCTCCCTGTTTTCCCCTTCCAGAAACTGGGGAAGAAACTTCTGGTTCAGCAGATGATTATAGGTCTGGAGTGTATCTATCTTCGAGCAGGATTTCAGGACAGCGGTCGGCCCGTCGGCATCCATTCCGAGCATTGGTGAAATGGACCCGTCGGCAAACCCGTCTCCGTCTTTTCTTCCGTCCGGTGTGGCCAGGGTGTCAAGAGAAAGGCCATAGCTGGCGGAAACCGCACTTCCATCCAGGTGAAAACCGGAACCGTATATATCTGAGAACTGTTCGACCACCTCTTCTGTCCGGTGATGTACATCATTGGCGATCATATCTACATAATCATCGTCATTGCCAAACTTGGGTGCTGCCAGCATTATCTGGCGTAACTCCTCATGCCCTTCCCAGTTTTTATTCAAGATTTTGATTAGCTTCTTCATGGTTACTCTTTTTTCATCAAACACTACCTTCTTTATGGCTGCCATCGAATCAGCCACATTGATCAGCCCCACGGATATTGAAAAACTCTCGACACGCCCCTGATATCGCCACTTTCTGAGATCCTGCCCGCGCTCAATACAGCCATCGGTCAATGCAGATTCAAAGGGGCGTGGATACTGTTCAGCATATATGGCTCTTGTGACATTTTCTACCTTGACCTGCTTACCCATGAAGAATCTAACCTGCTCAATGTAGGCACCCATCACATCATCAATCGATTCAAAGCTGGCTGGATCCTTCGTAGGTGCTCCGTACTGGTCTCCGTTTTTGGGATTGACTCCCTGGTGAAGTGCCCACCATAGACACTTGGGCAGGGAAAAGTAGGTTGCGTTCCGGCGCAGGATATTCTTGCCGGGAACATCAAGGTAAACACATCCACTTATGGTGTAATTTCTTGCATCTTCGAGAGGGCAGTTCCATTTCATCATCAGAGGAATAAGTGCCTTGTCATTCTGAAGGGACGGATACCCGATACCGGTCTTGATAACATCGATCGCCTTGAGGATAAGTTCTTTAGGAGTACCGTCATGAACTCTTAAAACGATGCTCGGCTGCAGGGTTGGCAGTTCTAGGACAGAATCGAGGATCATGTAGCTTGTCTCTCCGGTAACATCCCTTCCCTCGGAGTCAACACCGCCGATGACAAGAGACTGAAGGACCTGGACCCCTCCGTAAACCTGTGTGGTGGTCGGGGAGTACATCTGGCCGAGTTCCTCGAGGTGGATCCGGGTATGTTTAATCAGCTCAATCGCTTCCTCCTTGGTGATTTTACCCTCGGCAATATCCTTCTGGAAAAAGGGTTCCATGGTTATGTCAAACCGGAGGCCACATCCAAGGGTGATAAATTCAATCTGATGCCCGATAATGTGCACAAAAATGAAGGACTGGAGAGCTTCCTGGAAGGTAGATGCCGGGTTTGCAGGAATCTTTCTGCAGATACGGGCAATCTCCTCAAGCTCCTTTTTTCTCTCCCTGTCCTTCTCTCCTTTTGCCAGCTCCTCTGCCTTTACAGCGTATCTTTCAGCCCATTTTATTGATGCTTTCAGGGCAATGATCACTGCCTCCAGAAAATCTTTCTGCTGAATATAATCAGAGGGAAGGCTTGTTCCTAACTCCTTAAGCTTTTCTTCTGCTTCTCTGATAATCCCATTAAGGCCGGTGGCGATTACTTTGCCATAGTTCGGCACGCCTTGGTCCGACCATTGCGACCACAGCATGGTACCTTCATACTTCCAGTATTTTTCAAGATCCGGGGAACCGGCAAATGCCCTTTTCCTTATATCACTTACCGCCTTTCCGTCCCAATACTCGACAAGCCGGTCGAGTTTCTTTCTGCCCTTGTCATCAACTAGAGCCTTTCCCTCACCATGGAGCAGCCTGTGCACCGACTTCCAGTTTTGCTCAATCGGCCAGAAAACCGCATCCGGCGATGAGGCATAATTTCCTACTATTTTCTCCCAGTCACGGATATATATGGTCATATTAAGGAGTATATGTTCAAGTGCCTTGGCCTGCCGAATCACGGCCGGTTCACCTTCGGTCATTTTGTAGGACTTGGTCAGCAGGCTATTCCTCTCCAGGCAAACCTTTACGCCCGACCGATAGATCTCCTGCCCCTCCTCAATCTCCTGGCCCCTGCGAATGTTACGCACCGCCTTAATACTGATCTTTTCGTTCAAGTGTTCAACCTTTTTGAATTTGGTTACTGCCATTGCATTTCTTTCCTTTAAGGCATTTATGATAGTTTCCTATAAATTAAATTTGGGAATTACCGTCAGACACTGCATCTGAAAGAAGCATAGCAACCTCTTTGATTTCTGCCATCTTGTCAAAATTTCGATCATGATCTATCACAAACCAGCGGAGTGCCATATGGCTAAATGCTCCTAAAAACATATTTCTGAAAACCTTGATGTTGATATTCTGTGCGCTTCCTTCGTTGATGAGTTCCTGTATCAGTTTTTCAAGTTCGATCACGTAGTTATACTGGCTTTTGTATGCGCGTGATTGATAAAAACGGCGGTTAAACTGAATCATGGTTAAAAAGACTACGGCAAAATTCGGATCATCCAGATACTGCTGAAAATGGGTCTGCATGAAAAGCCACAGCTTTTTTGGGAAGTTGTTACCGCTGAAGGTCTGTTTAAGTTGTTCCAGGTGTTCCCTGAAATGTTCTTCCGCAATAGAGAGTAGAACATCCTCCTTGTTTTCGAAATACTCGTAAACTGTTCCGTCCGCCACACCAGCCTTGTGGGCGATCTCCGCAATGGTCGTCTTGGCATACCCTTTCTCGGAAAATGTCTGAACTGCTGCTTGAAGAATACGCTGCCTTTTATCCGCAGGCTGGTTTTCGGTTCGGTATTTGCGCAATAGCATTTTATCGAGAAGTTGCATAATAGCTTCCAGGTCTGAAACGGCATTGGGCTTTTCCCCGGTTGCAAAATATTGGATCGCCTCGTAATCCATGAGACCAAAAATGATGTCCCGAACCAGCGGTACGTTCATGTCCGACCTGAAAACTTCCTCCCTGACACCTTCGTCAAGAATGGACGAAAGAATTCCAGCATACTTTCGCACCAGCTTGTAGGCGCCAGATTGATAAAAATTCCGGTTGTTTCTACAGTCAAACAGCACTAGACTCATAAATTCTCTCTTTATGTCGCTGTATCGCAGGTGGGCCCAGACAAGTTTACGTAATTTGTTATGGGCGCCGCTGATTCCCTGCTGGTGTTCGTCAAGGAAAAGGAGGTATCTGGCCATATGCTCCTCAGCAACAGAGAACAGCAGACTCTCCTTTCCCTTAAAATGCAGATAAATAGTTGGTTCTGTGGCGCCTGCTTCTTGAGCTATCTCGTTCAACCTGGAACCCTCGAATCCTTTCTGGGCCATTCCTCTGGAAGCAGCGTTCAAGATATTCTGCCTGGTTAGCACCGGAGCCCGTTTGTTTTCGCTCATTTTGCCCCCGACATTAGTCTCATTCAGTTTTAATCTTAGCGTTACATTAGACTATCTGTGAACCTTTTCCCGTTAAAATTATCATTTATTGGAAATGCCATTAGCCCCAACTTTAGTCTCATTCAGTTTTAATCTTAGCATTACATAGAATTAGCTGTCAAGTTCTCTCTGTTAGAATTAGCATTTATTGAAAATACCGTAGTAATAGAGAATGTTAACGACCATATCGACCATGCCAGATTTTAATTTACGCAATGTAATCAAATAGATCTATCTCATATACAATCAAATTATTGAACCCGCCTAAAGTTTAGATGGTGGTGTTATCTATATTTAAAGTCAAAGGGGATTGAGCACATCTGGTAGTGAAATCCGCTTATGTGGTAAGATTTCATTTTGACAAAATTGCCTTCGGCGACTTTCTTTTATCTGTGCTATGCTAACCTAGGAGGGCTATCAGTGCACAGCGCAAGGAGGAGAATATGAAAGTGCTAGCATTTAACTGCAGTCCCAGGATGGACAACGGCAACACAGCCCTCATCTTGAATCCCTTCCTTGAAGGAATGAAAGAGGTGGGGGCGGAGGTTGAGCTCTTCTATACCAGGAAGCTCAAGATCAACCCTTGCAGAGGTGATTTTATCTGCTGGCTCAAGACGCCAGGCAAATGCTGGCAGAAAGACGACATGCAGATGCTCTATCCGAAGTTACGTGAGGCTGATATTTATGTGTTTGGCACTCCGGTCTACGTAGATGGAATCTCTGGTCCGATGAAGAACTTGCTGGACCGAATAATCCCACTGGTGCAGCCCTTTTTCGAACTACGGGATGGTCACTGTCGTCACATGGTGCGTGAGGGATACAAGCATGGCAAGATGGTGCTGGTGTCCAACTCTGGCTTCTGGGAGATGGACAACTTCGACCCGCTGCTGGTCCACGTGAAGGCCTTTTGCAAGAATGCCGCTAAGGAATTTGCCGGAGCACTGCTGCGTCCCCATGGAGAGGCATTGAGACCCATGATGAAGCTAGGTATATCATTCGATGATGTCTTTGAGGCTGCGAGAGAAGCTGGTCGTCAGCTGGTGAAGAATGGCAAGATGTCCACTGAGACTCTTAACATTGTCAGTCGCGAACTTGTGCCATTGGAGATATATGTACGGGCTGCCAATGAGACATTCCAGCAAGCGTTGGATGCACTGAAGAAGTAGGACACAATACGCCATTCGCTTTTGACACCCATGAAGGTCATGATTCGTCAATGCGATGACAGCGAGGTTGAGCTAATCTACTCCATTATCAATGATGCCGCCGAGGCATACAGGGGAGTCATCCCCGGAGACCGCTGGAAAGAGCCTTATATGTCTAGACACGAGCTTCAACACGAGATAGACCAGGGTGTTGTGTTCTGGGGATATGAAGAGGATGGCGAACTGGTTGGCGTGACGGGCATTCAACATCTTCAAGATGTGACCCTCATCAGACATGCCTATGTTTGCACGGCTAAACAAAACCAGGGCATAGGGGGGAAATTACTATCCTCTCTTCGCCAGCAGGTGACTCGCCCGCTGTTAGTCGGCACCTGGGCGGATGCCCTCTGGGCAATTCGTTTCTATGAAAACTATGGTTTTCAGTTGGTTTCCTGGGAAGAGAAAGAACGGTTGTTGAGAAAATACTGGTCAATTCCTGAACGCCAGGTTGAAACCTCTGTGGTCCTTGCCGACCAGAAGTGGTTCTCTTCAGAAATTGCTTTTTGAGATTGCCGGTGAAGAGGAGGGAGTATTCTCCGCCTTGAAGAAGTTTGGATAGAAACTGGCTGGGGATCCAGGACACATATCGAACTTTCTAAGGCCTGATTTGGTCCCAAGATTGCGCAAACTGCTCACAAAATCTCTGTCACGCCAGCCATAGATATTATATCAGCCAGTGTGCAGCGCGGCAAGGCAAAGTTCGAGGTCAAAGCATTCCGATTAACAAACAGTTCTGCTTTGGAATAGAATTCGCGCCGAGTAAGAAGCAGGGGATGACAATACCTCGTTTTCAATACTGGTAGCAAAATGGGGAATTAGTCTGAGCCTTGTAGCTTCCGCTATATGATACGTATTGCACCATGACTATTAAACGCAATCTTCCAAATACGGGCAAGAGCTTCTTCACGATTTGAGCAGACTCATAAAGCTGCTCTGAAGGCGGTGTCCAAGCCAATCTCCCAATGACCATGCTTAAATGACACAACTGAGATTTTGGTCTCTTGTAATTGCGTCTCGCTGCCCGATTCTTTGACCCTCTCCATCTCGCTTTCCTCTATCTTTTGCCAAGCATCTCTGATACTTGGATCTTTCTCTATCCTTCTGTAAAATCTCACTAAGACCAGTATTGACAGAGCGGCGGAGACATTGAATGTAAGAATAGGGTCGGTCGCTGTCCCTGCCATATACCCCATTTCCCACCCGTCCATCATTTTATTACAGTAGCAGCCCCAGTGATTTAGCAAGGAACCACCTACTGCCCCACACTTTGCCGTCAATTCTGCCCTTGTCTCAGCCACCAGAATAACCTTACCTATAATTTCACGTGAGGGGGACTCTCTCATTCCACCGAATAGTTGAAAAATCTTTGGGGGCAAGTCAGGTCTAATGCGAGGAAATACTTCCCACCAGATTTGTTCATTCTCAGCTATGTGTGGCGGCAGTTTACCATCCCAATTGCTTATGGGCATATGAGCACTTTCCATAGCAGGTTCCCTCTCCACATTGTGGCATCCATTATAGACTGCTGTTTCTGCCGGTGAAAGGTATTAAGAAGATGCTCTACGGCTCAATCTCCTCTAACCGCTGTCGACCACTGTCAGTTATTCGATACACGCCTGTTCTTTTGCCTTTGCCGAGGCGCTCTACTAAACGTCGCTCTTTCAGACTACTCATCGTGCTCCGAACAATATGCGTGTAGTCTGGACGGGATCCCCATCTGCCATCGACTCCGTATAATTGCGGATTGATGTAACCGCCGCCCTTCAGTGCTTTGACAGCGGCGTAGATATCCTTCAAATGTGCTGGCTTGCCGTCCCTAAGTGCTCCTAAAACCCAAAAATCCCACGGTTCTCTACTCATACATTTGCCTACTAATATCAGGTAATTTAATTACCTTTCATGGCTGGGGATCCAGGATTCGAACCTGGCCTAACTGATCCAGAGTCAGTCGTCCTACCACTAGACTAATCCCCAGCGATTTAGAATTATAGCTATTAGCAAGACAGCAGTCAAAGATATCGTGCTTAACATTCTGCTTAACACTTTGGCTTAGAATGCTTAGCACTTTCTCCGACGGCTCGGGGGATAGAGAGGTATGCTTTATTCCCTAGTGGATTGTATGCGCACTTTCCCCTTTATTTTCCCTGAAATCAGTCCGAGCGTATTGTAACAAGCGTTATTTCTCCAGTATTTGGAGGTTGAGTGAAGATAATGCAGTTGACTTCACCCGTCCTGTATGGGAAAATGAGGTTAGCAAGCGTTTAGCCGAGGGGGCGATGAAGCATAGCCCATAACTGGGCGCTTGGGCTTTGTGGAGCTAATAGCGAAACCGACCTCATTAAGAGGTCGGTTTTTTTGTTTGGGCAAGAAGGCGTGGTAACCAACGACAACTACAAGAACAGGGGGGGTTACGGTTAAGCTATGCACATGGGAATAGCTTTCATACTCTTAAACGTAGTTGATGCCTATTTGACAGAGGAGGCTCTAGCAATGGGGGCTGTGGAGTTAAACCCTGTAGGGATGCTTTGGGGCAATATGGTTGCAAAGGGACTTATAGCGGTGGCGATAGTTGCTGGGCTTTGTCTCTGTAAGAAGGAAAAACTCTTGTTCCCATTATCTTTAGGAATGGCTGCAATTTGCTTCTGGAATTTCGCAATGTGCTTTATGGCCGTAGCAGCACATGCTCTTTCTTAGTGAAGAACCTATGTCATTCCCAGCAAGAAAATCTTGTGACGTTACGCATACCCCGGGGCTAAACATTTAATTTCTCTTTCACCACACTTTTAGTTTTCCCTACAACCAGGTTTGATCCATCCCCATCCTTTGTTACTTGTTCTAAAGGAATGCTCAATTCTCTTGCGAGCATTGCTGCTACCCTGGGACCACAGAATCCACCCTGGCATCTTCCCATGCCACAACGTCTGCATTCATACCTATCGATTCTCGTCCCAGTTTCTGCTGCGTTCGACCGCCTTTTTCCACCCTCTATATTGTTTTTCTCTTTTTTCTTCGTCCCATTTCGGTTCAAATTTCCTATCCATCCTCCAGTTCTTTTTGAGTTCGTTCAGGTTATCCCATAAACCGACAGCGAGACCGGCACAATAAGCAGAGCCGAGTGCCGTAGTCTCTTCGATGGAAGGTCTTATACAGGTAACACCGAGTATATCTGACTGTAACTGCATCAAAAAATTGTTTTTGCTCGCACCACCATCAACTTTCATAGTAGTGAGCTTGATACCAGAATCGGCACACATGGCATCTACTACATCTTTTGTCTGATAACAAATGGCTTCCAAAGTTGCTCTCACAATATGTTCCTTTCTTATGAATCTGGTCAGACCGACAATAACACCTCTTGCGTACATATCCCAATAAGGTGCAAATAGCCCCGAAAAAGCAGGGACAAAGTAGATTCCCCCGGCATCTTCAACAGACTGCGCAAGCTCCTCCGTTTCTGGAGCACTTTTGATCAAACCCAGGTTATCGCGCAACCATTGAATGGCCGCACCTGTTATGGCGATTGACCCTTCCAGAGCATAAGTTGCCTTACCTTCTTCCAATCCATAAGCAACAGTGCTGAGGAGACCGCACTTTGATTTTATCGGTATAGTTCCAGTATTCTGTAGAAGAAAACAACCTGTGCCATAGGTATTTTTTGTTTCGCCAACTTCAAAGCACGTTTGACCGAACAGTGCAGCCTGCTGATCGCCAAGGTCACCACATACCGGGACCTCGGCGCCAAACGGCCCATCCTTGTTCGTATAGCCATAGATATTCTTGTCACTGGATGGTCTGATATCTGGCATCATCTCTCTGGGAATATTCATTTCCTTCAAAAGTTCATCATCCCAATCCAGAGCCTTTAGATTCATTAGCATCGTCCTTGAAGCATTGGTGTAATCTGTTACATGGGCACCGCCATCAGGCCCGCCAGTCAGGTTCCAGATTATCCATGTATCTATGTTCCCAAATATGGCGTTGCCAATCCCGGCTTTTTCCTTTACCCCTGGTACGTTCTCCAATATCCATCTTATTTTCGGTCCAGAGAAATATGTACTTATGACGAGCCCGGTTTTCTCTTTCAGGATTTGTTCAAAGCCTCTATCTGCCATACCCTGGCATATCTCGCGTGTTCTGGTATCCTGCCACACGAGTGCATTATGCAGTGGCTTACCAGTATGAGGGTCCCAAACTACCGTAGTCTCTCTCTGATTCGTTATACCTATACCAGCTATTTCAGCGGGTCTAATGTTTTTAGATATCAAAGCACTTTTTATTACACGTTTTGTTTTCTCCCAGATTTCCAGTGGGTTATGTTCAACCCAACCGGGTTTCGGGTAGATTTGTTGATGCTCTTCGTAGGCGGCTGAGATAACTTCTCCGTCCTTACTAAATACCATACATCTGGTGCCCGTCGTCCCCTGATCGATGGTAGCTACATACTTCTTTTCTTCCATTGCCAGAATTATATCTTTACTTATGGGGAATATTACATATTGAGTCCTGGATGGTATCTTTAATATTTTGTATTACTACGGTTGGCATGTGTATCACTTTACCGT
>JABUBO010000354.1_pt1 | contig 14547 bp, 16 predicted proteins | sample 7240361 | NCBI WGS metagenome assembly JABUBO01 (sample SAMN07256346, study PRJNA390944) | subsurface metagenome | isolation source: Methane hydrate marine sediment | place: Pacific Ocean: Eastern North Pacific, ODP site
TAAATAAATCGTGTTGTTCTTCGATACCCCGTTTACGTCGATTCACAAGGTTTTGAGCGATCTCTACACCACGTTTATCCATAAATGAAAATAGATGTTTTCCTATCATTTCATCTGTTGTGTATCCCAACATCTCAGCCATACGAGGATTAACAAACGTGGTATAAGAATCTTTATCAATAGCCCAAATCCCTTCCTGTAAATTTTCAATGAGATGGCGATATTTCTCTTCGCTATACCTCAACGACTCCTCGGCCTTCTTGCGCTGGGTGATGTCTGCCCTTAATTCTTCATTTACTCTCAAAAGCTCTGCCGTTTGTCCGTTAACCTTGATTTCCAGCTCATCTTGATATCGTTGCAATAACTTCTCCTTCTTTTTGTTCTCAGCAATGCTGCGGATAACTACTGATACCGTGAACACCCCGACAATAGTGATTAGGACCATTTCCACTATTGATTCCTGCCAGTTAAAGTGAGTTCTTATCCCTCCCATTAGAAGGTGAGGGAAATCCAGGATTTCATCTACCCACGATAAGATACATAGTAAGGCGAACCCGAGGGCTACAAGTAGCCACATTTTCTCGTTCACAATCGATATTTTTGGTCGGCTACGATTCTCTTTGATTATTTCTTTCTGTTCCATTTTAACCTCCCGAATTCCGGGGACACAATACTTAATTATTCTTCAGAATTATGACATCCGCTCTTTCGTATAACACGCTCCGAGGAATCGGAGCTACTCCTTCCTCTCCAGAAACCTCACCATAACTTCCGAATCCGCATCGTTCATCTGACAGTCAAGGGTCCTAAGGAAAACTTTTTTACTCACGGTCAGAATTTTGAACCAAAACTAAATTAAATTCCTTTTGTCAATCATCTTCAAGAAGTCTCATTGCACCCATGACGCCAGCCAGCTGGTAATTCGTAAAGTCTCTGGTTTTCCTTATTCATAAATTTCTCAGGGTTTTCTTGCTTCATTTTTCCATATCGTTCAGAACATTTTGAATCAAAGGTCTAATTTCTGGAAGATGGCGAGTTGTGGTCTCCCATACTACCTTTAAATCGACTCCAAAGTACTCGTGAATAACTTTATCTCTCATTCCGGCTATATCTTTCCAAGGAATCTCTGGATATTTATTTCTGATTGATATAGGAATATGCTTTGTAGCCTCACCAATAATTTCAATGCCTCTTACCACAGCGTAGATTGTCTTTTTGTCTTTTGTGAAATCTTCAAAATCTATACCCTTTACGAATTCTTTGATAGCATTTATGGAATCCAAAATATCTTCAATATAATCTCCATATTCTCGATTTTTCATATGTACATCACCTCTTTTAAAATATGCTTACCTATTCTTGGTTTTAATGCACTCTTCATAACCAAGTCAACCTTCTTTCCTATAAGTTCACTTAAATGCCTCTCTATCGCTACAAATTCAAGAAGACTCACTGGCTCCTTAAACTCTACAAGAATGTCAACATCGCTTCTTTTTCCTTGTTCATCCTTGACATAGGAGCCAAAGATTCCTATCTTTTTCAATTTAAATCTTTTTTTCAGTTCTTGCTTGTGTTTCCTAAGTATATTTTCAATCTTTCTACGGGTCACAGCCATAAACCTCCTAGAGTTTTAAGTTCCGGGGACACAATACTTAATTATTCTTCTTTGGAACTATGGCATCTGCTCCTTCGTATAAAACGCCCCGATGAATCGGAGCTACTCCTTCCTTTCCAGAAGCCTCACCATAACTTCCGAATCCACATTGTTCATATGACATCTAAAAGTTCGGGTGACTTTATGTTTAGGCTTTACATTATGCCTTATTTTGTTCTTTAATATTCGGCGTTTTTGCTTATCTCTATTGCTCTTTCTTAACAGGCAATCCCAATCTTCTTCTTAAGCCGCCAACATCAACTTTAAATGGTTCTTCTGGCATCGACTTTTGAGTACGTTCAAGGTCATTTAGTAACGCCTCTACTTTACGCCTCCCCCCTTTTGTCTTAACTGCTTGTGTTGGTGTCTTATAATCTAAGGCAGGAATCTTCTGTTTCATCCAATCATTATGGTAATAATCTTTGGCTTTTTGGCTTAAAAATTCTCTTACTTCTGGATTAGAATAGAGTTCTTTTTGCTCTTTTTCAAATCTCTCCATATCTTCCTTTGAGAGTGGTGGCATTGAAGCAAGGTCTTTGGATTCAATTCTTTCGTAAGATAAAGATTGTTTAAATCCTCTGCTTAGCTTATTCTTAAGTTTTAATGCCCTTGGGAGGGAATTTGTCTCAGCGACAAGATATTCGCCTACTATGGAAATTGTTCCTAAAGTTGTTGTAGGAAACATTTTAATCTTTCTGTTCCCTTTCTTGAACCATATCCAAGTCTTATTATGTCTATCAAAATCGAAATTTTTTACTGAAGAAAGTTTCTCTTCTAATCTTTCTCGTTGTTTAATCTTGAAGAATACTTTACAGAACCTCAGTGGTTCACCATCTGTGTTTTGCAATTCTGGTATATGAGGAGTCTCAATAGCCTCTTCACCAGATTCAGGTAGGTCAATGCCGCTTCCTTTTAACATATATTCTGCCCAAAAACGGGTTGAGGCTTTGCAGGATTCTTTGAAAATATCTTCGTCAGACAATCCTTCCTCATCATAGTGCTTAAGGAATACATCTTTTTGCCTTTTTAATGCTTTTACAAAGTCACTTTTTGACCGCGGTGGAAATATATATGGCATAGTGTATATGTAACCTTCTTCAGGAACACCAACAAACCGCAGATACCAAATATCGCCTCTCCTGGCTTTTCTCTCAAACGGTTCATTTACCCGATATACCCTCCACTCTTTACCTGTGCCTAACTCTTCAAAAATTATCCAGTCATCTAAAGGAGCTTTTACTTCATAAAAAGTGCAATAACTATTCGCCAGATGTTTTACAAGCGTTGGTCCTGGCTCGTTTAATCTATCTATATATGGCGACTTGAGAAACCGTTCACAGATTGTCTCTCGTTCCTCCCCGAAGCGAAAATCCAAACTTAGCCAACTCATGAATAAGCTTGATGGTAAACCTTTATTTTTCCCTGGTCTAAACCTCTTTTCAAAATCATCTGCTGCATTTTTAAATTCTTTTCCATCTTTATCAAATTGGATAAATGCCTTGCTATAAATTACAATTCCTTGAAAAAGTGTCAGATAGTCATCAACAGGCGTTCCTGTTTTCAAGTCTTCTGGCAGAGAAAAATCGATTCCTTCATTTCTGCCACAACATTTTTTGTATTTTTTCCCACTGCCACAAGGGCAGGGTTCATTACGCTCAATTTTTTTACTCATAATTCCCCCTCTTTTTTAAACAAAATATATCTACTGGTCCAAACAATCGATAACGGTCTTCAAATAAATAAACATCATACCAATACTTTGGTCTCTTAGATTTCCTTGCTCTGGATTATGCTCTTTTAAAGACTCAACCACATATTTTAATACATTTTTCTGATTACAGCTCTCCACAATAGATTTTGCTGCCTTGATAAAATCTAAATCGTTTCTTTCCTTAGACAAATGGTTAATCATCTTTCAATTTTTATCCTCAGCTTCTTCAATAACTGCCGGAGAAATTTTTCTTATCTTTTTATTACCTTTTGTCATTATCTTCCAAACCACCAACCCTACATAAAAAAGAATTTCTCTCTCATCTTGATTAAGTTCATCGCCACCAGCAGCTAAAAGATAGGTTCTTAAAAAAAGTTGCTGTTTGGAAAATTCTTCTGCAATTGGTGGAGCATCCTCGGGAGACATACTACCAACTTGTTTCCATGTTTCTTCGATAATATTTTCTGAAATAGGCTCCATATAAACCTCCTGACCAATTAATTCGGGGGACACAATACTTAATTATTTTACTTGTCTCTTTCCCCTTTTTCAATATTTTTTCTATTATTTACTTAAGTTTGTTGAAAAAATTTTTCAATATCCAATAGTCCAGTCGTGCTTGCCTATTGTTATATAGAAGATTTGGCAAAACTTTCAAAAGTCCAGCATCGGGTTCAATAATTAAGTATTGTGTCCCTGAAACTTTCCATTTTTTTTATTGTGGGTATGATAACGACTCCCTAAATTCACTGAAGCGTATAGTATTGGATGACGCTTATTAGCCCAGAATCTTTTTATTATTGAAGGAAAAGAATCAAATTTACGTCTCGCCCAATGAAAACCTTCCAAAAGTTGGTCAGCAGTCATTCCTATGGGCTCAAAAACAAGTTTAACATTATCATATTCACTCCAGTCATAACTAAGTATTCTCCCCTCCTTCTGTAAATCATTAAAGATTTTTGTCCCCGGGTAAGGCGTAAGTAAAACGAGTTGCACAGAAGCCACTCTGGATTCAATAAGAAACTCAACTGTCTCTTCAAAAATAGATTGGTCATCATTATCAAAGCCAAAAATTAAACTTGCATAAACTAAAATACCTACATCCAGAAACATTTTCATGGCTTCTTTTATTTCCTTTTTACTTTTTAGATTTTTGTGATAACGATTTATCCCTTTAACGGACACAGATTCAATACCAACAAAGAAACCACAGCAACCAGATTTAGAAGCTAACTTTAATAACTCCCTGTCTTTTACAATATTTATAGCTGATTGCCCTACCCATTTTTTACCCATATATTTTAATTCCTTGAAAAGCTCCCTTGCATATTGTTTATTTCCTGTAATGTTGTCATCTAAAAACATAAGATTTTTTTCCTTAATAGTGGAAATATCTTTAATCACTTCTTTTATCGGTTTATGTCGGGGATGTGCACCAAAAAATCTTGTTACTGAACAAAAATCACAATTATAAGGACATCCACGAGTTGTCTCTACTGGAGCGAGCTTAATAACCCCTGCTCTTCTTTTAATTAAATCTCTTCTAGGTATCATAGAATTCTCTAAAAGAGGAAATTCGCCTTTATAAAATTTTCTCAGATCATTTTTCTGCAGGTCTTTTATAACAATATCCCAGATATTTTCTGCTTCTCCAATTACAACAGAATCAGTATATTTTATGGATTCATCCGGTAAGGCTGTGGGATGAATACCCCCAAGAATGGTCTTTATACCCCTTTCCCTGAACATTATTGATATTTCATAAGCTCTGGGAGCGGTTGCCGTCATGGTTGTTATGCCCACCAAATCATATTTCTTATCAAAATTAATTTTATCCCACGGTTCCTCTACTATTTCAATTTCATGTTCTGGAGGAGTTAATCCCGCTAGTATTGGCAAAGATAATTGAGGTATATGCAAATTTTTGTGACGATGTTCATCTTTAGGACATGGTGAAATAAATAATATTCTCATTATAAACTCCTACAAAAAAAATTCCGGGGACACAATACTTAATTATTCTTCTTTGGAACTATGGCATCTGCTCCTTCGTGTAACACGCAGACTGAAGTCTGCTACTCCTTCAGCGCTTTGGCGTTTTTTTCATAAAATGTAGAAGGCTCATAAACCTGACCGTTAGCAAGTTTTTTTGCCTCTCTTTTCATAGCAAAGTATAGCCCTCTGCCCAATAGTGAAGCCATTATCCTGGTTTTCCAACCGAACTCCTTGTATAAATCTTGAAGAAGTGAGATGATTTTCTTCGACATAAGTTCGTCTTTCCTGTACCATTTTTTTATCGCCCAAGCTGCTCCCGTATAATAATCGATGGATTTTTTAATCTCCCATTCAAAGCGATTACGAATACGTGGATCCGGATGGTTTTTGTATCTTTTCCATCCTATTAGCATGGTTCGAATCATTCGGGCAATGCTGGGGCCGTTTATCTCGAAGTCCCGACGAAAGGCTCTGAGAAGAAACTCGGTTTCCTGACCATTGTAAATGTGCTTATGGCGATAATTAAAGCGGTATTGACCGTGTCTATCTGCGGTGGGACATTCTTCTTCAGACAAAAGACTTCCTTCCTTCAGGAGCTGTTCATAAAGAGGTGTGCCAGGAGCCGGGATGTACAGCATAAACTGGTGGAAGTCCGTATCATGACTAACTGCCCAATCTATAATCTGATCAATGTTTTCCGTAGTATGGTTTTCTAAACCGATAATAGTTGACCCCATAACGCGAATGCCATGTGATTGCATATCTCGTACAAACGAGTGGGTATCGATCCCTTTAAGCTTTGCATACTGACTGTTCTCACCTTCCAGTCCTATCCATACCCAGGAAATTCCCAAACCCACCAGCTGTTTGACTGTATAAAATTTCAGAGCCTTGACAGAACTGAAAACGAACAAAGACCAACTCTTATTGTGCTGTTCCATTAATTCTAACAACCTTAATGCTCTTTTATGATGTAGAAGAAAGTTTTCATCAAGGATGAAGAAGGACCGACTCTTGAGCTCTTTTTCAATCTGACACATAATGGAAAAAAGAGAATCTCCAGTTTCATAAAAGTTTATGAATTTCCCCTTACCACCAAATAGGGCAGAAGTGGAACAAAAATTACAGCCCACCGGGCAGCCTACTGATGGTATTAAAATTGCAGCGGTATTTCTTTTTGAAAGAGTTATACCAAAGATACGGCCGCCAAATGCAGAAAGAACTATTGGATGTCTTACTGGAACGTTTTCATCCTGTCCCAGGAACCTTCGAAACCAACTGACACCGTCTCCTTTGACAATATAATCCGCATCAATGATATTATGAATATTGGGTATACTGGCAATATGCCCGCCCACAACAATCGTTGCCTTAGATAAGTATTTGCGTATCACTTCACACATCTTTTTTGCCTTCCCGATATTGGGAATAATTGAACTAATTCCAACAATATCATAAGAATGACTTTGAATTTCATCAGTAAAACGAGTCAATGTAGGAAAATCTAAAAGCGTACATGGCGCATCAATGTTTGCCTGAAGCAGCATCAATCCAAATGAACGATGGAACAGGCGAAGAGAAAAAGGACCTTGCACCCGAGTAACCTGATTATGATAGAGCTCCATTGGGTTAATCTTTCGACTTCCATATTCATCGTCTTGTGCGTAGGGGCCAAATACGCTGGATAATAAAACTTTAGCTTGAGACTTAAGTGGATGTACAGGATTACTTGTGTTCATAATATTCATCTTTTCCTCCGATTATATTAGTAATAATAAAAATAAATTTTATTTACAATTCTTGCGAGGTTGAGGATGCAGAGTGTTTGGCCCCGAAGGTTCAGGATGCCAAACACAAAAAGCCGACCGGTCTCCTGCAACCCGGATTAATACGAATACGCATCTAAAACATACTGCTGCACCATTCGATGGGTGTTGAAAAAAGAAGCATTGATGGCAATTGAGTGCCGCATAATATCAACCCAGTTATCACGGTTGTTATAAAATAGAGGAATGATTACTTTTTGTAACTTTTCATAAAGAGAATGAGCATTCCTTTCATCAACACTTTCTATATCTGAAGCTGAGCCGATTGACCATCCAGTAAAACCTTCCATACATCCTTCAATCCACCATCCATCTAAAATGCTCAAACTGGGAATACCGTTGTGCGCTGCTTTCATACCAGATGTTCCTGAAGCTTCTCGGGGTTTTCGAGGGGTATTAAGCCATAAATCAACTCCGGAAACAAACATCTTACCCAGTTCCATATCATAATTTTCAAGATAAACTATTTTAATACTGTTTTTTAGTTCTTTCGACACAGAAACAATTCTTTTTATCAGTTCTTTTCCAGGCCAATCTTTGGGGTGCGCCCTACCAGCAAAAATCAGTTGAATCTTACCAACATTTTGAGAAATATTGACTAACCTGTTCGTATCAAAGAAAACTAAATCCGCCCTTTTATACGCAGTAGCCCTTCGTGCAAACCCAATCGTAAGTGTGCCATAATCCATACCTGCATTCATCTTCTCATTAACATAGTCTAAAAGTTTCTTTTTTGCCTCCTGATGAGCATTCCATATTTCCTCTTTGGGAATACTTAAGGCATACCGAAGACTGAAAGGGTCGTTCATCCAACCGTGAATATACTTATCGTATAACCTTTTAAAACTTTCACAGACCCATGTAGTTGTATGGGTCCCATTAGTGATAGAATCAATACGGTAACCGGGAAACATCTCCCGGGAAACTTTACCATGTTCTTTAGCAACACCATTTACATAATGGCTCAAATTCAATGCAAGAAGCGTCATATTTAACCTATCTTCCCCTCCGATATTTTTTAAAAAATCGATGGGCATAGATTCGCCCAGAACTTGCCTGACTAAGTCATAAGAAAATTGGTCGTGCCCTGCTGGAACAGGTGTATGCGTGGTAAACACACACATTCTTTTTACCCTATCAATATCCCATATTGGTTCATGATTTCTTTTTCTTTCATTTAAGAGTTCAAGGGTCAATAAGCTTGCGTGTCCTTCATTCATATGATACCGACTAATTCGATGGTATCCTAATTCTTTAAGTATCCTTACTCCGCCAATACCCAGGATAATTTCCTGGGCGAGCCTATACTTTTCATCTCCACCGTATAGATAATCAGTAAGACTCCGGTCATAGTCACTATTCTGTGCAATATCCGTATCTAAGAAAATGACAGGCACACAATATCCAGTGACACCAGTTGCCCTGTACTGCCATGCCTGGATAAAAACGGGTCTATTTTCTACGGTAACACTTACTTTTTTGGGTAAGAGTGTCAATAAATCTTTGGGATTCCATTCACATGGTAACTCCTGTTGCTGACCCTGGTCATCCAGCTTCTGGTAAAAGTATCCCTTTTTGTACAACAGGGTAACTGCAACCAAAGGAACATTTAGGTCAGCACACGATTTGATTGTATCCCCAGCTAAAATTCCCAAACCACCGCTATAAGTAGGAATTTTAGAATCAATGCCTATCTCCATAGAAAAATAAGCAATTCTTTTCTTTTGCTTTCGTATTTTGGGAACAGCTACCTTTCCCGGGTTAGAATATTTTTTTTCTAAGGGTTCCATTTTTCTTAAACGATGTTTCAGTAAATTTCAGTATCTGGTTCATCATCTTTACTACTTTAACGGGATGTTGACCTATAGCGGTTTCTGCCGAAAGCATAACAAAATCAGAACCATCTAACACTGCGTTGGCAACATCTGTGACTTCAGCTCTGGCAGGCCTTAAATTTTCTACCATACTTTCAAGCATCTGTGTAGCCGTAATAACGAACTTCTTTGCCTGGTTGCATTTTTTGATTATCAGTTTCTGGACAACAGGGATTTCGTAGATTGGAATTGATACTCCCATATCCCCCCGCGCTATCATAATTCCATCCGAGACATCTATTATCTCATCAATGTTCCTAATACCCTGCCGATTTTCAATCTTGGCAATTATGTTGCAGTTCGGGAGGTTGGGTTTAACTAAATCTTTTATTTGAATAATATCGTTTTTATTTCTTACAAAAGATTGTGCAATATAATCTACTTTATTTTTTATGCCGAATTGAATATCGATTCTATCTTTATCAGTTAATCCTTTAAACCGTAAGGATACATCGGGAATGTTAATTCCTTTATTTTCCTTCAAAGACCCAGGAATAATCACCTCTGCCTTGAGATATTTTTTTGTCCTTGATTTTACAATTAGAGCAATGTTGCCGTCATCTATGTATATGTAATTCCCTGGCTTAATATTATCTAAAGAGCCTTCATAATCAAACGGTATTATATTTTTTTCTCCTAATACATCCTGATTAGTCAGAAGGACCTGTTGTCTTTTTTTCAATTCGATACTCTTTTTATGTTTGAACCTGCCAACTCTTATACGATAACCCTCCAGGTCCTGTAATATTTTTATACGGCGTCTATATTTCTTATTTAACTCTCTGATCAAATTTATACAATATTTATGCCTAGTATGACTTCCATAGGAAAAATTAAGCCTGGCTACATCCATACCAGCGAGCATCATATTTCTCAATACCGTCACATTGCCGCTTGCAGTTCCTATTGTACAGATTATTTTTGTCTTGACCATTGTTTTTTGCCTTTTTGCACCATTATTAGATAATTAAACTCTTCCTTTACATGTAAATACGTAGTAACCTTTTGTATTTGTAAAGTCATCCATCATTTCATCAGAAATTTTAACTATAAGTGATAATCTCCAGCAGCTTCGGGCTGATAGAGTACTTCTAAGACCTTCAACTTTCTCAATCTCGCTGGAACTTTCCATTCGATAACATCGCCAACTTTATATCCCAGTAATGCAGTTCCAATTGGGGCCAAAATTGAAATTTTGTTTTGGTCAGGATCCGCACTATCAGGAAAGACTAAGCTATAAATCATTTCTTCCCGAGTAGCTAAATCTTTGAGACGAACTTTGGAATTCATTGTAATTACATCTTTAGGAATTCCCTTTGATTTAACTACCTTACCTCGATTCAACTCTCCTTCTAATTTCTCTAGATATATTTCATGTTCACTGCCAAACACTCTGGCATCTCTGATTAATTGTTTTAATCGTTTCTTATCCGAATCAGTAATATAAATTACTTTCTCTGTCATTACACGTCCCTCGTTCATTTCTTTTTGAAGAAGAGCCAGTTTTTGTCTTGGGGATTCTTGGGCTGTAACTTTATCAGGCAGTAGGTGCCTTTTAATTTTTTGCCTTTTAATTCAAAGATTAGTTCTTTATTAGCCCGGAACTTTACCGGGATATAATATCCTTTATCCCATATTTCTACAGTTCCTGCGCCATATAATCCTTCGGCTATTTCACCTTCAAAATTCGCATATTCTAAGGCATGGTCTTCTACCTGAATAGCTAATCGTTTGATGCTTTCTTTTGTTGGCGGTTCTTTGGGAATGGCCCAGCTTTTTAACACATCACCTTTTTCCAGACGGAAATCGTAATGGAGACGTGTGGCTTGGTGTTTCTGGACTACAAAGATAAGATTTTTTGATTTTTTAGGCGTCTTTTTAGGCATAAGAATCCTTTCTAGAAGGGCAGAGTTTTTGTAAAATACATTCTAAGCATTTTGGTTTTTTTGCAGCACAAATCTTTCTGCCATGGTCAATTAGAAGATAGCTAAACTTTCCCCATTCCTTCTTATCTAATATTTTCATTAAATCCTGTTCAATCTTCTGGGGGTCTTGATTCTTAGTAAGCCCTAACCTCTGGCTTAATCTCCGGACATGGGTATCGACTGCTATGCCGTCTACTTTTCCAAATCCATTGAGAAGCACTATGTTTGCTGTTTTTCTGGCTACTCCGGGTAGTTGCAGTAATTTATCCATTGAATCCGGTAATTTACTGTTAAAATCTTTTACAATCTTTTGAGCTGTTGATATTATGTTTTTTGCTTTATTACGATAGAATCCTGTTGAGCGGATTTCCTGTTCAAAAGTTTTCAAGTTAGCTTTTGCATAATCCTGGACTTTCCTATACTTCTTGAAAAGAGACTTAGTCACTATATTTACTCTCTTATCAGTACATTGGGCAGAAAGAACTGTAGCTACTAAAATCTCTAAAGGAGTGCTAAAATTTAAGGCAATTTTTGCTTTTGGATACTCTTTTTTAAGTAAGGATAATATCTTATCCATATCTTTCGTTGACATTAGTCTCTCATCTCTTGGGAGCTTTTCGGCACCGGTTGGGACACCAAGACTAAATCAAGCGCCTTTCTTTCCTGTCGCTATCTCCTTTAAGACTTTTTCCAGTTGCTTCTTCTCATAAAGCCTGTAATTATTCATAGGATGGCGCGTTGCCTTCAGCTTCTTCTCATTATCCCAGCGCCTTAAAGTCATAGGAGATACGCCAAGAAAGCTGGCTGCTTCTTTGACAGTCATATAGTGGTTTAGTTTAACCATTTTACTATACCTTTGCTAACATTATACAAGTTTATTCATAAAAGTAAAGGGAATTTTGAGTTCTGGGGATGAGTTCTGGGGACACAATACTTAATTATTCTTCTGAGGCCCCGGTTTCTTCTTTTTCAATACTTTTCCGGTTATTTCCTCAAGTTTAGTAATAAATTTCTCATCACCTAAAGGTCGGCCGGTGTGAGCATGTTCTCTGAAGAGATTCCTATCTATGTCTCTATCGTCTTCAGCAAGATATGATGACCAGTCTTCTATTTCTGAAAGCATAAAGTTATCAGAAAGTAAAATATCCTTTTCTTTCAGAACATGAGCTTTCGCACTTGACCAAGGGTAATCTTCAGCCCTTTTCACTAACCCTGCTCTTACTGGATTGCGTTCAACATAACGCACAGCCGCATAAAGATACTGCTCGTTCAATGGATAAGATATAAATCGGCCTTGCCACAGATATCCCTTCCACCCTTCTCGGAAATTAATCCTGCGGGTGTAGTATCTGTGTGCCCGGCCTATTCCTCTCGCTAAACTGTCTTCATTCTTGGGGACAGCTATTAAATGCACATGATTATCCATCAAACAATATGCCCAAAAAATTACACCAGCTTCTATGGCATACTTACATAGAAGATTAATATAGGATTTCTTATCTTGGTCGTTGAAGAATACATTCTGAGAGCGATTGCCACGTTGGATAATATGATGAGGATAGTTAGGTATGACGATACGTGCTATTCGTGCCATAGCATAATTCTAACAAATCAAGTATCAGAAATCAATAATTAAGTATTGTATCCCGGGAACTGGTGGGACGGAACTGGTGGGACGGAACTGGCGGGTAATTAAGTATTGTGTCCCCGGAATTATTTCCGGGAACTGGTGGGACGGAACTGGTGGGACGAAACTGGTGGATAATTAAGTATTGTGTCCCCGGAATTACGAGGGTTCGGTGCGGGGAATGACTACAATTCCTTCAGGGGAGACGTGATACTTCTTACGGTCTTCTTCTAAATTATAACCAATGATTGTTCTTGGGGGAATTTTGACATTCTTGTCGATAATTGTGCGTTTGATCCGCGCATGCCTTCCGATGTCTACATTGTCCATAAGAATCGACTGGTTTACCTCGGAATAGCTGTGGATGAATACGTTTCTGCCTATTACAGAATCTCTTACTGTTCCACCACTAATGATGGTGCCTTCACAGACGATGGAGTTTAAAGACACTCCTTGTCGTCCGTGTTCATCGAATACAAACTTGGCTGGTGGAAGTTCAGTGTAACTGGTGGTCTTAATTGGCCAGCGAGGATTGTAGAGGTTAAAGGAAGGGGTGATGGCGCGAAGGTCCATATTTGCCTGATAATAATTATCGATTGTTCCTATATCGCGCCAGTAACTAGTCTCTTTTGAGTCTTCCTCACCGGGAATCTTATTTTCTTTAAAGTCGTAGGCAAAGACCTTCTTTTTCTGATAGAGGATAGGAATGATGTCCTTCCCGAAATCGTGCTTGGTCTTTTTTCTTAGGGTGTCCTCTTCCAGTTCACTTATCAATATGTCGGTGTTGAAAAGGTAATTTCCCAGAGAGGCTAAAGCTTCATTAGGTCGACCAGGAATGGCGCGGGGCTTTTTGGGCTTTTCCTGAAAGCCAATGATGAGACCATGTTCATCTATACTGATAATACCCAGTTGTGATGCATCTTTAATAGGAACGGAAACAGCGGCTACAGTAACATCGGTATTATTTTTGATATGAAATTTCACCATCTGGCGAATATCCATCCTGTAAATGTGGTCTGCCCCAAAGACAGCTACAATATCCGGCTTGAACCGTTTAATTAAGTTCAAATTCTGATAGATAGCATCAGCAGTTCCTTTGTACCAACTCTCTCCTAAACGCATCTGGGCAGGAACGGTAACAATAAAGTGGTCTCTCATAACCTGTCCCAGTTGCCAACCGTCCTGGAGATGCTCAATGAGAGACTGTGCTTTAAATTGTGTTAGAACATATACGGCATAAATACCTGAATTGAGAAAATTACTGAGGACGAAATCGATTAGTCGGTATTTGCCTCCAAAAGGCACTGCTGGTTTGGTTCTATCTTTGGTGAGAGGGTAAAGTCTCTCTCCTTTCCCGCCTGCCATAATCATACCGAGAATTTTTGGTTTCATTTTCTTATCTTTTCGATAGAATATAAGTTTAAAAAAAATAAAAAAGCAGGATTATTAACTTATAAATCCTGCTTCATAAGGTTTTTACCTTATAGATATTTTAAGCTGGTTTCTCCATTTTGGCTTTACATTTGATGCATAAGCGAGCATAGGGAACTACTTTCAGTCGCTTTTTGGTTACTATATTACCGCACTTTTCGCACATTCCAAAACGGCCTTGTTCAATCTTTTTTAAAGCACTTTCAATAGCTTCTAATCTTTGCCTTTCACCATGATTGAGTTCAAAAAGTAATTCCCGGGCAGAAGAATCGGCTGCCTGGTCGACACTATCTCCTACCTCGCTACTAGGATACTCTTTTTCGTTCTCTGTTGTTTTCTGGACCAAGTTGAGCAACTCTTCTTTTAAATGGATGAGTTGTTCTTTAAATTTCTTTATTTCTTTTGCACTTATTCTTTTTTTCGATGTGGTTGCTTTTTTCATAGATACTTCCTACAGCATGTCTTAGCCCCGATTTATCGGGGCCACGCTCCTTTTCCCGATTT
>JABUBO010000355.1_pt1 | contig 14535 bp, 10 predicted proteins | sample 7240361 | NCBI WGS metagenome assembly JABUBO01 (sample SAMN07256346, study PRJNA390944) | subsurface metagenome | isolation source: Methane hydrate marine sediment | place: Pacific Ocean: Eastern North Pacific, ODP site
AGAATTACGGGATATAATATCGTATCGCAATATCGGTAGGTGTTATCATGATAGAGCGGGAGTTCTTTCTTGGATTCATAAAAATTCACATTCTATATCACGCTTCTAAAGAACCAATCTTTGGCGTCGGAATAGTTGAGGAACTGAGTCGTCATGGTTACTACCTTAGCCCGGGTACCCTCTACCCAACTCTGCATCGTTTGGTAAAAGAAGGCTATCTCAAACAGGACTCAAAGTTAGTCGGAGGAAAAGTGCGAAAGTACTACACCATAACTGACAGCGGTTTAGAGGTGCTTAAGCAAGCAAGGGGTAAAATTAGTGAACTTGTAGATGAGGTGCTAGACGAGGGCGAATAATAGCTTGATTTATCCCTGAGACGTTCCAAGGAAGGAGAAGATGAATCGCAACCGGAAGAGTGGTATTTTCAGGGGCATTACGAGAAATCTATTCCTATTGGGCCTAGTTAGTCTGTTCACCGATCTTAGCAGTCAGATGGTCTTTCCATTGATTCCTTTATACCTGGTTAGCGTCTTGGGTGCTGGAGCCTCTGTAGTGGGTATTTGCGAGGGCGCTGCAGAAACAACTGCTTCACTTATAAAAGTATTCTCTGGGTATTGGTCTGACAGAGTAAAAAGGAGAAAGCCCTTTGTTCTTATCGGTTATTCTTTTTCCGCAATAACAAAACCATTATTTGCCCTGGCTAAAGTCTGGCCTCTTGTTCTTGCCATAAGAGTGCTAGAAAGAATCGGGAAAGGTGTAAGAAGTGCTCCCAGAGATGCTATGGTGGCTGAATCTGTTGACCAAAGTGTTAGGGGAAAAGCCTACGGATTTCACAGGGCTATGGATGGGCTTGGTTCAGTTTTAGGAGCACTGCTGGCATTTATCCTGTTATCGGTCACAAATTCAAATTATACGCAGATTTTTCTCCTTGCGGGCATCCCGGGAATAGCAGCAGTATTATTCGTCTTGTTTGTTAAGGAACCGAAGGTCACAGAAAAACAACGGATTAAAGAAACGTCTATGAGAGTGAGTTTCAAAGCATTACCTACTAATTTAAGGTTATTGATTGTTGCGGCTTCGGTCTTCTACCTGGGCCATTTTGGATATGCCTTCCTTTTACTGCGAGCTAAGGACATAGGGTTGGCCGACCAGACAGCAATTCTTCTATACGTGTTGTTCTATGTTGTCTATGTCATTGCCGCAATACCGGCAGGGATGCTATCAGATAGAATTGGCAGAAAGCCAGTTTTAATTGCAAGTTACCTGATGTTTGCCATTGTCTCTTTGGGTCTGATATACACTTCGAGCCTCTACAGTGTCTTACCGTTTTTTGCACTCTATGGCGTATCCTTTGCCATGTTTGACAGTGTTCAAAGGGCGTACGTAGTTGATTTCGCGCCAGAGCATTTAAAGGCTACAACTTTAGGTTCGTTTCATACCGCCATAGGCTTGGTGGCTTTGCCCGGCGGCTATATTGCTGGTATGCTATGGGATAAGATAAGCCCTGAGGCAACATTTGTCTACGGCCTTGCACTAGCAATAATCTCTTCATTATTACTACTATTGGTAAAGCCTAAGCGTGAACCCACCAGGTAGCAAGGAACCCATTGCCCCAAATGCAATGGAATGGACTTTTGCTGCCTGAGTTTAACAACAGTCTCTTCTACCCGTGAAAACTAGCTGGGCGTCCAGATCTTCTGGGCGGTGATGATATCGACATAACCCGGCAGCATCAGCGAATCGGCGGACTTCGTATAGAAGATGAATCACCGGCAAGCTGCCAGATAGCGATAGTTGGTCTTAATCACACCTCTCTGATTATTCATTAGCATGTCTCTAGAGCATGACTGTATTCTGTTCAGGATTTCCTATCAAGCCCCTCATTTATCACTTTTATCACTCCTTCGGGGTTCCTGGTGGAGAAAACGAACGCCGAGAATTTCCCTTGCCTTTTCTCGACCACCGCCCGGGGGGGCACCGAGAATATTATAGACCAGCCTTCTCTTGCCATCTGCCCAGGCCATGCGGATGCCGCAGGACGCGAGAATTGCACCTATAATTACGAACGGAATAGTATAAGGGCGCAATGGATAGGTTATCACCGGCAAAAGCCCGGTTGACCTTGATTCATAGAAGTAACTGAACATGGCAAGTGCTACGAATGTGACGGCAAGAATGATGCAGACTACTGCGCTTCTTTTCATCTCGGAGCTACCTCCATCTCCGGGGACCACAAGTCTGTACCCGGAGTATTCGCCTCAATTCGGTTTGCCAGATACTCTTATACCAATGGGAATGCTGTAACCCGTAATCCCTGGGACACCATGCCAAGCAGGCCTGCTACAAAGCACGTATCATGCCCCAGAATCTCTCCTCTACGGTTAGGTTGTTAAGCTGAAAAAGAAAGAACTACGATTTCTTGTGGTCGCGTCGACCTCGGGTTATAATTCGTTAAGCACTAAATCCGAAGATACATCCTATGTTTAATCATTCCCTCAAGGGGAAATTTTCTGGAGGTGAACTTGCAACAGAAATACGAGTACAAATTCATAACTGAGGGACAAGGCAAGAAAGACAAAGACTATCACGATGTAATACGTGAAAATTCATTGAATAGGTGGCGCCTTGTCCAGGTATCCGCGCCAGGAGCTGGCGGCCTTTGGGCAAAAGCTAGTTTCTGTGAAGTAATATTCGAACGACAACTTGAGAGTTGAAGGAAGGCAAATTCCAGTGGACACCATATCAATCAGGCCTACTACAAATCAGGTATTATGTCCCCAGAATACCAATAGTGTATGATTTCAGCAGCAGTTTCTTTTTTAAGACGCTGGTTGTCGGCCGGGTTTGTAATATTTTAAGGGGGACGGTTAATGTGTAACAGAAACAGCCTGTCCAGAGCCAACAAAGGGTTTTTTCTTATTGTGACAGCCATCCTTGTAGTGGTCTTACTCCTAGGCACTGCGGGAAATTTAGAAAGCCACGCAGGTGAAACCGAAGAGCTGTATTTCTGTATACTCCATACCAACGATATGCAGTCCGCGCTGATACCCCATTCGCCGGCAGTAGACTACCATCCCGAAGAAGAAGACCCTACCATAGGAGGGTTTGCTCGTCTGGCTACCGCCGTGGGCGAAATCCGAGAGAACAAAATGACGGAAGGTGAGCCGGTCCTTCTTTTTGACGCCGGTGATTTCTTGGGAGGCTCTGCCTTCGCTTGGCTGGCCCTCAGTGGTTACGCCGCAGAGCTTACCATAATGCAGAAAATGGGATATGACGCCGTAGCCATCGGCAACCATGAGTACGATTACGGCCCCGACGTCCTGGCGCAATACCTTTTACAGGCCGGATACCCCGAAGCCCACCAGAAAACACTGGTACTGGCCTCCAACACGGAGGCGCCACCAGACCATCCGCTGGCTGCCCGGGGTCTCTACAGGAACACCGGCATGTTTGAGCTGGAAAACGGCCTGAAAGTAGGAGTCTTCGGCCTGATAGGTAAAGATGCCATCCTGGTGATCGGTGAAGCCGGGGACATGCAGTTCCTGGACCAGCACGAGGCGGCCCGCCAGGCGGTAGATGAGCTGAAAGAAGGGGGTGCCGATGTCATCGTGGGCATAACTCACTCCGGTGTGGATGAGGATCGGGAACTGGCACGAGAGGTCCCGTGTATCGACGTAATCGTAGGCGGCCACAGTGAGACCGCCCTATATGAGCCGGTCTTACAGGGCGCCACCATCATTGTCCAGGCTGGTTCCCTGGGAAGGTACCTGGGGCAACTTGAACTGGCGTACAACTCCAACACCGGCAAGGTACGGGTGCGCAACGAAGAAAACGGCCGCCCCTTTCTTATTCCCATTGACGACAGCTTTGCCTGCCATCCGGAAATCGATGCCCTGGTCCAAGAATATACCCTCATCTTGAATACGTACATCGCTGAAATGACCAGCGGCAAATTCGACGGTGTCATGAGTACGGTAGCCAGGTCTGACTTTATCCTGTCCAACCATCTGCCCTTGAGTGAAACTCCTCTCGGCAACTTCGTTACCGACGCCATGCGCATGGTTGCCCAGGAGGTTATTGGCAAGAGGGTCGACGTAGCAAGTCAGGCTAATGGCTGCATCCGGAAAAGCATCTTTCCCGGCACCACGGAACACTCTGGAGGAAACGTTTCCTTTTACGAGATTGTTGAAGCTACAGGCATGGGACACGGACGCGACGGCTACCCAGGTTGTCCCATCGTATCTGTCTATCTCACCGGAGAAGAAGTGCTCCGTGTGCTGGAAATAACTATATTGTTGCAGGAATTTAGGGGAGATTCTTATTTTCTGCATTTCTCCGGCCTGCGGTACAGCTACAACCCCGCCAATGCAGTGCTCTTGACCATACCTTTTGTAAACCTGCCTATTCCCACGACCCGTGCGGTTACCGGTGCCGAGCTTTATACAGGGGACGGGATTCAATCTGCAAACAGTGAAGAGTACATACCCTTAAAGCGTGGAGACGAAGAATTGTACCACCTGGTCACCGACGCCTACCTCCTGCTGTTCCTTCCCCTGGTAACAGACATGCTACCTCAGTTGGAGGTAGTCACTAAAAACGCCGATGGAGAGCCGGTGCCGCTGGACAGAATAGACCAACTGATAATACGTCATGCCGATGGAAGAGAGCTCAAAGTGTGGGAAGCGGTGGTGATTTACGCAGCCCAGCTATCAGGAGAGGGTGGGGTATCGCAGATCCCCGATTATTATGCAGGTGTTGCCGGGCGCATCACCAAAGTGTGGACCTTCCCCCTGGTAGGGTGGCTTCTCTTAATACTGGCAGTTATTGTGACTGGCATAATATACCTGGTCTTCCGCAGGAGAAAGCACAGGGTTTCTAGGTCCACCATACCAATTAAGCCTACTACAAATTAGGTATTATTATCCCGGAATGCCACTTTTGGTGAGCGGAAAGTTGACAGCACCATGTCAGCCGTCTAAAGTGTAAGTCAGTGAGTTGTACCACGTTCACTCACGGTGCGCTCGTTGTCTATGGAACCAGGATATATTGCGCTATACCACTCCGGCGAATTGGAGCGTCGTGCCCAGGCACTTGAAGCTCGATTAGCCTCCTGCGATATCTGCCCCCGGGAGTGCCGGGTCAACAGGTTACAAGACGAGCCGGGCTATTGCCATTCAGGGCGTCTCCCCATAGTCTCGGCGGTCTGCGCTCATCACGGTGAGGAGCCGGCTATTTCCGGAACCCGAGGTTCGGGGACGGTTTTCTTCGGCAATTGCAATATGAGATGCGTTTATTGTCAGAACTACCAGATAAGCCAGGACTGGAAAAAGCAAAAATCAAAGGAAATGGACTGCCATACCCTGGCTGAAAGGATGCTCTACCTTCAGGATGAACTGGGTTGTCACAATATCAACTTCGTTTCGCCATCCCACTTTGTTCCCCAGCTCCTTCGGGCGGTTGTAGAAGCGGTGCCCATGGGGCTGCGGGTGCCGCTGGTCTACAACACCGGTGGCTATGATTCTATCGCTTCTCTTAAAGAGCTGGACGGTGTCATAAGCATCTACCTGCCTGATTTGAGATATGCCTCCGACAGGTGGGCCAAGAAGTTCTCGCATGCCCCCGATTATGTAGGGCGAGCTCGCCAGGCTATCGAAGAAATGTATCGACAGGTTGGAGCCCTGGTGGTAGATGAATCCGGCCTGGCACAAAAAGGACTGATAGTGCGCCATCTCATTCTGCCCAACGGGCTGGCCGGCAGCGAAGAATCGCTGAGATGGCTGGTTCGGGAGCTTTCTCCCACGGTGACAGTCAGCATAATGGCTCAATACAAGCCGATGCACCGGGCGTCGCGAATACCGCTGCTTTCTCGGAAGATTACAGTTGCTGAGCATGAAGCGGTCCTCCAGTTACTAACTGACCTGCGAATAGAAAACGGCTGGGTGCAGGAAATGGGGGCGGCGGAAGAGTATCTCCCTGATTTTGAACGAGAAGGTCACCCTTTCTCCCCGGCTCTTCAAGGACGAGAGGAGTCTATATCTGCAAAGGTATTCCCTGACCACTAGCCGAGGGTTAAATGTGGAAGTGTAGTCTCTATCTTGTAGCTTTCTTATCCATCGTTTTGGTTACATTGTTTTGCCAGTATTTTTAACAGGAGCATCTGCTTGAAGCCTGAAGACATCGCGCCTGCCTAAACTTTTTGACGGAATGTGTTGTTTAGTAAGTCATGCTTTCCCAGTTCACTCAAGTCCGCCTCAAGAGCAATGATACTCTGAAGTTACGTACATGCGCATTGACTATTTGCAAACGAAATAGTAGCATATAATCAGTAACATACTTGGCGCAGCACTAGGTCGTTATGTAGGAGGTGAGACAGGGCACATGCCGCCTGTAGTTATTGAGAATCCCATACTTAATTCCCCCTTTGGAGAGCCCACACGCCACTTCAAATTCTCTGATGAAGGCATAACTAACGAAATCGTTGAAGCCCGCCGGGTAAGCTCCTATTTTATCCCCATCGCCAAACCTAAGAAGAAGGGCAAGGCCACTCAACTGGCATTTGATACAGAATGGACCAAAGACCGTATCGAAGAAAATGTTTTTATCAACCGTATCCGCAGTAGGGTTTCTTTATGGCGGAAGGGCAACTACGAAGGAATCACTAAGACAACCCGCCGCCTTTTGGAATACTGGACCAATCCCGAGCGGGAAAGGAAGCTATTTTTTTGTCAGATTGAAGCTGCGGAAACAGCTATTTACTTGACTGAGGTAGCCAATAAGTATGGCGATTCCTGGATTGAGAACAGTCTCAGGCAATTCAATGATGATGCAAATCCGGAGCTTTATCGCCTAGCCTTCAAGATGGCAACAGGCAGCGGCAAGACTGTTGTCATGGCTATGCTTATTGCCTGGCATGTATTGAATAAGCAGGCGAACCCGCAGGATGCCCGCTTCTCAGATGCTTTTCTTATTGTTACACCAGGAATCACCATACGAGACCGGTTACGTGTCTTGCTACCCAACGACCCTCAAAACTACTATCGTCAGAGGGACATCCTACCCCCTGAATGGATGGAAGATTTGGGTAAAGCAAAAATTATCATCACCAACTTCCATGCCTTCAAGCCTCGTGAACTGGTAAGCGCTGGCAAGCTCACTAAGGATATTCTGGCAAAAGGTCAGAATAACTCGCTTACGGAAACCCCTGACCAGATGGTGCGGCGGGTTTGCCGTGAACTGGGGAACAAGAAGAACATCATTGTCATCAGTGATGAAGCTCACCACTGTTACCGCCGGCGTGTTGATGGTGAGGATATTAAGCTAGTCGGAGACGAGCGAAAAGAGGCTGAGAAGCGGGATGAAGAAGCCCGTATCTGGATATCTGGGCTGGAAGCGGTGAAGAAGAAGATTGGCACAAAGGCAATATATGACCTCTCGGCCACGCCATTTTTCCTGCGTGGCTCAGGGTATCCGGAAGCCACATTGTTCCCTTGGGTGGTCTCGGACTTCTCACTTATTGATGCCATTGAGTGCGGCATTGTAAAAGTGCCCCGTGTTCCCGTTGCTGATGATTCGATGCAAGGCGAACAACCCACTTACCGCAATATCTGGCTACGTATACGAGAACATTTGCCGAAAAAGGGACGTGGCACGAAGGACGAAAGCAGTGGGGAACCAAAACTCCCGGTGGAATTGGAGGGGGCTCTCCACAGTCTTTATGGAAACTACGAAAAATACTATCGACAGTGGGAGCAAAACACTGAAGCCCGGGCCAAAGGTTTGACTCCACCGGTTTTCATAGTTGTCTGCAATAATACCAATGTCTCTAAGCTAGTTTATGATTACATTTCCGGCTGGCAGAAGTCTTTGCCAGATGGTTCTAATATTGTCGTTCCCGGCGAGCTCCAAATCTTCCGTAATGATGACGGCAATGGTCATTGGCTACCTCGGCCGAACACCGTCCTTATTGATAGTGAACAACTTGAATCTGGCGAGGCTATGAGCAGGGAATTTAAGAAAATCGCTGCCCTCGCCATCGAAGAGTTTAAGACCGAATATCGCATCCGCTTCCCGGGGCGTGATGTTGGCAAACTGACTGACGAAGACCTATTGCGTGAAGTGATGAATACCGTGGGTAAACCAGGAAAGCTTGGTGAAAATGTTAGGTGTGTGGTATCTGTTTCTATGCTAACTGAAGGGTGGGATGCTAATACTGTTACCCATATAATGGGGGTGCGTGCATTTGGAACGCAATTGCTCTGTGAGCAGGTGGTGGGGCGTGGCCTGCGGCGAATAGATTATGTTGCCAATGAGCAAGGCTTCTTTGAACCTGAATACGCCGAAGTCTATGGCGTGCCATTCTCCTTTATCCCATGCTCCGGTTCCAACCCCGAGCCAAAGCCTGGCCCCATGCCTACCCGCGTGCGAGCTCTGGAAGAGCGTATTGCCTGTGAGATTACATTTCCCCGTCTGGTGGGCTACCGCTATGACCTCCCCAAGGAACGTCTGACCGCTCGCTTTACAGAGGATTCGAAAATGGCAATCTCCACATCCGATGTTCCGACTAAGACCGAAAATGCTCCTATTATTGGAGAGATTAGCCTGCACACACTCTATGGTCTGAGTCAACGCCGTGAGCAAGAGGTTGTTTTCCTTTTAGCTAAGCTTACTTTAGAAGAGTATTTCCGTGACGATGACGGCAACCTGAAGCAGTGGTTATTTCCTCAATTGCTCACCATTACCCATCGCTGGCTGAAGGAGTGCGTTACCCTAAAGGATAACACTTTCATCCAGATGCTACTCCTCAGAGAGTTAGCCTGCGGTGCCGCCGACCGTATTTACAATGCTATCGTCGCTTCCGAGGAAGGACCTAAATACTTGAAGCCAATCCTAAGACCGTATGATTATATAGGCTCTACCCGATATGTAGATTTCGACACTACACGCCCAGTCTATCCCACAGATCCAGCTAAATGCCACATTTCTCATGTAGTGGCTGATACCGAGTCCTGGGAGCAGAAGATGGCACAGGCTCTGGAGGAAATGGACGAGGTGCTCTGTTACGCCAAAAACCACAACCTCGGCTTCACCATTCCCTACATACTCAACGGTGAGGAGAAGAACTACATCCCCGACTTCCTGGTATGCATTAGGGATAGAGCCGAAGACCCACTGAATCTGCTTATTGAAGTCACTGGCGAGAGGACAAAAGACAAAGCCGCCAAGGTGTCCACTGCCCGTAACCTCTGGGTGCCAGCGGTAAATAACCACGGCGGTTTCGGCCGATGGGCATTTCTGGAGATATCTGACCCCTGGGATGCCCAAAATACCATTAGGGCATTTGTTAGAAAAAAGGAGAGTGAGCAGTGAAGTCATTTGCCTATGATGAAATAGGCTACTGGTCGGAAATCAAACTCGATATTGTGCGGAAATACGCAAGCGCCTACTCGACGATTATGAGTGCTCAGACATCCATTAGAAAGCATATCTACATTGATGCGTTTGCCGGTGCGGGAAAGCATCTCTCCAAGCGTACGGGTGAGTTCGTGCCCGGAAGCCCTCTAAATGCGCTGGAAGTTGCTCCTCCTTTTAGAGAAATCCATTTGATCGATCTGCATGGCGGCAAAGTTGCTGAACTTCAACGGCACGTTGGCTCACGCCAGGATGTTTTCATATACGAGGGTGATGCCAACAAGCTTCTTCTCGACACGGTCCTCCCCCGTTGCCGATACGAAGACTTCAACAGGGCGTTGTGCCTTCTAGACCCTTATGCACTGAATGTCGATTGGAATGTCCTCCAAACTGCAGGCCAGATGGGCTCTGTAGAGATCTTCTACAACTTCATGATAATGGACGCCAATATGAACGTCTTATGGCGTAAACCAGATAGTGTGGCTCCAGCGCAGGTTACACGCATGGACAAAGTCTGGGGTGACCATTCTTGGCGAGTATCGGCATATGTGGAAAAGCCGACTCTTTGGGGCGACAAAGTCGATGAAAAAGCGCGGAATGAAGCCATCGCGGAAGTATTTCGCAAACGGCTGGAAAATGTCGCTGGATTTAAGTATGTCCCAAGGCCCGTACCAATGCGAAACAAAAAAGGAGCAACTGTATATTACCTTTTCTTTGCCTCACCTAATAGGACCGGCGCTAGCATCGTTGAAGATATATTCAATACCTATCGTATCAGGGGAAGCGCATAATGGCAGCAAATTCTCCCATTGAATGGACTAAATCAACGTGGAATCCGGTTACAGGTTGCACTAAGGTCAGTACTGGGTGCAAGCACTGCTATGCCGAGCGGATGGCTCTCCGCTTGCAGTCAATGGGGCAACCCAATTATGTGGAAGGCTTCAAGTTGGCCATACACCGCCAAGTGCTTGACCTGCCATTGAGGTGGAAGAGGCCACAGACTATTTTTGTCAACTCAATGAGTGACCTGTTCCACGAGGAAATTCCCTTGTCGTTTATAATTGAGGTATTTGATGTAATGAGGTGTGCGACATGGCACAATTTCCAAATACTTACCAAACGTTCTAGACGTCTCATGGAACTAAGTCCAGAGCTAGAGTGGCCGGAAAACGTATGGATGGGGGTGAGTGTTGAAAACGTCGATTACATTTACCGCATCCATCATCTCCGTTCAACTGGGGCGTCAGTCAAGTTTCTATCGTTGGAACCCCTGCTGGGACCGCTACAAAACCTTGACCTTTCCGGGATAGACTGGGTAATCGTCGGCGGCGAATCTGGTCCTATGGCACGGCCCATTGATAAAGCATGGGTAATTGATATTCGCGACCAATGTCAGCAGGCAGCGGTGCCCTTCTTTTTCAAGCAGTGGGGTGGGGCTAAAAAGAAAAAGATGGGCCGCCTGCTGGATGGTAGGACATGGGATGAGTTGCCAAATGTAACACGCCCAACGCTCGAGGCTGTAACGACTTGATTGGAGGCCGATATGTCACGAACAAAAGGAAGGAGAAAACCACCGGTAAACATCGAAACCACCATCCACAAAAAAGATAAGCGCACCAACATTCCTACCAAGGAACTGAGCGGCTTCGTCAAAGCGGACGAGGATAAGCCCAGGATTATCCTCTACCCACGCGATACCTCACTTGACCCCCAGCTTGTCTGGAAAGGCAAGGATGAGCAGGACTCTAAAGAGCTGGAAGTGCCAGCGGTGCCCGTCTATATCCAAGAGAAGATTCACCCCAAGTATATCATTGAGGATTTGCGCGCCCAGGCAAAAAAGGAGAAGCCTGAAATGCAGCCTCAACTCTTCGCTGACTTTAATGGCATCCAGTTTGAAGACCTCATTGAGTTTTACCAGCATGAGCAAAACTGGGCTAACCGCATGATTTTGGGGGATTCGCTTCTGGTAATGACTTCCCTGGCTGAAAAGGAAGGGCTGAAGGGTAAGGTGCAGATAATTTATATTGACCCGCCCTATGGCATCAGCTTCAGCTCGAACTGGCAGGTCAGCACGCGCAAGCCCGATGTAAGGGACGGTAGAGCTGAAGATGCTACTCGCCAACCAGAGCAGATAAAAGCGTTCAGAGATACGTGGAAGTTGGGTATCCATTCTTATCTGGCCTATCTTCGTGACAGACTAGTGGTTGCTCGCGACCTCCTTACTGAAACTGGTAGCATCTTTGTCCAGATTGGCGATGAGAATGTACACCTCGTGCGCTGTCTTATGGATGAGGTGTTCGGGAGTGAGAATTTTGTAGCAATGATTGCTTTTAGGAAAACAACCGGGTTCCCCAGTGAGCTGTTAGGATCTGTGTATGACTTTTTGTTGTGGTATGCGCGTAATCAGAAAGCCGTCAAATATAGACAGCTATACAGTCTTCGACCAGAAGAAATGACATTAGGGTCCTATGATTGGATTGAGTCAGAAAATGGTGTTTGCAGACGTTTGAAAGCTGATGATTTCGAAAACGGTAAGTTAAAAACCAGCGGCCGTCTCTTTTCAACAGCAAGTTTGATGTCCTCCGGAGCTACGGAGGAAGGCTCCAAACTTTTCGAATTGGACAGGGTTAAATATTCACCAGCCCCAAATACTCATTGGAAGACCACTCACGACGGTCTAGGCAGATTAAGAATAGCTGGTAGATTAATAGGGGTTGGACATACACTAACTTATAAGCGCTACGCGGATGATTTCCCTATCGTTGCTTACCACAGTGTTTGGGATGATACCCTCCAGAGTACTTTCGCGGTCGAAAAGATATATGTCGTGCAAACAGGAACCAAAGTAATAGAGCGCTGTCTCCTTATGACCACTGACCCCGGTGACCTGGTGCTTGACCCTACCTGCGGCAGCGGCACCACGGCTTATGTGGCGGAGCAGTGGGGACGGCGCTGGATAACCATTGACACCAGCCGGGTAGCTCTGGCACTGGCACGCACCCGTCTTATGGCAGCCCGGTTCCCGTACTACCTGCTGGCTGACTCCCCGGAAGGCATCAAGCAAGAGGCAGAATTAACTGGCAGGATACCGCCGGAATACAAGACTGAGAGTGACATTAAGAAAGGCTTTGTTTATAAGCGTGTGCCGCACATCACTCTCAAATCCATCGCCAATAACCCGGATATCAAAGAAGGCATGACTCGCGAGGAGATTGACACTGCTATCGCTCGCTACGCTGAGACGGAAACCCTCTATTACCAGCCCTACGAAGATAACAAGCGTATCCGTGTCACTGGACCATTCACTGTGGAAAGTCTTTCCCCTCACCGTGTCATCGCCGTGGATGAGGAAAGACCAGCCGCAGAGACTCAGGCACAGAAAGAAGCTGGAGTTGGTCAGTTCGAGACCATGATTCTGGACAACCTTAAAAAGTCAGGCGTGCAGAACACAGTCAAGAACGAGCGCCTCAAGTTTGACCGTCTTGACCCCTATGCCGGGGAATGGCTCCATGCCGAAGGCGAATACACTGAGAAGGATGGCAGGACGCGGCGTGTGGTTGTGTGCATCGGTCCTGAGCATGGCACAGTAGGGCCGGAGCTGGTGAAGGAGGCGGCCAAAGAAGCGGTTAAGGGAATCGGCTTTGATTTGCTGGTAATCTGCGGTTTCGCCTTTGACCCGCATGTCTCTGAGGAAGCTAAGCGCTATGGCAAACTTACTGTTCTCGTAACTCGCATGAACCCTGACCTTTCTATGGGCGACGAACTCTTGAAGACAACGGGTGCTGGGAATCTCTTCATGGTCTTCGGCGAGCCCGATGTTGACATCAGGAAACAGAAAGACGGTAAAGTAGTCGTCGAAATCAAAGGCGTGGATGTGTATGACCCAACTACTGGACAAATTCGTAGTAGCTCTACTGATGATATTGCGTGCTGGTTCATCGACACTGATTACAACGAGGAAAGCTTTTTTGTCCGCCATGCATACTTCTGTGGTGCTGATGAGCCATACGAGAAGTTGCAACGAGCACTCAAGGCTGAAATCGACGAGGCTGCCTGGTCCTCCCTGTACTCCACTATGAGCCGTCCTTTCGACCCGCCAAAGACTGGCAAAATTGCCATCAAGGTCATCAATCACTACGGTGATGAGGTGCTCAAAGTATACGAGGTGAAGTAGATGGCACCACACCCTTCAAGTAGCAATGAACAGCAGGCGGCAGGAATTGCTTTGGTAAATGCTCTCTCTGACCATTTAGGTATCGCGCTTGAAAGTAAGGTATTACAGCTTGGTGATGACTGCACTATACAGATTGATGGTTATTCGGATGAACCGCCAGTCGTCTGTGAAGCTTGGGCTCACATCGGTAAACTTAGAGGTTCTCAACCGGATAAGGTCATGGCAGATGCCTTTAAGCTGTTATTCTGCGAAAAACTACTTCGTAAAAAGTTTAGAAAAATATTGTTATTTGCAGATGACAATGCAAAACGGTATTTCAGCGGCGTCAACTGGCAAGCTAAATGTTTGAGGGAGCATAATATTGAGGTTATCGCGCTACGACTACCAGCAGCCTTGCTAAACAAGATAGCAAAGGCGCAAGAACGTCAGTACCGATAGTCAAGGCGAATTCCAGGGACACCATACCAATCAGGCCTGCTACAAATCAGGTATTATTTCCCAAGAATAATAGCTGCAGTGGGTTAATCAAGTGGGCGACTTTCGACCCCTTCTAGTAGTAAATATTTTATAGGTTCTTGAGTATTCCGAATATTTTGTTCGTCAAGCTGGGTCTGAATTTCATCGCAGCATTGTGCATTCTCAATGAATAGGACACATGATACCCCACCATCATGTCTTGAGCTAGGATACAGAATACCATCGATAGAGGCGTGATCACTCAACTTGAAAAAATGTCTTATATATTCAGTAAAAACCTGAGTTGGCACATATTCTATATGCTCAAAGCCATCTTTATTTATTGGTTTGCTAAGTTCTCTGCTGAAACTGCGAAGGAATATTACTGAAGATATAAGATGGTTATTCGCTCGGTCAAAAATGCTGGGCACTTCGGGTAGATTGCTCAAGTTCAACACCGTCATTGGTCTTAGTGTTTTGAAGGTTGCAATATATGC
>JABUBO010000356.1_pt1 | contig 14529 bp, 17 predicted proteins | sample 7240361 | NCBI WGS metagenome assembly JABUBO01 (sample SAMN07256346, study PRJNA390944) | subsurface metagenome | isolation source: Methane hydrate marine sediment | place: Pacific Ocean: Eastern North Pacific, ODP site
TATAACTCAAAGGAGTGGATAAAGGGCAGGAAGTCAGGGCCATGGGCACAGCCAAGATTAAGTAGCTTGCCCTTCTGCCAGCGGTGTGCCAGTGCCTCCAGCTCATTACGGAATATCGACCAGTGCCTGAAGTTATACCAGCCCGGGGCTATCTGATTAAATATATTTGTTGTCATAATCTGAAATCTGCTAAACTGGTTTTGACCCTTAAGGTAAGTATACTATGAGAAAATTCACCAGGACAATATCCGGAGTTACCCCGGTAGCAGTTATGACTGAGCCTATGAAATGCCCGGGGCAATGTATATATTGTCCTACCTACTTGGCAACACCCCAGAGCTATACCCCAGAGTCACCGGCAGTATTGCGAGCTAGAAAATGCAACTATGACGCCAAGAAACAGGTTGAGCTCAGGCTAAGAATTCTATCCGAAATGGGGCACCCCACCGATAAGGTTGAGCTGATAGTAATGGGTGGCACTTTTTTGGCATATCCCCAGGACTATCAATATCAGTTTATTAAGGACTGCTTTGATGCCCTAAATGGTGAGGAGTCAACTACTCTGGAAGAGGCAAAGCGACTTAATGAAACAACGAACCACCGCTGCACCGGGTTGTGCATAGAGACCAGACCCGATTGGTGTGGACAAGAGGAGATAGACCGAATGCTTGAATTTGGCACCACCAGAGTAGAACTCGGGGTTCAAATCTTAGATGATGAAATCTACCGACTGGTACAAAGAGGGCATAAGGTAGAAGATGTAGTTAAAGCCACTACATTGCTCAAGGAGCACGGCTTTAAGGTGCACTACCACTGGATGCCGGGATTACCTGGTTCAACTCCAGAAGAGGACTTAGCGCTATCAGTAAGGCTATTTAGTGATGCCCGCTTTAAACCAGATGGCTTGAAGCTATATCCCACTATGGTAGTGGAGGGCACTGAACTGGAGAAGTGGTATCAGGACGGACGCTACCAACCATACGATGATGATACGATGATTAACCTAATTTGCCAGATTAAGTCTATTGTGCCCAAGTATGTCAGAATCTCACGAGTGCTGCGTGATATCCCGGCGAAATTTATTGTGGGTGGTTTGAAGGACTCACTACGGGATATAACCAAACAGCGAATGAAGCAGCAAGCCATTGAATGTAAGTGCATCCGTTGTCGGGAGTATGGCCATCGGGCACAAGATGGCTGGGAAATCGGTGAACCACGAATAGCAAGAATGGTTTATGAAGCTTCAGGCGGTAAGGAAGTTTTCTTGTCCTTTGAGGATGAAAATGAAACGCTATTTGGCTTGTTGCGGATGAGGATTCAATCTAAACCTATAGCTAGACTGGGGCCGGGGATTAGAGGAAATTTAGCCCTAATAAGGGAACTACATATATATGGTCCTGAGGTTGCTCTAAAGCAGCGGAACCCCACTGCAGCTCAGCATAAGGGTTTGGGTAAGGCATTACTAAGGGAAGCTGAGCGAATTGCTGGCGAGGAGTTCCAAGTGCCAAGGATGGTAGTTTTGAGTGGAATTGGAGCTAAGGAATACTACCGTGAGTTTGGTTACAGCTCACAGGAAGACTATATGGCTAAGAACCTGTAGACTAGAATTTTATCCAAAAACAAAGGGGCTGGCTAAGCCAGCCCCTCTTCTATTGCCCTTCTACTAATAGTCTAGTTACACGTTTGAATAGATGACGGTAACCCTAATAATGTTGCTCGTGGTGCTAAAACATGGCCATCCTACTCTGCCACTATTTCAAAGTTTACTGTCACATCAGCTTCGTTACCACTAGCGTCTATAGCTGTCACCACTAGCTCGTATTCGCCTACTGCGCTGACCACTGTACCAGAGGTGAAGGGCCCCACATTCAGGGTTGCAATCAAGATAGGTTCTGGGTCATTATCGTCAGAAGCGCTAAATACTGGGGTAACTGTATCAGGGGAGACGATTATCTGACCCTCAGTGACCCCTGTCAGGTCAATCACCGGCGGGGTGGTATCCTCAACTTCGACTATCTCAAAGTTTACTGCCACCTCAACTTCGTTATCACCAGCGTCTGTAGCTGTCACCACTAACTCGTACTTGTCTACCACGCTAATCTCCGTCCCGGAGAGGTAGGGTTCCCCATTTAATGTGGCAAGCACGATAGGTTCTGGGTCAGTATCGTCAGAAACGCTAAATAGTGGGGTAACTGTATCAGGGGAGACGATTACCTGTCCCTCGGTGACCCCTGTCAGGTCAATCACCGGCGGGGTGGTATCTTTGCCGGTTGCTGGTGGGCTTGAAAGCTCCACTTGCAAACGAACTACAGGTTTGAATAAAAACTTACCTTTTCCAGTCATTATTAGGGATTTATCCCCATCGAAATCCACGGTTAGGATAGTCGTAAACCCATCTTTTACTTCGAACGGTCTGACGATTTTCAATGTTCCGCTGGGCACAGTTGCAATATATGGTGTGTTGTCGCTTGTCAGCCCTTCTACTTTTATCACGTCCATACGTATTTGTGTATACTTCCCAGCTGTGACATTCTCGCTGCCAAGAATCTCTGCTTCCTCAATAATCTCGAATAGGTTAAAAGTTACCTCGTGATCAATTATGGTTATCCATTCGCCTTCATCCTGTTGTGTTTGTTGCTGTTCTTGCTCTTGAGTCTGGTTGTTGCTACCTGATTGGTCCTGTTCCATCTCCTGTTCAGCCACAGCCTTATGAACCTCTATTTTGGTTAAGGTAACATTAGCAGTCTTTACACCTGGCGGTGGAGGGTCAGTAACACGAATTTCAATGATACCCATTCCCGCGGGCAGTATAGTGGGGGTAATCTCCTCCTCTTCCTCCTCTTCTTGCTCTCCTGGTACTGCCTCACCACAAGAGGTCAGCACTAAAGCCGCCACCAATAAGAAGCTCAACCCCAGCCATAAGATTCTCTTTTTCATCTCTTTTTACCTCCTGCTTAAAATTTCTCCTACTTACATATAACGAAAAAGTTGCCAATTGGTTAGTAATGGAAGAGGCGAGATTGATAAAAACCTCCTCACAACTTAATGTTCTTCAGGTAGTCTATAGCCCACTCGATGGCATCCTCCTCCTCAAGGTCAAGCTCGTAGTCGGGGGCTATTCCTTCACCCTCTATGGGGCGACCATTGGGGGTGAACCAGCGAGCAGTGGTAAGATATAATCCTGAGCCATCTTTAAGCTGGTGCAGGATATTGACACTACCCTTGCCATAGGTTCTGGTGCCAGCAATGGCGGCACGGTCATAATCTTGAAGGGCTCCAGCCAATACCTCACTACCGCTAGCACTGTAGCTATCAACTAAAACAACCAAGGGCAAGTCGGTAGTGGCTCCTTCAGGCTTAACTGTTGAGGTAGTATGCTTTCCTTGATTATCCACCACATCGACGACGATACCTTTCTCCAAGAAGCGGCTGGCTACATCAACTACTGTTTGCAATAAGCCACCGGGGTTACTGCGCAGGTCAAGGATGATGCCCGTAGCTGCTTCCTGGGTTATACTCTGTAGCACTGGGGATAGCTCTTCATTGGTGCGCTCAGAAAAATAGGTGATATTAATATAAGCGATGTCTCCTCTCATCTCAAAGTAAACACTAGGCACCTCAATCTCAGCTCTAACTATCTCAATCTCCTCGGGCTCGGTCTCACCCTGGTGGAGGATAAGGAGCCTTACTGATGTACCCTTTGGTCCACGGATGTAAAGCACAGCCTCAGCCAGGCTCATCTCTGAAGCAGACCTGCCATTGATTGCCAGGATTATATCGCCGGCTTTAATTCCTGCCTTGGCCGCTGGTGAATCAGCAATAGGAGCGATAATCATTATCTGCTCATCTTTGACTGCTACATAGGCGCCGATACCCTCAAATTTCCCTTCTAGGTCGCTCAAGCTCAGTTGGTAGGCCGCAGCATCTAGGTAGGCGCTATAGGGGTCATCCAGTGCCTCCACCATGCCCTTGATAGCTGCCTGACTCAGTGTGCTAGTATCAAGCCTGTCCTTGTCTACATAATCGTTGATGATGAGGTCCCATGCCTCCGCTACACTATCCAGACCCGGCCCCAGGCTTGGAGGAGTTCTGTCACCCAGGGCGCAGCCAGCTCCAAACGATAAGGCAAGGCTCACCACCAATAATAGGGTTATCACTATAATTTTTATTGTCTTTGGCATCAGACCCACTCTCCTAAAGCGTTTTACGGCTTCAAATTTATTGGTTATTTATTAAAGAAAACCTAAAGGGGCTTTGCCCCTTAAAAAGAGGCTGTCTAATTTTAAACAGCCCGCACTAAAAAAGCCAACCACAAGGGTGTTTAACCGAGACACTAACCCCTCTCTTTCCCTTTGGGGAGAGGGTGGATTAAGGGGGTGAGGTATATATAATAGATATTCCCAAAGTTTATGAGCAAGGCGATTTGATTTTAGATTAGGCAGTAGAATCGGTAGCTTATCGCTGCGGACCATCTACTTCTGAGCAGTGACGATGTCCACCATTCTAATAGTATCTTCTATGTTGGTAAGGCTGAGAGATATTCCCACCTTTCTTAACTCGGCATAGCCTAGCCCTCGGAACAACCGGTGCCCAGCTACCCAACACATCTCATCGTAAAGAGCTGGCCATTCCTTATGATTGCGGTGAGCGCAGAAGAGAATAAAATCACGAGCTACCGGATTAGGAGCTTCCATTAATATTTACTATATGCTTAATAGTCTTGATTGGCAAACTTGCTAGCGGTTGTTGGCGTTATATTTTTAACCCTGATTACGCTTCACAACGCTCGGTTATTAAACTTTACTTCTCTTTTCTTAGCTCCAAGCTGGAATTTAAAAAAGTTTGTCAAGAAATACCCATTTATTAAGCGGGAGGATTGAGGAGGAGGTTATTTAAATTTGGAAAGGTCAAGTAAACCTGTAAGCCGAGTTCTGTACTCCGACTGGTCGGAGCGGTGACCATCTATCTAGCCCTGATGTTACCATCAGGGTCAAGCGACCAACCCGGGGACAGGCCGGGCGTCCTTTTATCCCTCTATTTGGTCTTGCTCCAGATGGGGTTTGCCCAGCCGACTGGTCACCCAGCCGCTGGTGAGCTCTTACCCCACCATTTCACCCTTACCCGCGGCTAGCGTCATGAGTGCGGGCGGTATGTTTCTGTGGCACTTTCCGTAGGGTTCCCCCTCCTGGGCGTTACCCAGCATCCTGCCCGGTGGAGCTCGGACTTTCCTCTATGGCAATTTGCCACAGCGGTCACCCGGTTTACTTGACCTGCTTATAGTGTAGTAGGAAAGGTTTTATCAGTCAACTATAACCATTTAATGCTTTGTTCGCCAGCTTATCAGCCTCAATGTTTTGCTGGCGCAGGATATGAGTGATGGTGAAGCCTTCCAGCAAGCCTTGCCGTTGCTTTACCTGTTGATATAATGGTTTAAGAGTTGCTTTCTTTACCCGGTATTCACCATTGATTTGCCTCACCACTAGCTCTGAGTCCATCTTTATATCAACCTGCCTGGCGCCTAATCTGTCAGCTTCTTCCAGGGCAGTAATAATGGCTCTATATTCTGCCTGGTTATTAGTTGCCTTACCGATACGCTGGGAAATGGAGGCAATGAGCCTACCCCGCTCATCCTTTATGACAGCGCCTATAGCTGCCGGCCCTGGGTTGCCCCGTGATGCGCCGTCGGCGTATATTACCACTCTTTTCAACCTCACCCCCTTTATCCCTTCCCCTTGACAAGGGGAGGAATTTAGTCTAAAGGGCTTTGCTCTTCACGCTACCCTTGATAAACGACCTTCTTTTTCCTCTTGATGGTCTCAGGTGAGGAACAGAATGCGCCCGCAGCTACTGCATTGCACCAGGCTATCACCTCTTGCCCGTTGCAACTCAGTGGTGGGTAGTAATATTCGGCAGCCACGGCATATTCCCTGCTCTACCTTAGCCACTGCCCGCCCCTTTTGTTTTTTGAGTTCTTGGTAGAGCTCAATCGCCTGAGGGTCAATATTGGCTGACAGTAGTTGCCGCTTATGCTTAAGGTCGGATAGCGTGGTTTTGAGCTGCTCCATATTAGCAGATAATCGTTGTTGCTGGCTGTGCCACTCAGCCTCTAATGTTTTAAGCTCATTACTTAAGGCAGCTACACTTGCCGTAGAGAGTTCAACCTGGTCCATTATCTCTAGTGCCTTATCCTCCAGCTGGTTACGTCTAACTCTCAGGCCATCAACCTCATGCTGAAGGTTGGTCAACTCTTTCGGGTCTTTTATCCGGCCGCTATATAGTTTCTCTTCAGCGGTGGCGAGCTTATTCACCAGGTCTTCTATCTCCCATTCTGCGGAATGTTGCTGCCGTCCCAATTCTTCAAGGTGCTGTTGCTTCAATTCGAGTTTAGTTCGAGTTCTGACCACCGCCTGACTTTCCCCGAGCTGGCTGGCAATTTGGGCTAGAGCCTGCTCATCGGACTCAATCTCCAGCTCAACCTCCTGTAGCTGGTAGAGTTCTTTGACAACACTCATTTTTTCAGTCTCAGCCCATTTTATAACAGCTGCACCATAATATCAATTTACGACAAAATCGTGTAGCCATAATAGAACACATGTGCTATTATTTTATTGGGGAACAATTCAAAGCTAAACAGATAGGAATTGTTTTTCTAGTTATGTAAAGGAGGAGGCTATGAGGCTATTGAGATTAGCCGTAGAAAAACAGAGATGGGACCTAGCTGCCCACACTATAGTCTTGGCCACCGCCAGGCTCCTGAATAATGTTGCACAAGGCGAATCAACCGGGCGAGGAGATAAACCACATGCCAGCAGAAGTAAAGAGAAAAAGAGGCGCGCCAAGGGGCAATCAGAACGCTAGGAAGCATGGTTTCTACTCCAAGGTTCTTGATGAAGCTGAGCAGCTCGACTTTGAGCTAGCCACTGGCGTAGAGGGTATTGATGATGAGATTGCCCTGCTAAGGGTTAAGATAAAATCTATCCTAGAAAATGACCCGGAGAATATCAGGCTTATTATGCAGGCAACCAATACCCTGGCGGGGTTGGTTAAGACCAGGTATAACATCGCCAAAGAGCAGAAGAAGGGACTGAAGGAGGCAATAGGTAATGTCCTTAGAGATGTCGCCCTGCCACTTGGAATCGGCATCGGCGCCACCATCAATAAATAGGCTCAGACCCTACCAGCGAGAGGTGGCGCTGGCTATACTTGATAGCGTTTTCGGCAGGAAGGGTTTTACCTTCTCGGTGGAGATTGCCAGGCAGGGGGGTAAGAATGAGCTGTCAGCTCAGCTTGAGCTTCTACTTTTAACCGTCTATATGGCTGAGCCGCAGAACCTGGTAAAGTGCTCGCCTACCTTCAAGCCCCAGACAGTTATCTCTATGATGCGGCTAAAAGACAGACTAAATGATGCTGGCTTTGGTGGTATCTGGGTGGCTGAGCTGGGCTATATCATCCGCCTGGGGAATGCCAGGGCTGTATTCCTGTCAGCTGATGAGTCGGCTAATGTGGTGGGTAACACGGCTCATATACTGCTGGAAATAGATGAGTCCCAGGATGTCAGTAAGGAAAAATATACCAAGGAGTTCAAGCCGATGGGGGCGACGACCAATGTTACTACCGTTCATTATGGCACTACCTGGGATGATTCCACCCTGCTGGAGGAGGTAAAGCAGACAAATTATGAGCTGGAGAGAAGGGATGGGGTGAAACGCCACTTCCGCTATGATTGGCAGGAAGTGGCTAAATATAATCCTGACTATTTAGCCTATGTTGAAGCTGAGAGGGAGCGCCTGGGGGAGAATCACCCCCTCTTTTTAACCCAATATTGCCTTCTGCCCATACATGGTGGCGGTGGTTACTTGAGCCCTCAGCAAAGGGCTCAGCTTCAGGGAGAGCAGGTAAGAAAGCACCAGCCTGACCGGAGTAAGGTCTATGTGGCTGGCATTGACCTAGCTGGGGAGGCTGAGACAGAGGAAGGAGCAATCCTGAGAGCCCTGAAGCCACGCCAGGATTCTACCGTAGTTACTATTGGTGAGCTAGATTTTTCTATTGGTGATGATGCTCAGAAGCAATCCGGGGTTAGGGTTGTTGAGCACTACTGGTGTTTTGGTAAGGAGAGGCTAGCCCAAGCTCACGCATCAGATTTAACATCGGGTTGTGGCGTTCGTCTTTAATCCTCAACTCTTCCAGGAATTCATTGGAGTAGTGATCAGTCATGTCCTCGGTGCTGTGTCGCAAAAGCATGCGGTTAGATGCCTTATCACCACCGTAGTAGTACCATAATGCTGCCGCCGTATTGCGCAGTATCCTTGGGGTAATCCCCAATCCAACTCGGCTACCTACCTGCTCCATATGGTAGGCTAACGTAGAAGAGGCTAGCCCAAATAAAGGGTCGTGGGGACAACGCCCGTTTTCCACTGCCAGTAGTTTAGCCCTGAATACCGGTAACAGAGGAAGCTCCTCGCTCCGCTCCTTCCCCTCGGAGACAATAATGTAATCCGCCTTTACATCACCCAAAAGTTGTCTCTGTGCCTCTATCCCCCTGAACCGTAGCCCAAAGTAACAGGTGGCAATTGCCCATTCCAGGTCGGTTTCTAACCCCTCAACAAAACGCTTGGCCTGCTCTTGACTTAATCGCTTTCCAGGCTTCTTCTTAAAATGGGGCTTGGGCACCTGAGGTGGGAGCATCGGGTTAGATATGAGGTATTCAAATGAGACATACTTATAGAAGTCGGTTAGGGCTTTCCACACATCTTGTCTAGTGCAAACATTACCAGTGTTAAACTGCCTCAGGTAGGTGCACAATGTTTTGGGGTCGGTCGGCATCTCCGGATGTTGGCCAGCGAAAAACCTCAGCTTCCTCGCCCTAACTTTGAGATAGCCCTCAGCGGCACCACCGTCAGCCTTATAAAGTAGATATGTATCAATGGCCTCTAAAGTGGTTGGTGGTTTGACCTGAGTTGTCGCTGAAGCTGGGGCCGCGGCTTGAGGCTGAGTTGGGTTAGTGGCTTGGATTAGCTGAATTGGATTAGTGACTGGTGGCCGATAATCGTTGCGGCATAGCTGCCCATCCGCATGGGAAATGGTATCGATGTGGGGGTTTTCTCTGGGGTTTTCTTGTGCGTTTCTCATTTGTGCTTCTCCTTATGGTTCTCTCATTTAATAGTATATCACAGTTTGTCAAGCCTCTCTGACAAGTCTCAAAAAAGAAAGAAGGCAGGCTTGAGAAACACAACTAACCTTCACCTGCCTCCCTCTTTTGTAAGGAGGAGCTATGCTACCAAGTTCCCAGCGGCAATAGAAGCCAAGATGCCCGCGGAGCACCGAAAACCTCTACAACGCTAGTCACCACAGCTGCCGGATTGCCAGCACTCCCCACCTACAATGCCATTATGAGTAGCTGTTAGAGATTTGTCAAGCCCCCTACTCATAACTGGTTGGTGGCTGTGCCACTACCTGCTTCGGCGGTCCCGGCGGCTGCCCATAAAAAACTTGCTGGGCTAATTCATCAAGTGCTTGCGCCTCTACCGACTCCTCGCTGATAGCCTGAGTTAGCTCCCGTTTTGCTCCTGGTGGCAAGGGTCTAGGCGGGATAGACCACCTAGCCATGACACCGCTTTCTATCGAGCCCAGCCGTCTATCTAGCACGGCCAAGCCTTGGCCCATTATATCGTATTCCGACTTGCTTCTTTCCTCATTTTTTATCGCTGTCAGCTCCGCCCGCACTGCCTGCAGAGATGTCATCACAACGCCCATCTCAGCTTTGGTTCTATCTTCCCTGAGCTGCCTCACTTCGTCTCTAAGATCTGCTAAGCCGCTGCCCTCGCCCTCGGTCAACTTCTTATAGATGCCTGCAAGAAGGCTTTTGGTATCGTCGTCACCGCTACCGCTGGCTTGCAATAATTGAAGCGCTTGCAGAAAAGAATACTGGCCATCGGGGTCTCTAATGGGCTGCTTGCCAATTAGACTCCACCTATCAGAGTGCTTGGCTGACGGGGCCTCCGGACCGAGCTCGGCGACCAGCCTCGGGGGGACCGGTAGCCCTTCCTGGGCGCCCCAATGTCTAATGATTGCTCCTATCTTCCCTGGGGCAACCCCCTGGTCCACTAGGCATCGCTTTAAGGTTTCAATGCTGGAATAGACATCCTCGCCCTGGGTGCTGGCATAAGAAACTACCCTATGGGCGTCTTTAATCGCATAGTCAGATAAAAGCTGGGCAAACCGTGCCTCGGCATCCAAGTAACCCTTGCTTTCTCCCGGTGCTTCTCCTGATGCCGCGGTGCCACCTTTGATATCCTTGGTGATTCGATAGGCCTTGGATTTACTCATCCCCAGCTCCTTGGCGATGGAGCCATAGCTGGCTCCGGCCTCTCTCATGCTCCTGGCCTTGCTCTCAACCTCATTAGTGGTCATGACTACCTCCCCAAGCCCTAGAATCAAGATTCAGGGGCTCGGTCTTGCCCTTGAATAGTAGAGCACCTATTGCCTATAATAGCATAGATAAAACGGCATCTCAAACTCATTCTAAACCCCCTCCGAACCGCTTCCAAACAATGAGTGTCAAACATTTTAAAAAACGGCAATTTATGCGTATCTGAAACATTTCATTTTGACGAAAGCATTGCCTAAGCGCCAGTAGCAACCTTGCACTCAAGGTCTCTTGTTTGAAGATCAACCTTGTAACCCAGTTTACAAGTTCATACCTACTGGAGACGTATTGACCAATAATTTGGATGTGTTATAATATTAGGGCCTGCCGAGAGGTTTGGGCTGGTTGGGTGGTAGGTAGCCTTAAGCAAAGGCTTTGTCTAACCTGCCAGCCCCCTTCAATAGAGGTGCAGAATGGAAATTAGAGGTAGTAGAGAGCTTGAGCAAGACATTACCAGGCTAGAGAAACAGCGAACCCAGGCTATCGAAGCTGAGCGGCGCGAAGAGGAAGGACAACTAGAAGCTGAAAAGGCTGCCGGAAAAGCAGAGAGAGAAGCAGAGGACAGAGCAGTCCAGCAACGAATTGCCCTAGCCGAGAGAAAACGAGACGAGGATATAGAGAGAGGTTTGGCTTGGTGGGGAGAAGTAAAGGAAAAGTGCTTTGTGCCGGCTATTTCCCCACTTTTCAAATCCTGGGGCTTGTGCCAGTCGTTCTTAGACGAACGAAGGCAAGACGGTTTTTGCGGCCAATGCCAATATGGCTACCAGAATGAGCATTGGACCAGAGGATTAGTCCACAAAGAGAGAGCCAGGGAACCTTGCTAGTAGGAATAGTTATCCCTGGTCAACCCCCCTTCTTTTATCCCACTTCCGCTGCTCTTTATGCCACTTCCTTTGCTCCAGCCAAGTATCAACAAAGCCAGCTATCAGACTACCTACCACCAGCACAGCAAAGAAAGCTCCGACATTACCCCAAGTCATAACCTACCCCCTTTCCTATCTAAGGTGGGAAGGGCAGAGGTTATGTAAATAGCCATTCCCTATCTGATTATGCGTTTTACTAACGCTGGTAATTCGCAGAAAAGGCTAAAGTAGCAGTGTTAAGTAAGGGGAAACAAGGAATATCAATTTTACCAATTCTGGTAATTTTGATAGAGCTAACAAAGCTATCTTTTAGAAGTTTTACCAATATTGGTAATTCTACTAAACCCTTAGTTAACATAAATTCTGCCCCTCGCTCTATCTATGGGGCTTCCTCTTTTTCAAGAGTGCTGCTCTCTTCTGTCTCCTGGCTACCACCATCCCACTTCACGGCCACAGCTCCAGACCTGCCAAGACTCACTACTGTGCCTTTCCTGCCATAAGAATCACATACCCGGTCCCCGACCTTTAGTTGCTTCTCTTTTTCAGCCATAGCTTACTTCCTTTCCTCTTTGGCTTCTTTCTTCGCTCTCACCCCATAGCGCCCGGCACCGCCCCTCAACCTCGGGTCCAGTAGGTCTCTCACCGCATCGCCAAACATATTTATACCATAGACCACGATAGCTAAGGCAAGACCGGGCCAGAACGCCATCCACGGGCCCTTGAACATGTAGTCGCGCGCTCTGCCGCTGAGCATACCTCCCCAGCTTGGAGTGGGGGGAGGTATGCCAAAGCCGAGAAAGCTCAGGGCAGCCTCAGTTAGAATTATCGCCGGCACCCATACGCTAAATTGGACAATTAGGGGAGCCATAATATTGGGCAGGATGTGTCGGGTAAGTATCCTCCGGGTGGGACAGCCAATAGCTACCGCTGCCTCTACATACACATTCTCTTTAACGGCGATAACAGCGCTTCTCATTACCCTGGAACCACCGACGCCCCACAATAGCCCCAACGTAAGGGTTAGCGGCCACATGCCCGGTCCAATCATAGCGATTATGACAATAAGAAGAATTAAAAAGGGCATGCACATAACGGCATCAACGAACCTCTGCACTATCAGGTCAAACTTACCGCCGATGTACCCGCACACCATACCTATAAATAAGGCGACAAGCGTAGCCAGAGTAGTAGCAGCTAAACCTACAATCACCGAGACACGAGCCCCGAAGATGACACGACTAAGCAGGTCTCGCCCGATCTCATCTGTGCCCAGCCAGAACCGGGCTGATGGTGGCGTCAGAAAAGCTCCGCGGTGAATTTCGTTCATTCCATAAGGGGCTAGCATGTCGGCAAAAATGCCGGTGAGAAGCAGGAGCAGGGTTATAACCCCACCTACAGTACCCAGCGGCTTCTCCCTCACCAGCCTTATGAAGAAATTGACCAGCCCGGAGTGTCTCTTCCTCTCACCTTGCGTAGCCTTTCCGCCTAAGGTGGACTTTGGCTCGGCTACTCTTCCTGATGAACTATCAGCCACACTATTACTCTTTTTTGATTTTCCCCTTATTTATACTTAAGCTTGGGGTTTAAATAGGCGTAGGTTAGGTCAACCATTAGATTGATGAACACCAGCCCGACCGCAAAAAAGAGCATTGTTCCGCTCATTACGGGGTAGTCTCTAGCGCTGGTAGCCTCTACAATTAGGAGGCCTAACCCGGGTATGTTAAATACCCTCTCTATAACAGCCGTACCGCCAATCAGCACAGGCATCGAAAGTCCTATTACAGTGATTACGGGGATTAGCGCATTCTTCAGGGCATGTCTTAAAATGACCACCCTCTCCCTGAGTCCCTTTGCCCAGGCTGTCCTGATATAGTCCTGCCTTAGTACCTCCAGCATCATGGTGCGGGTTATCCTCATGGTTGACCCTGCCATAAGCAGGCCTAGAACAATAGCTGGTATTATGAACCTTTCCAGATTACGTAGCGGATCCTCTATAAACGAGACATACATTATGGGTGGCATGTAGCCCCACCATATTGAGGGGTAGACTATTACCAAAGTCGCTAGCCAGAAGCCGGGGATAGAGATACACATTATGGCAAAGCTACGAGTGGCATAGTCGCCCCAGGTATCCTGCCGTAACGCTGAATATATACCTATTGGCAAGGCTACTAGTTGGGCTATTATCAGAGCCATAAGACCAAGCTGAAGGGTTACTGGCCACCTCCCCCTTATTTCATCAACCACACTTCGTGGTCTCCAGTAGGATTCCCCGAGGTTGCCTTGAAAAACACCACTGAAACTGCCATCTTTGTCGCGAATAACTCCCAGCCAACGGAAATACTGTGTATATACTGGTACATCCAGCCCCAAGTTGCGCCTGATCTGTACCTCCATCGCTGCTTCATCCAAGTGAATACCCGCCTCCTCTACCCGCGCCATTAGCGCGTCAACTACGTCCCCTGGTATCATACGTATCATGGGAAAAACTGCAATTGTCACCAAGAACAAGGTGGGTATGACTAGCAGTAATCTTTTGATTATATACACGCGCATACTACTTCCCCTCGTTGTTCGCCGGGGAAAATCTTAAAAACTCCGGCTATGATTTCCTGTTGCGCTAAAATCCCTCTCTTCTTGTTATCATCTTCCTCAATTGCTTGAGATAGACCTAGGCAAGTTTAATGTAGCTTTGGAGGGGAGGATTCATCCTCCCCCCCAATGCTTCTGGGGTAACTAATCCTATATCGAGAATTGCCGAAACTCTTTCTGTGATACTAATATCCCATCTCTGCCTTCAGGACCAGGTCAAGCCATACGAGATCGAGAGGAGGGTCAAGACACTGCTGGACTGTCTCGCCATAGTAGTTCTTTACCCACGGCCACCAATAGGAATGCATGAAAGGATGAGAAATAGGAATCATGGGAGCGTCATCAAGCACTATTAGGAACAGCTCCTCTAACATGGCTTCTTGCTCAGCTAAATCAAGCGTCTCCTTTGCCCTATCGAACAGCTCATCAAAATATGGGTTTGAATAATGAAACTCGTTGGGCTGGTCTCCCATCAGAGGGGTTCTATAGTCCAAAAGACTGGTAAAAGGCAACATTGGGAGTAGCCACTCTACCGTTGCCTCGTGCTCATCCAACTCCCATACATCATCACGGTAAACATACTCTACTACCGTTAGTTCTGACTTAACGCCAAGATCAGCTTCCCACATACCGATTATCATCTCTGCG
>JABUBO010000357.1_pt1 | contig 14522 bp, 14 predicted proteins | sample 7240361 | NCBI WGS metagenome assembly JABUBO01 (sample SAMN07256346, study PRJNA390944) | subsurface metagenome | isolation source: Methane hydrate marine sediment | place: Pacific Ocean: Eastern North Pacific, ODP site
AAATATAAAATAGAAATGTGAATAGAGTTTTTCTAGATGGTTTGAAAAAAATCAAAGATATAGAGATTATTACAGTAAATTTTTCGACCCCTAATCTAGTAAGAGATTTATTAACTAATCAAAAACATATATTTACTTTATCTTTTTTGAGGAATTTTATAAATCGTAACACTATTTTAATTAAAAAATATTTTAAATCAAATTATTATGATATAGATTGTATTTATATCGGTTATCCGGGTCACGAATCAATATATTTAGCGTATTTTTTAAGAATTTTATCATGTAAATTATTTAATAAAAAAATTCCAATTATTTTTAATCCATACACTTCTTTAATTGATTCTGTTACAATGGATTATCGAAAATTGAAAGAGAAATCGTTTTTAGCAAAATTCTATTACTTAATTGAATGGTTTGCTTTTCATTTATCAGATTTAATAATTTCACAATCAGATATGGAAAAATATCGATTTAGTAAATTTTTCTATTTAAATCCAAAAAGGATTTTTAGGATATTTTAAGGAGTTAATGAGGTGTTGTTTTATCCTCAGTAATATGAAGGATTTAAAGATAAGTTTATTATTGGATTTAATGGTAATTATATTCCATTGCATGGGATTGAATATATTATTAAATCAGCTAAAAGAATAGAACAATATACTAAAGATATAATGTTTGAAATTGTTGGTGGAACAAAACTAGATATATATGAAAATAAAAAAATTGTTAAAAAGCTTGGAATCTCAAATATTAACTTTATCCCGCATATTCCAATTAATAAAATACCACAAACAATTGCAAGGTCTAGTATTCAATTAGGTATCTTTGGTTCAACGTTGAAAGCGAGAAGAGTTATTCCGAATAAGGTATTTACTGCATTAGCAATGAGAAAACCAATAATTACCGCAAATACAAAAGCAATAAATGAACTATTAACGCATCAAAAGAATTGTTACTTATGCAAGATAGCAGACCCAGATAGTCTAGCGAATGCAATTATCACATTATATGAAAATGAAAAATTGAGAAAAGAAATCGCATTGAATGGCTATAATTTATTTCAAAAAAAACTCAATTCTGTAATATTATCCAAAAAGTTAATTGATATGATTAAAAAATCATAAATCTCTAAAATGGTAGGGTTTGAATTAAGCTAACTTATTTTATTCATTATCTTCTCTTTTCTTCATTTTATCAATTTGCTTCCAAAAATAACGTAAACAGCCTACATAATACCAAAGACCCAACCCAGCAGCTGTGAGAAGCCCACTCCACAACCAGTTATATGGTGTTTGTACTATAAACCAATCAATAAACCATACAAAAACAATTCCACTAGCTAATAATATCACCATTATTATTGAAATACCTCTAATTCTCGGAAATTTCCAATAAATAATTAACGAAAACCCACCACATATCAGAATAAAAATTATTCCTGAAATGATCAAAAATGCAATATTATCATAGTATAGAGTCCATTGCATTGATAAAGCAGCAATAATGGCGAATTGACCACAAATAAGAGATAAAGCAAAAAAATTATTAACCAATTCAGGTTCCGTTAACTCTCCTTTTGCAAGGATCAATCTTGGCAAAGTCATTGCCGCATTATCCTCCCTTGAAGCTTTTATTTTACCGTTTTCCAAAAAGATAATATCATTTTGCTTTTGTTGAATCTGACTACTTTCGAGTAATCGTCTAAGTGAAGATAATACATAAAAGCTGTTAAAAACATGACATAATAAAGTACAAAACGTTGGTACTTCGATTGAACCAAATATTGCAATACAACCAATCATTGCTCCAATAGTTAAAGTTCCTACATCACCTGGAAAAATTTTTGCAGGATATTTGTTGTATAAGAAAAAAGCTAATAATATTGCAATAAAGGGAACTGAATATATAACTGCTTGAGCTGAATTCCAAATTAAACCCGAAAGAAACATAAAAATTACTGCAATGAGACATGTTCCTGAACCTTCACCATTATAGCCTTCAAGCATATTGACTGTATTTGTTGTAACTGCAATAATTACAGGTAATACAAGCGGATAAATAAAATTAAGACGTAACATTCCTAAAATAGGGATAGTGGGGCTGTCAATATTAATAAAATTAGAAAAATTAAGAATGAAAATTGGTCCACCAATTATGATAGTTAATATAATTTTTTTTATTGAGGACAATTTTTTGCGATCATCAATAAGTCCAATTATTGCAGCACAAACAATTGTTAAAAGAATAACCAAAATCTCATTAATAATTTTAGGAAACATAACAAGCATAATAATTAAAGAGATACACAACCCTATTACTATACTTATTCCTCCGGACTCAGCAACTTCAGGATTATCTATTTTATGAATATCAATGCCAACCCATCCTTTTGACCTTGCGAATTTAATTACGAATGGAATAATGAAATATGTGATTAAGAAAGAAATTATGAATAAAATAATTAAATAAATTATTTCCATTAGACCAAATTCATATTCAGAAAAGTTTAGCACTTAGAATTATCACCCAGTATAATTTAAACTTTAAAAGTTTGGCATGAAAACCCAACCTTAATAATAGCTCCGGCAGGATTCGAACCTGCGTTTCGGGGTTCAAGGCCCCGAATCCTTAGCCACTATCTTTTTTAATTTGGCCGCTAGACGACGGAGCTTTATTTCTTTCTTACCTTTTTTGAATTATAATTTAATAATACAATAATTAAAGTTATTTTAAAAGTATTATTTTTCAATTTTCGATAATCTCAATTTTAATAATTCGATTTAAGCATTAAAATTATATGTATAAATAACATTCATTTTAATCTTGTTATAAAATAAGTGATTCCGAATAGAGAAAAATCAATTAATCGTTTTATGTTAATTTACATATAAGAACATTCAAAAAAATTGGTTTATTATTTAAATGGAATTAATTTTCTTTGGAAAAACTTGATTTGTTCAAGAATTTGTTTCCATTTATTTAAAAAAGCAATATCTTCATTTTCATTCCTATATTTATCCGGTAGCATTTGAGGTATTGTTTCAACGATAGGATACCATCTATTGCATTTAGAGCAGAATAAAATACCTTCTTCTATTTCTGTGTCGATTTTAAATTTGTTGATAAGATATAATTCAGGGAGAATAGAATTCATGATTTCTTTTATTTTTTCTTTTTTATCTTCCTTCGAAATTTGGTTTATAGTTGATTCAATTTTTCTCTTTACGCTTGTTTTAAGGAGATCAATACATTTATCAATTGCTGGTTCTTTTGTAAGATTATTTATATTATTAAGTTCTTGAATGCTTGAATTTATTGCGTTTAAATAATCAACAGATTTTTTAGATTTGAGTGCGATACTATCTCTAATTTTTATGTGATTCTCAGTCTCAGAAAATTTTATTAATTCTTCATTATTAATTAATTTTTCATCTCGAATTTTATAAATTTTTAAGAATTCTTCAATTTCACTTATATTTGTTTCCCATTTTAATATTAGAAGTTCTAAAGGATAATATTTATCTATTGGGCAGGCAAGAATGTCAGAAAGCCAAGGTTTCATTTAAATCATTTAGGTTATTTACAATTTTGAATATAATTTTAATAAATATACGCTTTTAGTTCATGGATTTGGCGGTCTATCGCCTTCCTAATTTTTTCTCGTCGTTTTAGAAAATCACCTAATAATTTCTCATAAGCGCTTTTAGAGGGTAATTTACCGCGTTTATATCTATTTTCTAACAAATTAATATTATCTTTTAAACTAAATCTTTCAGCTTCTAAAAGATCAAGTTTTTTAAATATGTTTATAAAAATTTTCGTTGATTCTTCTAATATTTTCTTAAGAGGGGTAAGTTCATTTTCCAGTGATTTTAATTTTGAATCGTATTTCTTTAACTCATTAAGATATTTCTTTTTAGTAAGTTTCTTTCTTTTCACATCATCATCTGCTAGCTGAATATTTAGGAAAATTGCATTTTTCTCTTCATATAAGGTAAAAAATTGACGTAATTCCTTTATTGGAATATCTCTTTTTCTATAAGCATCAATTGGTAATTCTTCTTTTTTAGTTTTCGTTATTATTACAAAAGATGTGAAAAGAATCATAAATAGAATGGTAAAAATTAATGGTCTCATTAAAATTTCAAGTAAATTTAAAGTGTATATAATGTTAATGTGTTTTTCATCAAGTGGTGAAACTATGTCATCAGTAAAAATTAATACCAAATCATCCCCGAGTGTTTCAAATGAATCAGGTTGTTCAGTTATGGATATAATATTTTCACAACCATCAATAAGAATTTGAATTTCTTGATCATATATAACATAATCGCATTTTGTGAGAAATAAATCGATTGAAATAGAATTATAGAGCCAATTAAATACATGATATTCATCATAGGGCAATTGATACCTTATGGAAACATCGAATTTAGAATCCACGTCTAGACTTACCCTATTTTGTATCAATGAAATAACTAAATCTTTAGTAACTCCATCTGGGTTAGGTTCTGAGTCTAGTGAAGCACCTGCTATTGGGCCTAAATAATCAAATACTTCAACTTCTGATACAACAGCTGGAATTAGGAAGGAAAAACTTGATATAGAAATCGCCCCAGTATTGTGAATTGTGAATGTTTCATCCACAATTATATAACCTAGTGAGTTGAATGTAATTTTTCTCAATATTTTATCAATTTGCAATTGAGTGGTTTCAGTATAAGTAAAGCTACCAATAATCGATTTATTATAAAAAGGGGGCATTAATTCTTTATTAAATTGTAAATAACCACCCTCAAATTTTCCTTCTTCACCCGAAGCATTAATTACATATATTATTTCTCCAACTTGTGGGTGGGAAAAAAGAATACCAACAGAATCAACCATATAGGGAATAATTGGATATATATTAAAATTAAAAAAAATTATTTGTGTTTGCTGTTGAGCCATACCTTCTCTAGAAAAATTATAAAGGTTTTTGTATGAATGAGTAAAAATAATTGTGGTTTCCTGATTGGGGAGTAATGGAGAATCAAAATAAATGTATGCCATTTTAAATGTCTCAATCATTATTTCTGAGAATTGAACATTTAGTGTTTCTGAATATGGCCCTTTTGCATCATAATAGATGAGGTTTTCAAAATAAGATTCATCTATACCTATTGTAATAAAAGAAATTGGGTTATTATAGATATTTTTTATAGTAAATGAATCCTCTGCCTTTAATAATCCATTTCCACTTAATTTTACATTTCTATAGAGCTCTGTAATTTGGACACCTTCGAATGTATTCAGAATTAAGGCATTTTTTATTATACTAGGAGTTTGAAAATTTTCATTATTTTTATTTTTAAATACTGAAATTAATGAACAAAAAATTAAGAGGGAAAATAAAAACCCAAATAATAAAAAATGTTTATTTTTATTGATTCTATAAGCTATTAAATTATGTCTTTTCAATTTCTGACGACTCTTAAAAACTTGAAGATTTTAAATTGAACTTATTTTAATATTTTTTAAAAAATTATTATTAATTCATAAAATTTACTATAGAAATATTTTAGTAATTTTAAATAATTTAGAGTGCTTATTAATTATATATTTATTAAACCACATTTTGATTGATAAAATGTCGCAAAGAAGTAGAAGGAAGAGAAGAAGGTCAAAAGGTGCGCCCATGCCTCAAAGTGGTGCAGGTCTTATGAGATTTTTCGAAGATAGTTCCATAGGAATAAAAATAGGCCCAATAAGTGCGGTGGTTTTTTCTCTATTACTTATTGCAATAGTCATTCTCGCTCATGTGGGTATATTTGATTGGATTCTTTGAGATTACCGTTTTTTATTAAATTTTTTTTAAGTGAGTTGTATAAATGAGAATCTCAGAATTTCAAAAGCTCATAAAAGATATATATTATCATCGGGATAAAGAGAGGGGAGTGTACAAAAATTTTATATGGTTAGTGGAGGAAATAGGAGAATTAGCTAGGAATTTAAGGAAGAAGGAATTGGAAATTCCTAACATTTCTGAAGAATTAGCAGATATAATTGCTTGGACAGTATCCATTGCGAATATTCTTAATATAGACTTAGAAAAATCTTTGAAGCTAAAATATCCAGATAAATGTTATATGTGTAATTCAAAGCCGTGTCAATGTAATAAGGAATTTAAAGGTTAATTTATTAACTATTATGGATTCTTCACTGCATAATGGGAAAAATAATGAATATTGAAGGAAAAAATGTTTTGATTACGGGAGGTGCTGGTTTTATCGGTTCTCATTTAGTAGATCGATTTATTAAAGAAGGAGCTAGTAAAGTAATTGTATACGATAATTTCTCAACTGGTAATCGAAATTTTCTTGAAAAAAAGCCTATAGAAATTATAAAAGGCGATATTTTAAACTATAAAAAATTGGAAGAGAGTATGAAAGATGTGGATTTAGTCTCACATCATGCCGCTGAACTTGAGGTTTTTACCGGAATTGAAAATACACTCCATGATTTACGGACTAATATTGAAGGAACTATAAATGTATTAAATGCTGCAATTGAAAATGATGTTGAAAAATTAATTTATGCTTCTTCTGGAGGTGTTTATGGGCAAGCTCAATTAACTCCAGAGCCAGAAGATCATCCATTGATGCCTCATTGGCCTTATGGAGTGAGTAAATTAGCGGGAGAAAAATATTGCCTTCAATATTATTTATTATATGGTTTTCCAACTACTTCACTTCGGTATGGAATTGTATATGGACCGAGAGAGTGGTATGGAAGAGTATTAACATTATTTATAAAAAGAGTTTTAGAGGGAAAGGCACCGATAATATTTGGAGATGGAAAACAAGTTCGAGATTATGTATATATTAATGACGCGGTTGATGCCAATATTCTTGCGTTAAAAAGTGAGAAAGCGAATGGGAAAGTATATAATGTTGGAGGAAAAGAATTTTATTCAATTAATAAAGTTGCTGAAATCGTTATTAAACTTATAAGTCCTAAATTAAAACCAATTTATGATGATCCTAAACCAGGTGAATCTAGCAAATATCAACCTAATCGAAAAAGATTACCTGGAGAATTGAGAGATTTTATTTTAGATAGTTCTTTAATTTCTAAAGAATTAGATTATGAACCTAAAACTAAGTTTGAAGAAGGCGTTAAAAAAGAAGTAGAATGGATTAGGGAAAATTTGGAACAGTGGAATTGTCAACCTAGGGTTTAATTTTTAAGGGAGGTATTAAAATATTGAAAATTTGGTTAGATTTTTGTGAGCCAAAAAGTGTTACAATGCTTAGACCTCTTTATGAAAAATTAATGAAGGATAATGACGTTTTCATAACTGCGAGGGATTTTGATTCGACCTATTATTTATTAAATAAATGGGGAGTAGATTATATTCCAGTAGGAAAGTATGGTGGGAGAACTGTACTTGGTAAATTAGAGGCATATTCAAAAAGACTGTCAGAACTAATTGAAGTTATTAGTAAGGAAAAACCAGAATTTTTATTTTGTATAACAAGTCCAGAGGCATTACGAATTTCCTTTGGGCTCCAGATTCCTAATATAATGTTTAATGATGAACCAAGATCTTACGGACCATGTTCTACAACATTCCCCTATGTAAATCAAATTATTGTCCCAAAATGTATTCCATTAAAATTATATTTAGAATACGGGCTTAAAGAAGAAAAAATAATTAGATTTAATGGAATTGATGAGGTTGGATGGCTTTCAGACTTTAAACCAGATGAAAGCGTATTAAATTATTTAAATTTAACAAAAGATTATTATGTAATCTGCCGAACAGAACCTACTAAGGCTGGTTATTTAGCTAATAAAATGAAACCTAATGAAACTCAATTATCGGAGATAATACCTGAATTATTACAGCATACATCTGATTTTAAATTTTTAATCATAACGCGAAGTGAGGAACAATATAATTTTCTTAAGTTAAAATTTAAGGAATATATTAATGTTGATACCGTTAGAATATACCAAGGATTAGATAATTTAGCCCAAATAATGTATTTTGCGAAATTAGTAATTACTGGCGGTGGAACCATAGTGAGAGAATCTGCTTTATTAGGTGTGCCTTCTATTGAATTTTTTCCTTTAGAAACTTATCCACAAGAGCTATTTCTTATGGATAATGGCTTTCCTTTAAAACATTTTCATTTAGCAAAGGATTCTGTCAATCAGGCAATTAAATATTTAGAAAGTAATTACAAAATTGATACTTTTGAAAAAATTAGAAAATTAGACAATCCAATTGAAATAGGTATAACTAAATTTAAAGAAAGAATTTCTAAATCTTAAGGAATTCTTGATAAATGTCTAATAAATTTTTACCAAAAGACTCCATAGAATACTTTTTAATTACATCTTGGGATTTACTTATTAAATTTTTTTTAATTTCTTTTTTCTTAAAATAGTATTTGATTTTTTCTGCCAATAATTCGGGTTCTTTCGGGGGAACAAAAATAGCATTATCACCTAATATCTCTCTATATGCTGGAAGATTTGAACAAATTACTGGGGTTCCACATGCAATAGATTCGATTGGAGTTAAACCAAATCCTTCGGATGCATTAGAATAAGTAACGAACACATCTGCCATGGAATAGTAATGTTGAATCTTTTTTTCTGGAATCATTCCTACAAATTTTATATCTTTATATTTTTCTTTCCAACTTTGATATATACTTGCCATTTTTAATGTAGGTTTTCCCCCAATAACTAAATTTAGATCAGGGATTTCCTTTTTTACTAAGTGATAGGCTTTAATAATATCATCTATACCTTTATAAAATGCGATACGTCCTATATAAAGAATAGTTCGTCCCTTTAAATTCAATTTTTCTTTTAGAGAAAAGCCTTGTTTAGGATAAGGTTTAAATTTTGGATCGATTGGATTATATACACATATAATTTTTTTAATATCAAGTCGTCGAATGTAATATTTCAAACCCATTCTAATTATATTTGATGGAGTAATTATTTTTTTAGCTCTAAAAGCATTTAATTTTTCTAACATTGGTAAAATTGGGATTTTTGAAAAACTTGTTTCAAAAGGTCCTAGATCGTGAATAGTAGTAAGATATTTTCTAAAAAGAAATGGAATACTTACCCTAGATCCATTACCATGAATTATATCAAATTTTTGTTTGTTTAAAATTCTGAAAACACTTAATATGAATTGAGGGAACCAAAAAAATCTCTTTCTAATAATATTTATTTGAATTATATTTGGATCTTTTAAATCAATATTCCATTTTGCAGTGATAACCTTTATGTTATAGCCATTATCGTTTAAATAATTATAGATAGAGGTAGCAATTTTTGCAGATCCATCTTTTTTATCAGGAAAAAAGGCAAGAGATACAAGACAGATTTTTATGGGATTATTTTTGTTTAATTTGCCTTTTTTTCGCATAATAATCTTATTTCTATTATTGTATTATTTGAATATTTAATTTAATCTAAGTTAATTGTGTGCATCCATCCTTGGTAATTAATACTGTTTCCTCATGTTGCGAAATATAGACACCTTTCCTTTCAAGAAGTACAGGATATTGAGTGATTTTCCCTGAATTTTTTAGCTCTTGTAATCCAAAGCTAATACCAGTTTTTAATTCAGCTATAAGTTGTCGCTCACAAAAAGGTAATGTTTTATATTCTTTTGAGATAAATCCTAAAATTTTTCTGGAAATTTTTCGTCTTAAAGGAACTCTCCCAGCAGAAGGATTTAGGCTATAAATATGCACATTTCCGGACCCATGAACCGTTCCTTCCCCAGTAGAAGCAAAAACTTCAACGGCATATACTTCATTTTCTTCAATTTCTATTCCATGTTTTGAGCTTTGGTTTGGGAGTTCTTTTGATCCATGAACTCTCCACCGTTCTACAGAATGACCTCCCAACTCCTTTATCGATTTAAATCCATAACCTTTAATTATTTGTTCAATTTTATTACCAATCTCATTGGTCTTAACACCGGGTTTCATCATCATTATTGCTGCCTTAACCGCTACTTCTGGTGCTTCTACTAAATTTTTTAGCACTTCATTATCATTAAAACTTAAAGTAAATGCATTATCAACGCAAAAACCATCGATATGAACTCCAAAATCGATTTTAACAATATCTCCCTCATTTATCACCATCTCATCTTTTATAGGTGAAGTATAATGTGCAGCAATGTTATTAATGCAGATATTGATTGGAAAAGCAGGTTTAGCTTCCAGATCAAAAATCATATTCTCAATTTCTGTTATTATGTCAATTACTTTTACACCGACTTTTATTTTGGGGCGAATAGCGTCTTTTATTTTTTTGGCGATTTCTCCTGCTTTTTTGGTCAATTCAATCTTTTTTTTTAATTCTTCTTCCTCTTCTTTCTTTTTATCATCTGGTGATTCTTTCACAATTGGTTTTTCTTTATAATCTTCTTTTTCTTTATTTTGTTGTTCAGTTGAATTTTCTATTCGATTTTTAACTATTTTTGGAGCTTTCTTTTCACTCATTATTTCTTATTCATCACTAATATTAATCAAATTCTAAAATTAATTATTAAATATTCTAAACACTAATTAAAATTAATTGATAAAATATAAATTACATTAAAGAAAAATAAAAAATATAAATTAATTGAATGAAATATTAATTTTGTTAATATTAATATTTTAAAAATTTTTGATTTTTGATTAAAATTGTCAGAAAACCTTTTGGAACTTTCAAATATACTACGACAAATGGAAGCAATGAATTCTGAAATTCAAGGTAGCGCTATCGTTAGTATTCAAGGATTACCAATAGCTGACGCCCTCCCAAGATTAAGAACTGAATATGGAGGTGAGACTAATTCAGGAATTATCTCTGCAATGTCGGCTGCGATTATAAGTGTATCCGAAAGAGCTGTATCTGAGTTAGCCCGTGGAAATTTTAAAAGAATTATGATTGAAGGAGATGAGGGCTTAATCATTTTATCACGGGCAGGAAACAATGCGATTCTCTGTGTTTTAACCGTTTCAAATCCCTCGCTGGGTATGGTTTTCTTAAATATTACTGCTGCTTCTAAAAAAGTAGCTAATTTATTAGATTGAAAGCATGTTTATGGCGTTTCTCTTAGAAGTGGTAAGTTCAATTTATTCAAATCATGGTCTTTTTAAATATTACTGCTACTTCTAAAAAAATTGCTGGACTATTAGATTAAATCAAAACTGATATAATAAAGGCGATTTTTTTATATTAATACAACCTTATTTTATTTTAGTTATGAATATTCCCAAGTATCTTCCTAAATTAGAAAAAGAATTGCGGAATAAAATTCGTGAGAAAAAATATAGTGATTCTGAACAATACATACATAAAATATTTTCAAATTGTATAACTCTTGATTTATTAAAATATTTTCAAAGTATTTTAGATTTAGCCTTAAAACTAGGAATTTTTGTTGATCCTTTAAAAATTCCAAATAGATTTAAAAAAATTCAATTAGCTATCAATGAATGTATTCAAAATCTACAATTGGGTGGAATCATTAGCATCTTACAACATGTAAATCGTTATAATTTAAGTTATAGAGAATTAAATGTAAAGAAAATTAATTTAATTAAAAAATTAAAGCAAAAAACTCTTTTTATGGAAAATTTATTGGATTTATTTGGAGAAGTTAGTGATCATTTTATCTATTTTGTACATAAAGATTTACCTGAAGGATTATATGATTTGTTTATTCAAACAGATGGAATATATCCAGGTTATAGAAATCTTGAATAAACTGCGGAACAAATTCGTATCTATTTTTATAATTATTCAGTTTATGGATTAAGTGTAAAAAATTTGGGAAAAATTTCAAGATTTTTAAAAATCTTTAAAGCTCACGTTAATAAAATGCATAATTTTGATTCAACAGAAATTAATGATGAAGATAATTTCTTAATAATAGAAATTGACGATAAGACACATTTAATTTCAGAAAATAATATAAAAATCAATTTAAATAAGATGATAAATCCAAAAAGGTATAATTTCTATACATATTCCATGATTTTTTTAGGAGGATTAGGGCCAGAGGGGCACGGGTTTAGTTATAGTACTCCAAAAGGAGAAATTATTGAGATTTGTTCTGATAGAAAAGAAAGTCAAGCAATAATTATCAAGTTTAAGAAATATTTAAAAGAGACTTTTTTACAAAAATTAACAAATGAATTTTTAAAAAGCAAGATAAATGAAACCGTAATAAATAAAATAATTCAATTTATTGATGATATAATATCAGAGGAAGATTATCTTGATATTAATAAGAAAGAGTCACTAATTAAGAAAATAGAATCATATCTATATTCAAATAGGGAATTAAATACTAAATTAAAAATCGAGGATTTAATTAAAGAAATTTCTCAAATATTTTCAATAATTCTTAGATCAGTAGACTTAATTGACCAATTTAAATGCCGAATGAATCTCGTAGCGGAAGGTAAGATTAAATCAGAAGAAATACCAAAATTAACAAGTTTAAAAAATAAATCACATTATGATGTTTTGAAAGAACGCTTTTTTTTCCAAAATATCGTTGAATTATTTTATCAAAGGTATAAATCAGAAATTTCCCAATTAAAAAAAAATTGAAGGCTTTATCGCCAAAAGTTTAGGAATTTCTATTGGATTTATGGATAGAAAATTACAGAAAGAATAGAGACATTTAGAAAAGAGAAGGTTTAATTTTAATAGTTTAGATATTCATCTAAAAAAATAATTTTTCCATTATTATTTGCGGATTCTATTGCAGCTAAACATAATGCAACAGAATTTTTACCATCTTCACCCACTATTGATAAATTCTTATATCTATTGATAATACAATCAATAAAATGAGAGAGTTCATTATAATAACCATCATTTGATTTCAATTTCTCAATAATCTCAACTGAATATCCTTCAAATATTCTCTCTCCGTTGAATTCTATATTTCCTCTTGTTCCTATAATATTTCCATAGGTAATAAAAATAAAATCTTTCTTTTCAGCCCAACTCGCTGTACATTTAGCTTTTTTGTCATCTTGAAATGTTAAAGACGTATTGGATTTACCAAATACTTTCCGATCAAACCGTTTAATTTTTTTTGCTTTACATGAAATAGAGATTACATTTCCTAAAATCCATGATGCATAATCAAGATCATGGATAGAAAGATCTAATATTACACCACCAGATTTTTTTTCATCTGCAAACCACTCACTCCATGGAAATGAGCTCAGTCTCTTCCCTATAAATGTATGTATATTACCAAGACTGGATTTAAGACTAATTATAAAATCTCTAACATAGCGATAAGAAGGCCAAAATCTTAATACATGCCCAATAAAAAATTTTACATTATTAGTTTCAACGCTATTAATAATACTATCACATTCATCAAGTGTTAGTGCCATTGGTTTTTCTAAAAATATATCTAAACCATTTTCAGCGCAGAAACAAGCAATTTTTTTATGTGTGAAAGTGGGAGTAGCAATGAGTACGGCATCAATTTCTTCTTTTTCAATCAATTTTTCATAAGAACTATAAAAATTTATCCCTTTAGGAAGATTTGCTTTATGAGAACGAGAATATAAAGCTTTTACTTCAGTTTTTGGATGTTTCATTAAATTTCGAAGGTGAATTGCTCCGATATTTCCATATCCAAGTACTGCAAAATTTTTAATTACCATTATTTTCGGTATTTGGTTTAAAATTAAATTAAAAGACAATAATTAACTTCTAATTTCTTCTAGAAATTCAACTATTCTATCAGCATGAAGTTTTATTGATTCCAGAACCTCCCCTCCCGAGGTTGTTGATTTAAGCGTAGTTTTTATACTTTCATGTTCACGGGCGAGTATAATCCTAACTGGAAGGCTCAACAAGGCATTAATTAACATTAATATTTCTTGGAAGATTTGTATTAATACTGATCCTTTTTCCTCTTTAGTTGAAGTAATAGAAGGTAATTCGTATTCTTCTTCAGTAGGTTTTTGTCTTTTTAATTCCTCCCATATATTTTCTTTTAATTCTGAAAAATCAATACCGAGATCTTCTAATGCCATTTGAGTTCCTTCTAAAATAAGGTCAGTGCAATCGGTTGGAGAAAAATCTTTAATTTTTTCTACCATTTCTTCAGGAGCTAAATCTCTAAGAAATTCCAGTAAAAGTTGATGGTAATCATCTATTATATCAAAAGGAATAAATATTTTATAGGTTTCTTTAATTTGTCGAAAAATATATCCGCTTATTTTTGCAAATATTTTATTTGAAAGGTATTTCTCAACAAGTCCTCCATATTCATTAAGTAGATGTATGCCTAAATAACCGATTATTCTAAAAATATCACTCTCATAATTAGTAAAATAATCAAAAAAATCACCAGGATCCATGTGCATTTTATCTCTTATGAGATTAGAGAGGTTTTCTTTAATCGAATTTAAAGGCTCATCAAAAAGTTCTTCAATTTTATCTAAATCTAATTTATCTCGAAGTTT